>Ga0302325_10010038_pt1 | contig 20568 bp, 16 predicted proteins | sample Palsa_T0_2_FD_201948 | JGI IMG/M metagenome (GOLD analysis project Ga0302325, IMG submission 201948) | Peat permafrost microbial communities from Stordalen Mire near Abisko, Sweden - Palsa_T0_2 | ecosystem: Environmental > Terrestrial > Soil > Palsa > Peat permafrost | place: Sweden: Abisko...
GCGCGAGCGCCTTCTCGGCGATGGTCAGCGGCTCGGCCAGCACCGCGATCTCCCGCAGATCGGGCGGCACGAGGTTCAGGTACCGCTCGTGGTCGACGACGTACTCGGTCATGTAGCCGTGGGCTTCTTTGATGCCGCGCTCGCGGAAGTCGCCGGTGTAGCAGTAGTCCTGGTGCCCGGTCCGGCAGGCCAGGCAGCCGGGATGGGGACATGGGCGGCGCACCGAGGGGACGACGAGATCTCCTACCCGGAACCGCTCCACGGCCGAGCCCACCTGCACGATCTCGGCCAGCGACTCGTGCCCGATCACCAGGTGATCATCCCCCGCCGGGGGGGTGCCGTACTCAAAGGTGCAGATCTCTTTGTCGGTGCCGCAGATGCCGATGTCCTGCATCCGCATCATGACCTGGTCCGGTGACCAGATCCGGGGATCTTCCTGCTCGATGACCTTGACCTGACGAGACCCAGGAAAAACTGCTACGGCTTTCATGCCTCTTCCGGTTGCCTTAAGCGATGGGCCTGAGGATGGCGCGGGCTGACGCCCTGTCGCTGCCGTGCAGCTTGACGGCTCCTTCCCCGCGTTCCCGCGGCCAGCGCGCACCAACGGGCTGATACTCCACCATCACCCGCTCAGCCGCCGGCCCGCATCACCCGTCGTGGATTATTGCGCGGGCACCCGCCCAATCAAGACCGAGCCGCCGGAGACGGTATTCACGACGACCGGTAGTGTAGCCAGCCAGGCAGCCGGTGGATAACGTTGGAAGGCGATGCTGGCTACGGCCCCGTACCAGCGGTGCCGGAGAGGACGCGGCCGTGTGCGTACCGGGCCAGTCTGAAAAGCTTCCGGCCTTCGCCGCGCGGTCCGGCTTTCCGGTCGCCTGCCGCCTCTGCTCACCCGGCCGCCTCGCCGTTCACCCGGGCGCACGCGCATGAGCCTGGCCGAATACCTCACCATGTTCGTGCTGGTCGCGATCATGGGATTCGGCTTGCCTGGCCCGGGTGACGCGTCGCTTATCGCGGCGGGCACGCTCGCGGGAGAGGGCAGGCTCAACCTGTGGATCGTGCTCGCAGTGAGCATGATCGCGTGGATGCTGGGTTCGGTGGCCGGATACGCGTTTGGTGCCCACGAGGGACGCGCGCTGCTCGATCACCCGGGGAGACTGGAGAAATCCCGGCGCAAGCTGCTCGCCAAGGGCGACCGCGCCTTCGGCCGTTATAACTTCGTGGCGTCCGTGACCATGCCCGCCTTCGTCTCTGGGATCTTCCGCGTGCGGTTCTGGATATTCGTCCTGGGAGCACTGGTCGCGGGTGTGGGCTGGATCGGGATGTACGTCGGGCTTTCGTACTTCCTCGGCGCGGAGATCGCCAAGCGCATCGGAAACGTCGGCATGAAGGCAGTGATCGGCGTGATCGTGATCGTCGTCATAGGACTGGTTATCAGGGCGGGGGTGTCGAGGTGGCGCGCCGCCCGGCAGGCACGACAGGAACAGGCAGAACTCCCGCCGCCGGTTACGTCGGCGTCGGCCTGATTTCCCCGATCCTGCAGGTCATGGCGTCACCTGCTCGCCCTCGGGGTGGACCGGGCAGCAGGAGGCGACCGGGCAGGTACGGCAGCCGGGGTTGACCTTGGCCTCGAAGAGGGGCCCGGCCATGCCGGCCGCGACGGTCTCCACCAGGTCCTTGGCCCAGCCTGGCTCGGAATCTTCGGCCAGCGCGCCCTGCCGCTGTACCTTGGCCCGCATGGTCACGCCTGACGCCTTGCCGACCTGGACCAGTTCCGCCCCGCCCGGCTCGGACAGGCCGAGTCGCTCGAACGCGCCGAGCAGCACCGCCAGCTGGTAGACGCCCAGCTGCGGGTGCCGGTCGAGTTCGTCTTCGCGCGGCGCGCTGCCCCCGGTCTTCAGGTCGACCACGACCGCGCGGCCTTGATCGTCGGATTCAAGCCGGTCCACCCGGCCGGTGATCTCCACCGGCCCGATCCGGACCTTGAGCTGCTGTTCCACCGCGACCAGCTCGCGCGGGTTCTCGGCGTGCCAGGCGAGGAACTTGCGGACCATACGCTCGGCCAGCGCTCGCTGCTTGGCGCTGTACCAGGCACTGCCGAAGTCCAGGTGGTGCCAGATTTCATCGATCCGGTCAGCCACGTCCCGTTCCGTAGCTCCGTCCGCGGCCAGTACGGCGGCGGCATGGATAACGGTGCCCAGGTGGCGCAGGACATCTGACCGCCCCGCTCCGACGGCCGCATCGAGCAGCCAGCGCAGCCCACACTTGGTGAACGACTCGACCTGGGACGGGGATAGCCGGACGGTCTCGCCCCCGGCCACGATCGGGCCGGCGTCGGACAGCTCGGTCAGCGCGTACCACTCCCGCGGGTGGGCCGCCCGGACCCCCGCGGCGGCGAGCCGGGCCAGCTGGGCGGCCGCGGCCCGTCGGACGGCCAGCTCGGCGCCGGTGTCGGCGGCGGTCCGCCGCAGGTCGGCGACCAGTGCCGGCATGGACAGCCAGCGGTGGGGGGCATCAGCGACCCGCTCGACCGGCACGTCGTCGCCCGCCAGCTCGGTCAGGAACCTGGACGGCCGCTGGTCGGTGTCCTCGCCGCCCGCCGCGGTGACGACGAGCCGCCGCCGCGCCCGGGTGACCGCCACGTAGAACAGCCGCCGCTCCTCGGCGAGGAGCTTCGCGGCCAGCATCGCAGCGTCCACGTCCGCCCCTGGCCCCGGCCCGAAGGGGGAAGAGTGCCCGACCCCGGAGAGGCCAGAGTGCCCGGCCTCAGACAGGCCAGAGTGCACCGTCTCGGCGAGTTCACCCGCGCCGAGCAGCGACCCGCGCAGCCGCAGGTCGGGCCAGGTGTCCTCCTGGACGCCCGCGACCACCACGACCTCCCACTCCAGACCCTTGGACCGGTGCGCAGTGAGGATGCGGACGCAGTCCTCCCGGACAGCGCGCTCGGCCAGGGTGTCGCCGACGATCTCCTGCCCGGCCAGGCTCTCGGCGAACAGGCCGGGCGCGCCTGGCGGCATGGTGTCGGTGAAGTGCGCGGCCTGGTCGAACAGGGCCAGCACCGCGTCCAGGTCCCGGTCCGCCGCCGCGCCGGCCGGGCCGCCCGCCGCGCTGGTCCGCTGCCACTGGTCCGCCAGCCCGGACGCGTCCCAGATCGCCCAGAGCACGTCCTCGGCGTTACCGCCCGCCTCGATGGCGGCCGTGGCCCGGGCCAGCAGCCCGGCCACGCGCTTGGCCGGGCCCGCGACCCGGTCCGGAACCCCGACGAGGTCGCGCGGATCGCGCAGCACCCCGGCGATCAGATCCCCGGCCCGCTCCCCCTTTCCCTGGCTTCCCTGGCCCTCGCTCCTCTGGCTCCCCTGGCCCTGGCTGCCCTGGCCTTGGCTGCCCTGGCCTCCGTTTCTCTGGTCCGCTTTTCTCTGGTCCGCTTTTCCCTGGTCCGCTGACTCGCCCAGCAGTTGCAGGGACCGGCGCAGGCGGCGCAGGCCGAGGGCGTCGGTGCCGCCCAGCGGACCGCAGAGCAGCTCGGCGGCGGTCTGCTCGTCAAGCGCGGCTGGCCGCAGCGCGCAGCGCAGCAGCATGAGCAGCGGTCGGGTGCCTGGCTCGTCCGCCAGCGGCAGCTCGTCACCGGCCACCGTAGCCGGGACGTTGGCCGCGGTCAGCGCCCGTCGCAGCAGCGGGACCTGCCGGGACGCCGAGCGCACCAGGACGGCCATCGAGGACCAAGGGATCTGGTCCGCCAGGTGGGCGCGGCGCAGCGTGTCGGCGACCAAGGCGGCCTCCTGGGTCGAGCTGTCCGCGATCAGGATGCGGACCTCGCCCGGCGGGGTCGGCGAGGCCGGAACCAGGTCCCGGTGGCTGGCCGAACCGCCGGGCGCGGACGGCGCCGCCGGCAGCCGCCGGGCCACCCGGCGGGACGCGGCCAGCAGGACCGGACCGCTGCGGCGGCACGTGCGCAGCGCTACCACCGGCGCGGGCTGGCCGTCGGCGGCACGGAACCGCTCACCGAACTCGGTTATCGCCTGCACGTCGGCACCGCGGAACGCGTAGATGGACTGATCCGGGTCGCCGACGGCGATCAGCTCACGGCCGTCGCCGGCCAGCGCCAGCAGCAGCGACTCCTGAGCCGGGTCGCTGTCCTGGTACTCGTCGACCAGCACCACGTCATAGGCTCCGCGCTCGCGCTGTCTGGTCTCCTCGCGGCTGAGCAGCGCGGCGGCGATGCGGACGATCTCCGCGTAGTCGTAGGCGGGCACCGGCGCGAGGTCGAAACGCGCCGCGTAGCGGTCCAGGAACGAGGCCGCCGCCATCCAGTCGTCGCGGTCGCGCAGCTTGCCGAGCTGGCGCAGCCGCCGCCCGTCCAGGCCCCGTTCGGCCGCGCGCATCAGCAGGTCGCGTACCTCCTCGGCGAACCCCCGGGTGGCCAGGGCCGGACGAAGCCGCTCGGGCCAGCGGGCCCCACCGTCCTGGGCCTCCCCGCGCAGCATCCGGCGAATCTCAAGCAGCTGCTCGGGCGCGGAAAGCAGCCGCGGCGGCTCGTCGCCCGCGAGCACGAACTCCCGGCGCGCGAGCGCGTAGGCATAGCTGTGGAAGGTCATCGCCAGCGGCTCGCGGGTGGTACGCCGCAGCCGGGCGGTGATCCGCTCGCGGAGCTCGGCCGCCGCCTTCCGGCTGAAGGTCAGCACGAGCACGCGCTCCGGGTCGATGCCGCGCCGCTCGATCCGGTCTGCCACGGCGGCCACGATCGTGGTCGTCTTACCAGTGCCGGGTCCCGCCAGCACTAGCAGCGGGCCGCCCTCGTGCTCCACCACCCGCTGCTGCGCCTCGTCCAGGCGCGGCGCCGAGGCCGCGGGCAAAGGCCGGCGGACGAGGCGGTACGCGGGTGCGTGGGAGTGGTCCATCAGTACTGCATTCCAGCAGACGCCACTGACATTTCGCGGCCTCTCCGCCGAACACCCAGCGTGTCGCGTTCTGGCCGGGAGCGGGGGCGGGGGGGAGCGGAGCTGCTGCCGGGAAGCGCGACTGCTGCCAGGAAGCGGGCGAAGCCTGTGTCGAAGCGCTCAGGACTGTTTCCGGCTCTAATCGCGGTTCCGCTCCCCGGCTCTAATCGCGGTTCCGCTCCCCATCAACCCCACCCGTCTCGCTACTTTCCGATCCCGGCAGTGAAAGCGCGATTTGCGCGGAGACTTTTGGCTCCGCGGAAGGTTTTGGGTACTGGGATACACAAAACTCTCCGCGGAGCCAATATCCTCCATGATCTTTTCAAGTTTTGTCGCGATGCGGGAATCAGAAATATCAGCTATTAACAGGTATCTCCCGCATCACGACGTGATCCCGGTGGTCCTTAAGAATTCAGCCGCTGTCAATTATGTGCGGGCGTTAGCGCTTCTCCACTGCCACCACCCGGGTCACGCTCCTCATCCGCGCCGTCGACGGATGGACATGAGTGGTGGCGGGCTAAGAGCGGCTAGGAGTGGGTGGGCCAGCGGGCGCGGCGCATGTCTACCCGGACGGGGGGGCGGGCGGAGCGGAGCGGGGTGCCTTCGGCCAGGTAGTGCTCGAGGGCCCGGCTGTCGTGACCGGGGGCGGGGGTGCCATCGGAGTGAATGACCCGCCACCACGGGACCGCGCCGCCGTAGACGGCCAGCACCCGGCCGACCTGCCGGGGGCCGGGACCCGCGCCCAGGTATTCGGCGATATCGCCGTAGGACATCACCCGGCCGGGCGGAATCGAGTCCACCACGTCGAGCACCTGGCTGGCGAAGTCGTCGACCGGCGGCGACGATCCGTCAGCCAAAGTGGATTCGGCGAGCGAAGAGGAACCGGGGGGCGAAGTGGATTCGGCGAGGGAAGAGGAACTGGAGGGCGAAGGGGAACCGGGGGGCGAAGAGGAACCGGTGTCGGGACCGGGGGTGGAGGTCACTGCGGGGTCCTGGCGAGGACGGTTAGGCGGATTCCGGCGGCGGTTAGCACCAGGGACGCCAGCGCGAGTAGCACGAACAGGACAAGCTGGCCGGATCCCCGTGGGCGGACCGGCTCGGCCGCTACCGTGCCGTGGAATCTGGCGGCGGTGGCGACGCCGGTCCCGGCGAGCTGGGCGTCACTGGACTGGGCGTCAGCGGACTGACCGTGGACGGATTGGCCGTGAGCGAACTGGCTGTGAGCGAACTTGCCGGCTTTGGCCAGGGCCGCGGCCGCGTTGATGACGCCGAATCCCACCTGGCTGTCGTAGCCCCCGCCCGGGCGCTCGGTGGTCGTCGAGGTCAGCGCGCTGGCCACCAGTTCGGGCGCGAGGCTCGGATACTCCGACTTGATCAGCGCGGCGACCCCGGCCACGAGCGCGCAGGCCGGGCTCGTGCCGCTGACCCACCAGTACTGCCCGTCCCGGCCCTGCGCGGGTACGGACACCCCGGGCGCCGCCACCTGGACGGACAGGTTATCGCTGGAAAAGGCGGCCACCGCGCCGGTGGAATCGACGGCCCCCACGCTGATCACCCCGGGATAGTCGGCCGGGAAGGACTCCGGCGCCTCGCCGTCGCTGCCCGAACCCGCCTGATCACCCGAGTTTCCCGCCGAGGCGACGACCACTACGCCATGATCGTAGGCCTGCTGTAGCGCGTTCCTGACCGTGCCGCTCGGCGCGCTGTAGCCGATCGACATGCTGATGACCTCCGCGCCGTGCGCGACCGCGTAGTTGATCCCGTCCGCCAGCGACTGCTGGATGCGGGTCTCCTGCTCGTGCTCGTACTGGCCGTAGTGAGGGTCGGCGCGGTCGGGGATCACCCGGACCGACAGGATATGGGCACTAGGCGCGATGCCGATGATCCCGCTGCTGTCGCCATCATGGCCGTGGCCCGCGATCAGGGAAGCCATCCAGGTGCCGTGCACGCCCCAGTCCGGACTGGACTCGGGCGTGGTCACGCCGGTGTAGTTGGGGCCGGTAGTGACCGATCCGGCCAGGTCGCTGACATCAGGGTTCACCCCGCTGTCGATCACCGCGACGGTGACCCCGCCGCCCTCGCTCAGCGACCACGCGGCCGGGACGTTCAGCATGTCAAGGACCCACATCTGGTTGTCCCTGATGCTGTCGGTGACGCCCGCGCCGTAGGCCGACCCCGCGCCGTGCTGTCCGGCCGCATGAGCCGTTCCGGGCAGCGCCACCAGCGACGCCAGGCAGGATCCGGCCAGCACAGCGAATCCGGCCAGCACAGGGAGCTTGCGGCGCCCGGTCAGCATCCGGGCGCTCCCGCGCAGTGCGGGGAGCTTGCGGCGTCGGGTCACCATCCGGCGCTCCCAGGTCGTGCGGAGGGGTCCGGCCTGGTACCGAGCGTGGTCGGCGCCCCCGGGCAGTGCGGGGAGCTTGCGGCGTCGGGTCAGCATCCGGGCGCTCCCGGGCAGTGCGGAGGCGCCGGTCTGGTACCGAGCGTGGTCGCGACCGACTGCGCGACTCCCCTGGCCATGCTGGTCATCTCGCCGTAGGCGTACGAGTCCTGGGACACGGGAACCCGTGGCCGGCTGTCGGAGTACCCGGCCGCGTACATGACGACGTACGGACCGTAGCTGAAGCTGGCGGAAATCTGCCGGTTGTAGTCATACAGCGTCCCGGCCATTCCGCTGAACCTGACCACCTTGACGCCCGCCGCGAGCTGGGCGGCCCCGTCGGCATCGCGCGCGGCGGCCAGCAGCGGCCGGGCCAGCCCCGTGTCGGCGGTGGCCGCGGCCGCGGCGGTCGGGAGCACCGCCACGCCCACCGTCATCACGTAGCTCCGGGTGGAGTCGACATAGGTCGCGCGCAGCACGGCCTCACACCCCTCGTGGCCCAGCACCGCCCCGGCCGCCGCGCTGGTCACGCTCTTGGCACAGTCTGATTGCTGCGGCGCGATGCTCACCCGCAGCGCGTCCAGGTTCAGCGGGGTCGTGTCCTCGAGCACCGTGGCCGGAAGCTGGTACGGCACCGAGGCGGGGAAGATCTCGCCGGCCGGAATCGTCTGCCACCTGCTGCCGACTTGCCACGCCTCGATCTGGCGCTGCTGGACGGCGGTGAACTGCCTGGGCAGCAGCTGGACCGCCAGCCCGTACGCCGATGCGGCGAACCCCAGCACGCCAAGCGCCAGCGTAATACGCGCGGCGGCGCGGCGGTTCCGGCCCCTGCTCCGGCCGCTGCCCCTGCTGCCCCTGCTGCCACTGATGCCACTGATGCCACTGATGCGACCGATGCCGCGGTGGGCCCTCCGGGCGTGGCGCCGGCTCGCGCGCCGTGCCTGGGGATCCTCCGTCACAAGGAGAATGGTAGGGCCAGATTCAGGTGACCTGGCGTGACTGGAGGATAAATGCCTCGGTTCGACCTGCCGTAGGAGCAACTGCGGGAATATCGAACCGAAACTGCCGAGCCGCCGGGATTTGACTCATGGTGGCGGCTCAGCCCAGGGCACAAGCCCGCCCGCCGAAGCTGGCCAAGGTACGAAGCCGATAGCTGCCGGTCCGGTTGAGGCGCAGGTGCGGAGTTCTCCGGCGCGGGCGGCGACCGGATCAGGGCATGGTACCTGCCGGCCGCGGGCGCGAACAGGCAGACACCCGTCGTGGTGAAGTTCATCGGCTACGGCGGCGGGCGGCGGGCGGCGCCTGATCCTGGCCGCGCTTCACGCCTGCGGTACATGCCTACGTCGAACGCCGGCTCCGTCACTTCAGGGACTCGGCGCTCGGGGCGCTGACAGCTGGCTAGGCGGCACCGGCGCGGAGCGAATCAAGAAGAGCGACAAGAGATACCACGCATCGTTCCGGATTAATGTTTTTAGGTGACTGGCAGCGGCGCCCCTGCCACCGTAAGGAACCGGCAATTCCGCCGTCCTTTGCCCCGTTGCTATTCCGGCTCGATGTGCTATGTTTCGGGCTAAAATGCCCCTTGGGGAGGTCCTTCGTGACTGAAGGGAATGGGCACGTAATCGACCCGGCTGGCGAGGCTCGCCGGGCCCTGCAGGCGGTCGTGGCCGCGCACGGGACTCAGGCCTTGTCGAACCCGGTCATTATGGACGAGATCTGCCGGGAGCGTCTCGGCGGCCTGCCCGGAGAGGCCATCCTCATCGGCACCGCGGCCCGGAGCGACGTGCCGGTGCTGCTGCGGGAGCGTATTGGGCGCGAGGGCACCTACGGCGCGATTCAGTCCGTCGCCGCCACCCTGGCGCAGGCCCATGCGCTGGACCTGGCGGCGTGCCTATGGGTGGTACGCGAGTTCGCGCGCGCCCTCGGCTTCGTCGCGTCCGGGGGCACCCAGCCGACGGCGAGGGCGGGGTCCGGGCCTGTTTCGGGTGCTGGCGGACTGACCGATCGGGATGACGCGATGCCTCCCGGGGGTGCCGCGCCGCCTGGCGGGCCCGCGGGTGGGGTGCCTGCGGGTGGGGTGCCTGCGGGTGGGGTGCCTCCTGGGGGCGCCGCGCCGCCTGGCGGGTCCGCGGGTGGCGGGCCTGGTGGTGGGGTGCCTGGTGGTGGGGTGCCTGCTGCGGGTCCGGTGCCGGGGCGGTCGCCGGGTGGGTGGGTACCTAGCCGCAACGTCCTCGGTATCGCCGCCGCCATCGCGCTGGTAGCGGTTTACCTGGGTGTCGCGGCGGCGGCTCACGTGAGCCCGTTTCTCGCTAAGACGGTGGCGTCGTCCACGTCCCAGAGCCAGGGCAACGTCGGGAATTCGAGCCCGGTTGGGTCACCGGACCCGGCCCCCGACCCGGACCCTGATCCCGACCCGACGCCGCCGTCGCCCTTCGACACTTTGCTGAACATGATCCCGAGCAATGTCCAGGGCACCAGCAATAACTGCAGTAACGACGGAACCGCATTCGGCGCGACCGCGGTGGCCGACTGCACCGGCCTGCAAGGCCTGGCTGCCACGGCCATTATCTACTACCTGTTCTCCGACACCAGCGCGTTGAGCAAAGGATTCAGCGCCTTCCTGACGAAGTCGGACTTCCCGGCCAGCGCGCAGTCCTGCACGACCAATAATCAATTCAGCGATTTCATTACCAACTGCCGGAATACTTACACCAGCACCTCACCGGCCACCAGCGGCTCCATCGCTGAGTACATCGATAAAGATAATGATCCGGTTATTGTCAGCACCGATAACAAGCAGCTGGTCATGGCCGTTCTCATCGGGACGAACGACGAGAACCTGCTGGCATACTGGCAACCGCTGCAGTGGATCAACTCGTAAGGCTCGGTCAGGTCTGACCCGGCGGTTTGGTGTTCTTCCCGGCACCGGCGGTGACGAGCCGCCACATGCCCCACGCGGCGGCGATGAGGCCGACGATCACGACTATGAGCTGGGACGCGACGGCACCGGCGATCAGCATCACGATGCCTACGCCGAGCGCGATGGCGCCAAAGGTCTGCGCCTGCTGCCGCTTGGACACCGGCTGCGGCGAGCGCGGAGCGGGCGGCCGGGACGGCTGTTGCGACGGGGGTGGCTGTTGCGGCTGGGGTGATTGGGGGGGTTGTTGTGACTGAGGCGTCCGGGGCGACTGGGCCGGACCTGGTTCGTTCCCGGACCACCAGGTCGCGCCCGCGGGTGCCATCGTCTGACGCAGCTGCGTGATCGGGCCAGTGCCCGCCTGGCCGAGCGGTGCGGACAGCGGAGGTGGACGCGGCAGGGAGTTCTGGGGTTCTTGGGATTCCCGGGGTTTTTGGGGTTCTTGGTTCCAAGGCCACGGGCCGGCGGCAGACTGGCCGGCTGGGGGTGGGGCGGCGGCTGCTGGCGGGCTCGCTGGGGGTGGGGCGGCGGTTGGAGGCGGGCCGGCGGCTGGGGGGCCGGCGGCTGGGGGTGGGGCGGGGGTGAAGGTCGGGGTGGAGATGACGGTCGGGGGGGCCGGGGACGGGGCGGGGGTGAGGGGCTGCTGCTTCCACCAGGGAGATGGCGCGGGCGAGGGCGCCTGCTGATCGAGCGTGGTCTCCAGGCTCTGGTCCGACACCCAGTCGGCGGCGCAGCATTCCTTCAGCCGCCGGGCCAGCTCGTCCAGCTCCGGGTCGCGCAGCGCGGCCAGCTGCTTCCAGGCCTGCGTTTCGTACGGGGCGGAGAAGTCGGCCCGGGAGAACAGCAGGTTCTTGGAGTTGTAAAGCGCCAGCCAGAGCCCGGGATCCTTGCTGAGCGCGACGAGCGAGAGGTAGATGACCAGCGCGGAGAAGGTGTCAAGCCAGCGGTCCCATGCGCGCAGTCCGGGGCGCTGGTAGTTCGGGTGGCCGTATTCGGTGGGCGGGGAGTGGCCCGCCAGCTGCGGGATCCACACGCCGTCGAAATCGACCAGGCGGAGCTGGCCTTCCTGGTCTACCAGCACATTGCCGTGCTGCAGGTCGCCGTGGCCGAAACTCGACTTCTGCAGCAGCGCGACCAGGTCACGCCACCTGGCGGCCAGCGTGGCGAGGGCGGCGACATTGGAGTCGGCCACCAGGAAGTCCACGTACTCGTTCAGTGTCCGGCCGTCGATCCAGCCCATCTGCAGGACCGGCCAGGTCGCCTTGTTGACCCGGATGGCTGAGTCGAGCCAGATGGCGCCCGACACGTGCGGGCTCAGGTCGTGGCTGGCCAGGTACGTGCTCAGCGCGCTGTACCGGTCCCGGCTCGAGGCGTCGTTCCTGATGTAACAGCGCACCGCCTGGGGGCTTCCGTCGACCATGGCCTGGAACACCACCGCGCTGGTGCCCCGCGCCAGGGTGGGGCCGAGGCTGTCCCAGACGAACTGGGCGCTCTGCAGCCTCGGCACGGTGAACGCCCGGCCGGGCACCTGCACGGCCTTGTAGTAATCACCGGCGACGGGGAACGAGGTCATCGGCACGCCAGCACGAAGGAGGGCTGGTCGGCCAGCATGCGCAGGCGCATCAGCGTCACGTCGTCGTTTTTCATTCTCTTAGCGGCGTCCTGCTCTTTGCGTTGATCGGAGACCAGGCGGGCGAAAACATCGGGATGTACCAGCCCGGCCAGGGTTTGCCATACCTTGGCCTCGTCGCGTCCGGCGGCCCGCAGGATCCACTCCGCCATCGCGTCGGTGGCCGCGAAAAGGAAATCGCCGTCCGCGAGAACCCCGTCCCCGGCGAGCAGGCGCTCGGTCATGCCGTCCAGGCTGGATCGCATGGTATGCACGCCGGCCGGACGCGACCCGAAGTCGCCTGGTCGCATCGGCGGGAAGGTCGCGATCAGGCGGTCCGCCCGGACGTGGAAGAGCACCGTATCGCCCAGGGCGACGGCGCGCCAGCGCGGATCCGGGCCGGCCAGGCCGGTGATCTCGAAGCCGAGGAAGGTGGCGAAGGAGCCGACCTCGCGGAACTTGCGCTCCTCGATGATGCTGTCAAAGGCCGGCACGTCCGCGGCCCACTGGTCCTGCATCTGCGCGAACCAGGCCCGCATCGCCGCAGGCTCAAGCCGGGGCCCGGCGTGGCCTGCCCCCCTTGGGCCCGGCGGGGGCACGAAGGACGTGACCAGCTGGTCCACCCAGCGCACCGGGTCAAAGGAACCGGTCGCGCCGTCGACCACGATGAACCGGGCCAACCCGGTCGCGTCGCCGGCCACACCGCCGCTGGCGCCGTCCTGCCATTCGTCGGGCGCGTTACCGTCCTTGGTCTCGCTGAACGTCACCACCTGGATCTGCATCGCCGGTCAGTCCCGCACGTCGACCTTGGTACCGACTTCGAGGAACCTGACCAGGTTGTAGGCGTCCGCGTTGAACCCGAACCCACGCGCGCCCGGCTCCACCGGTATCCCCGTGCTGTGCGCGTTGGCCACCATGGGCGGAGGCAGCAGGCTGCTGATGCGGAACAGGTCCGGGCCCGGCGCGGGCAGGCCGCGGTCCGTGGCCGGGAACATCACCGGGTTGGCCGATCCCGCCGGGGTCAGGAAGATGTTGAACAGCAGCGCCGGCCCGTCGCTGGTCTGGATGTTGACCAGCCGCTGCGCCCACTCATCCAGGCCGGCACCCTCATACGGGCTGTCGGTCACCATGCCGTCGGTGATGTTGATGATGATCGGCGGGAACGAGTCCGGATGCGCGTTCGCCCACTCATAGACGTGGGCGCCGGCCACCGCGACCGCCTGGCACATCGGAGTCCGGTGCCCGTACACCGGCTCGACCCAGACCGGCACCCGGCTCGGCGGGGCACCGACGTCAACCGAGGGCGTCTCCCGTACCGCGATCGGGTTGTCGCGCAGATCAGGCAGCGCGACCAGCGGCTGGCCCGCGAGTTTGCCCCCGAACGCGGGCTCCACCCCCTCACCCCCGGCCACCGGGCGCAGCCCGTAGCCGAAGATGCCGACGTCAAAATAATGACGGGCCTTGCCCGGCTCGCCCTGCGAGGTGAAGAGCAATTCAAGCAGGGTCTCGTTGAGCGCCCTCGCCGCCCCCTCAGCCATGGTTTCCCTGCTATTTCCCCAGGTTTGCTTCATGGAGTCAGAACGATCGAGCAAGAACACCACACAACCCGGATCTCTCCGGCTGATATCTCTCTCATACATGGAATTGCCTCCGTTGCTTACCGGCGTTAACCAATGACGCGGACCTGGACGGGATGAAGGATTAGGCCGGGCATGACCCCCTATCACTCCCTCCGCCGCTTGGGCGCGACCCGGACCGGCGGCCACGGCGAGCCCGGCTGCCAGGTCCAGATGTACTCACAGGACTCACAGCGGAAATCCCAGCCGCTCCGGGCCCGCCTGAAGTCGAGCCGGAACGCGCCGCACCGCGGGCATTGCGCGATAAAGGTCGACGCCAGGTAGGTGGACAGGTCAGGAGCCGGCGCCCGCTGGGCGCCTGAGCTGGGCGGCGGCGGCGCCCCCCGGGCCGCGTCCCACCACGACTTGTCCGCCCCGGACCGCGCGTGGCCCGGCTGGGCGGGCAGCAGCTGGACCACGGTCTCGCCGGGTCTCGGGGCCGAGCCTGGGGACACAGCAGAGCCCGGGGCGGAGCCGGGAGACACAGCGGAGCCGGGAGACACAGCGGAGCCGGGAGACACAGCGGAGCCGGGAGACACAGCGGAGCCTGGGGACGCGACGGGGGAAACGGGGACGGTGGCCGCGGGGCCGGCCGGGCCGTCGTGGCCGGGTGCGGGGCGCGAGCGGGCAGCTGACGTTCCGTCGCGTTCGGCGGGCGACCGCGGCCCCGGGCGGTCGCCGGGGGGCCACTGCGCCGGGCGGCCCGAGGACCGGAAGACGGCCACGGCGAGGCCGCCCGCGACGAGGCCGACGATCACCGCAACGATGAGGGAGGTATGCACCAGGGCGGCCGCGGCCAGGCCGCCGACCAGCGCGGCGGCGATCACCAGCAGGGCCCACAGGACCGGAGGCGGCCCGTCAGGAGACGGACCGTCCGGCTGCGGTCTGCGGGCGCCGGGTACTTTGGGGCCGGCCCGGCCGTGCGCGCTCACGCCGCGGCCTGCGTGGTCTTGGGCACGACGTGGAACGTGACCGACTGGGGAGCCGACCCGATCGCGGTCGGAGAGCAGATGAAGCCGTGGTCCAGATGCGTGCCCGGGACCGCGCTGACCCAGCCGACGGGGTTCACGCACACCTCATATTCCCCGGCCGGCAGGTTCGTGGCGAACTTCCGGGCGGTGTTCAGGGTGCCGGACGCGACCGCGGCCGTCGTTCCGTTGCGGAACACCTGTACCTGGCTGTCGGCCACGCTCAGACCGTCGGCGCTGTTTTCCACCACCGTGACGGTCAGCTTGGTGCCCTGGTCCTTGGTGGCGGCCGGCGAGCTCGAGCTGGCGGCCGGTGCGCTCGAGCTGGCGGCCGGTGCGCTCGAGCTGGCGGGCGACGAGGGTGGGCGGGCGCCCGGCGACGCGCTGTGCGTCGGCCCGGGCGTCGGCGTCTTCGTGGCATGACCGTTGAACAGGCCGATGACCAGCACCACGACAAACGCGGCGGCCTGCGCGACCACGGGGGCGGCAAGCTTCCTGCGGTCGAGTGTGACCACCGGCGGGCCCCTTCCTCTCGCGGATCTGCCTGCACGAATAACCTGGTGCTACTGCTCCCACCATGGCTTGGGGGGGATCTTCTGCGACGCGGTGACCTGCGTGCCCACCGTAGGCGGCGCCGCCGCGGCGGAATGCGAAGCCGCGGCAGCGGCGGGTACCGGCCGGGGCGCTGGTTGCTGCCACCACACCTCTTGCGGCACAGGCGCGCCGGGCGGCGGGGGCTGGGGCGGCATCGTCGGCTGGGTCCGGGCGCGGGCCGGGGGCGGTGCGGCCGGGAACGCCGGACGGGCGGGTCCGGTGTGGACCGGTCCGGCAGGTCCGGCGTGGACCGGTCCGGCGGGTCCGGCGTGGGCCGGGTGGCCCGGCACCGGGGTGGCGGCGGCGGCCGCGAACGCCGGCGGGAGCAGGGCCCCGGCCCGGGCGTAGCCCAGGAACAGCAGCACGCTGACCAGGGTGACCAGGACCCAGGCGGGATGGCTGTTGATCGGATTCCAGTCGTTGAGACCGTGCAGGACCGCCGCGATGGCGATCCCGATCAGGCCGATGGAGTACTTCCGGGTGGGCCCGGTGATGGCCAGGCCGATGAAATACCCGGTAATGCCGGCCCAGGTGGCATGGTCGATCGGGTCGGTGAGGAACCGCCAGATGTACTGAATGGTCAGGCCCTGCAGCAGGAGGCCATTGGCGTTTCCGGACAGCGAGCCGAGGACGTCGATGAAATAGTGCACGGCTTCGGCCGCTCCGAAGACGAGCCCGCTCACGGCCCCGAGGAAGAGGTAATCCCGGGGTGCCTGCTCCTGCCACTTCTGCCGCCATATCAAGGCCACCGCCACGATCGGGATGGCCTTAGCCAGCTCTTCAGGAAGACCTATGGTGAAGACGTCGAGCAGGCTCCCGGTACCGGCGTGCAGCCGGGTCTCCAGGAAGATCGCGGTGGGCGTCTGGGTGACGATGCCGATCACGGCGATCGTGGCCAGCATCGCCCTGGTGACATGCTGTGGGCGGACGATGACGCCGAGCAGGAGCAGCCAGGCTACGGCGAAGTAGATGGCGAAGATCCAGGCGATGGCGTGGATGGTGGATTCGGTGGCGTTGTTCAGCAGGACCAGCGCGATGGGCGGCACGCAGACCAGGGCGACCAGCAGCAGCACCGGCCAGCTGCGCAGCGCGGGGTCACGGATCCAGTGCCGCACCGGCACCAGCGACGCGAAGGAATACTCGGGAATTGGGCCGCCGGGCTGTCCCGGATACTGCTGGCCCGGATACTGCTGGCCCGGATGGTGCTGGCCGGAATACTGCTGACCGGAATTCGGAAAGTAGCCCCCACCCATCGAATGCCGCCCTTCCGCGAACGTGACGGAATCGGCCGCTAGGCAGGATCAGCCTTCCTCGGCTGCGGCCAGTCCCCCCGGCTCATGCCATGCATGCGCCAGCTCCGAACGCCAATCCTAAACTAGCGGTGCCAGCTTGCACTAGAGTTCACCTTTTACTGGCGAACGTCACGATTTTTTCGCGGGCCTTCAGTCGCCGATAACCACCCGGTTGGTAAGCGTCCCGATACTCTCAATCGTCACGGAAACCTGGTCGCCGGCATCCAGCGGCCCGACGCCCGCGGGCGTCCCGGTGAGCAGGACGTCGCCGGGCAGCAGGGTCATCACCTGGCTGACGTACGCGACCAGGCCTGGCACGCTCCAGAGCAGCTCCGAGGTGCGCGCCTGCTGCCGGACGGCCCCGTTCACGGTCGTGGTGAGCTCGAGGTCGGCGGGGTTCGTCCCGGTCTCCATCCAGGGCCCGAGCGGGCAGAACGTGTCGAACCCCTTGGCCCGGGTCCACTGCCCGTCCCTGGCCTGCAGGTCCCGCGCGGTGACGTCATTGGCGCAGGTGTAGCCGAAGATCACCTCGTCGGCGCGCTCCGGTGGCACCTGGCGGCACAGCCGGCCGATGACGACCGCGAGCTCCCCCTCGAAGTCGACCCGCTCGGTGAGCTTCACCGGGTACTTGATCGCGTCACCCGGCCCGGTCACCGAGGTGGAAGGCTTGAGGAACAGCACCGGCTCAGGCGGCGCCTCGCCGTCCAGTTCCCGTGTGTAGTTCCGGTCCGCGGCCACGACCTTGCTCGGCAGCACCGGGGCCAGCAGCCTGACCTCGGCCAGCGGGTAGGAGTTCCCGGTCAGCCGGACCCCGCCCGGATCGACCCCGAACGGATGCCCGTACAGTTCCGCGATCGTCAGCCCCAGGTAGGCCTCGTCCCCGTTGCCCGGGTGACCGGTCTGCGGGTCGCCCTCAACCACCCCGTACGCGACTCCGTCGCCCTTGGCGAATCTCGCGATGCGCACGCCACTCCTCACCTCGACCCATGGCCGGCCGGTGCCTGCCGCCGGCCGTCCTACTGCTGGTAGCCCTCGACCTCGCTGACCGGCCGGGCCACCGCGGCGTCCGGGCTCTCGCCGAACTCGCGGCGCGCCCGCCGCTGCCGCAGCAGGTCCCAGCACTGATCCAGCGCTACCTCGGCGGACCGCAGCCGCTCGCGTTCCTCCGGCGCACTCAGTTCACCGGAGGCGAGCTGCTGACGGAGCCGGTGTTCGGTCTCGATCAGCTGGTCGATGTTCGCCATGATCTCCTTGTCGTCCATGCCCCTACCGTAAATCCCTGGCCGGCCTGCTGCGGCCGGGGGTCGTTTAATTCGGCCGAAACGGACCGTGGTTCTCCTCGCCGCGACCACCAGCCGGACGGTGGTGGATGAGGGTGGGCACGAGGCAGGATCGTTCCCTTGAAAAGATCTTTTAGGTCAGGGCCGCGGCGGTTGCCTGGTCCGCGGGGTAGAAGGACTCGATGGCCAGCTCGGAGACGGTGATGTCCATCGGCGTGCCGACCACGGCGCTGATGGAAAGGAAGGAGAGTTCTGCGCCGTCGCTGCGGTAGCGGAGCGGGACCACGACGTCGGTGGCGGCCGGCCGGCCGCTCTGGCCGCCCGGGTAGGCGGCGAGCTCGTCGTGCAGCCCGGCCAGCCGTGGGTCGCCGGTCGCCTGCGCCTGGCGGTGTAGCCGCGTCAGCAGGTGGGCCCGCCACTGCGGCAGGTTCACGATGCGCGGGGCCATGCCGTCGGGGTGCAGGCTCAGCCGCAGCACGTTGACCGGCGGTTGGAGGAGTTCCGGGGCCGCGGCCTTGGTGAATATGCCGATGGCCGCGTTGGCGTCGACGAGCTCCCACCAGCGGTTCACGACCACGGCCGGGTACGGCTCGTGACCCGCCAGCACGCGTTTCAGGGCCTGGCGGACCGCGGTGAGCTCGGGCTCGGCCAGGCCGCGTTCGGGGTAGGCGGGGGCGTAGCCGCCGGCCAGCAACATGGTGTTGCGGTCGCGCAGCGGAACGTCGAGGTGCTCGGCCAGGTGCAAGATCATCTCGCTGGTCGGCCGGGAGCGGCCGGTCTCGACGAAGCTCAGGTGCCGCGAGGAGACGTTCGCCGCGATGGCGAGATCGAGCTGGCTGAGCCGGCGGCGCTGCCGCCACTCGCGCAGCAGGTGGCCGGCGTGGTGCGGGTGGCCGGCGTGCTGGTTCATGGTCGCTTGAGCGTAGCCGGGATTGGCGGTGGCTGCATTACCTCGGAGGTAATTGCTGCGGCTACCTGTGGTGGGCAGGATCGGGGGTGTTCCTGTTCGTCACTTTGGAGGGAAAACCCTGATGCAGGAGATTATCGAGCGCTACATCGCCGCCTGGAACGAGGCGGACCCGGGGCGCCGGCGGTCGCTCATCGACTCGGTGTGGGCGGCCGACGGCAGCTACACCGACCCGCTCGCCGACGTGCGCGGGCGGGACGCCATCGACGCGGTCATCGCCGCCGCGCAGCAGCAGTTCCCTGGCCTGATGTTCAGCCTCGGCGGCCCGGTCGACGCCAACCACCAGCAGGCCAGGTTCAGCTGGCATCTGGGGCCGTCCGGGGGCGAGCCGGTGGTGATCGGCTTCGACGTCGCGGTACTGACCGCCGACGGGCAGATCGGTGCGGTCTACGGCTTCCTGGACAAGGTCCCCGCTGGGGTTTGAGCCTGTGCTCACGTGATCGTGCCCAGCTGGCCTCGCGCCCTGGGGCCTGCAGGGGCCTGGGCCGATGCGCCCGGAGCCGCGGGGGCCTGCGGGACGCGTGTGGCGGCGTTCGAATCATCGTGGATCGCTACTACCCTCCGGCGGGTAGCAGCGATCCACGATCGGGTGATCTCGGTTAGCTGGGCTCGCGGCCGGAGCGAAGGAGGCAGTAGGTGACGGCCTCCTCGAGGGCGTGCCAGGAGGCGGCGATGATGTTCTCGTCGACGCCGACCGTGCTCCAGGTCTCGCCGCTGCCGCTGCCGTCGGCGGACTCGATCAGGACCCGGGTGACCGCGCCGGTGCCGTGGGTGCCGGCCAGGATGCGCACCTTGTAGTCGGTGAGCTCGAGGCGGGCGAGTTCGGGGTAGATCTGCTCGAGCGCGGCCCGCAGCGCCTTGTCCAGCGCGTTCACCGGGCCGTTGCCCTCGCCGACCGCGACCTGGCGCTCCCCCTTGGCGACCAGCCGGACGGTCGCCTCGCTGGTCATCCGCTGGTCCGGGTGGCGCTCGACGATGACCCGCCACGATTCGACGGCGAAGTACTCGTGCCGCTGGCCGAGCTCGTCGCGGAGCAGGAGCTCGAACGAGGCGTCAGCGGCCTCGAAGGTGTAGCCGCGGGCCTCCAGGTCCTTGACCCGGTCGGTGACCCGGCCGATGGCCTCTTTGTCGCCGGACAGATCGTAGCCGAGCTCGCGGCCCTTCAGCTCGACCGAGGCGCGGCCTGCCATGTCCGAGACCAGCATCCGCATGTCGTTTCCGACCAGGGCGGGGTCGATGTGCTGGTAGAGCATCGGATCGACCTTGATCGCCGAGGCGTGCAGCCCCGCCTTGTGGGCGAAGGCGGACAGCCCCACGTACGGCTGGTGGGTGTCGGGGGCGACGTTGGTGACCTCGCTGATCGCGTGCGCGATCCGGCTCATCTCCCTGATGCCCTCACCGGACAGCACCGGGCGGCCCTTCTTCAGCTGCAGGCCGGCCACCACGCTGAACAAGTTCGCGTTGCCCGCCCGCTCCCCGTACCCGTTCGCCGTGCCCTGCACGTGGGTGACGCCCGCGTCGACCGCGACCAGGGTGTTGGCGACGCCGCAGGCGGTGTCGTCGTGACAGTGGATGCCGAGGCGGGAGCCGGTGGCATCAGCGACGGCGCGGACCACATCGGTCAGCTCGTTCGGCATCATGCCGCCGTTGGTGTCGCACAGGGCGACCACGTCGGCGCCGGCGGCCGCCGCGGTCCTGACCACTTCGAGCGCGTAGTCCGGGTTGGACCGGTAGCCGTCGAAGAAGTGCTCGGCGTCCAGGAAGACCCGCTGGCCCTCGGCGCGCAGATGGCTGATCGTGTCCGCGATCATCGCCAGATTCTCCTCCAGGGTTGTCCTGAGGGCGAGTAGGACGTGCCGGTCGTGACTCTTGGCGACAAGGGTCACGACCGGCGCGCCCGATTCGCGCAGCGCGACGACCTGGGGGTCGTAGGCCGCCTGAGCGCCGGGCCGGCGGGTCGCGCCGAACGCGGCGAGCTGCGCGTGCTTGAGGTCCAGTTCGGTCT
>Ga0302325_10010039_pt1 | contig 20568 bp, 13 predicted proteins | sample Palsa_T0_2_FD_201948 | JGI IMG/M metagenome (GOLD analysis project Ga0302325, IMG submission 201948) | Peat permafrost microbial communities from Stordalen Mire near Abisko, Sweden - Palsa_T0_2 | ecosystem: Environmental > Terrestrial > Soil > Palsa > Peat permafrost | place: Sweden: Abisko...
GCCTGTGCGGTGGCCGGGGGCGCACAGACGCTGGTGTGGATGGGCACGGTCAGCGTTCCGTCAAAGGCGGAGGTGTTGCGGGTGTCGAGAGCGCGGCATGGGGTGACCGTGTAGAGCGACAATCCTCCTGCGGCCGGCGGCGCGAAGTAGCCATTCACATCGAGAATCACGTCGGAAGGGTCAGAGACGAGGATGGAGATGTCTCCGCCCGTGCCGGCGGGTACGATGGCGGCGTTGGCGGTGACTGCTCCGGTGGAGGCGTTGAGCGTGGAGACGACCGGCTGCGCTTCGCCCGAGGGCCACAGACTTAGAAAGCCCAGCGACTCATGCGGCACGGCGGTGATGTTGAGCGAATAGGCCTTGGCTGTAGACGGAATGCCGCAGGCGCTCGACTGCACCGGGAAGGCCCGGGCTGTGTTGCTGGCCAGGGACGGTCCTCCGAGCGGGCCGGTGGCGTTGCGGGTGTCGGCGATGCGGCAGGGCGTTAGCGGGAAAAACTCCAGGCCCGAGGCGCTGGTTCCGGCGGGCACAAAGTAGCCGTCTATATCGAGGATGAACTGTGTCGCGTCGCTGGCGTAGACGCTGACCCCGCCATTGGTTCCTGCCGGCGTGATGGTGGCGTTGGCCTTAACGCGCCCATCGCCGGAGTTGAGCGTGGAGACCACCGGCTGCGGCTCGCCTGCGGGCCAGATGCTGAGATAGCCGAGCGAGGCAATGGGCACCACGGTCACGTTGAGCGAATAGGCTGTAGCCGTCGACGGAATGCCACAGGCGCTCTGCGGGACGTTGAAGGTGCGCGTTGCGGCGGCGGCCAGTTCAGGGCCGCCAAAGGCTCCTGCCGCGTTGCGGGTGTCCGCGATACGGCAGGGAGTTATGGGAATGAACTGAAGTGCGCGCGCGGTCAAAGGCTGAATCGTGTAAGTCGCTGAAGCTACCGCGCTATTGGCGTAGCCAGCGGCAACGGCGATGGCTTCGACGGTTTCGTTTGTTGAAACCGTGATTGGTGCTGCGTATTTGGTTGAGGCTGTGGTCGGTGCGGCGCCGGTGGTGGTGTAGTAGATGACTGCGCCTGCAGTTGCGTCGGTGATGGTTACGGTCAGGGGCGGGGCGTATGTGCCCACGGCAGGCGAGAATACGGGTGTTGCGGTCTGCGTATTGGTGGCGTTGATGACCTGGGTGAGACTGGCGCTGCTTCCAGTGAATGCCGGGCTTCCGCCGTAGGTTGCTGTGACGGAGTGGCTCCCCGCGGACAAGGCGGAGGTAGAGTATGTAGCTTTCCCCGATGCGAGAGTGACGGTTGCGACGGTCTTGCCATCGATGGCGAAGACAACGCTTCCGGTCGGCGTTACCGTACCGGTCGATGCCGATACCGTGGCCGTAAGTGTGACGGGTTGGCCGGCTGCTTGGGGATTGGCATTGGAGGTCAGGGTCGTTGAGGTCGCAATCGTCGCTCCCGACGCGCTGAGGTCAAGCTTGCTGATAAATGCATTCGAGTTGTAGGTCGACTTCTTCGTGGTTTGGTATGCTCCGAGGGTTATCGGGAAGTTATCGGAAAATGTGCCACCTGCAATGTACACGTTGGCCGATGCGTCCAATGCAAGGGCGGTGGCCACCTCGCCGCCGTCGCCTCCAAAGTAAGTAGAATAGAGGAGAGAGCTACCCGCGGGGTTAAGCTTCGAGACGAATGCTGTTCCCTCGCTTTGGCCGCTGTTATGGTTGGTGATTTGGAACGCGTCGGGCGTGACCGGGAAATTCGCAGATTGGGTGTTGCCTGTGACGTATACGTTTGCCAAGCCGTCGACGCCAATGGCGTAAGCGATGTCTGCGACGCTTCCGCCCAGAAAAGTTGAATATATAGGCTGGCTAAGCTTGTTATTCATAACGGTCACAAACCCCGTACCTGAACCGTCCACTGCCAGGTTCTGGGTTTGCAACGCACCTTTGGTAGTTGGAAAATCGAATGAAAATGCTTGACCAGCTACATAGACATTTCCTGACCCGCCGATTGCAATAGCAAAGGCTTGGTCTCCGTAGTCTGCGTTTCCGCTTCCCACCGGAATTCCGCTCCCGCCAAGGAAGGTAGAGTAAACTAGCCCGGTCCCAGTCGGGTTTAGCTCTGTGATGAATGCGTTTGCGCCGCCGGCGATCTTAGTCTGAAAAGCTCCTTCGGTTATCGGAAAATCGGGAGAAGTCGTCTCCCCAACGACAAACGCGTCGCCATCGCTATCGACAGTAATGGCCCTCGCAATATCGATGTTACTTCCGCCGAGCAACGTCGCATAAATCAATGCGGTACCAGTAGGGTTGACTGCCGCTACATATGAGGCTCCTAACGTTGTCTGGAATGCGTCTGGTGGTAGGGGAAGGTCGGATGGTTCTCCGATGCCAGCGACATAGGCGATCCCCGATGCGCCGACCGCTACACCGTTTGCTTGGCCGCCAAGGTACGTGGAGTAGACGAGGGAGCTTCCGTCTGGGCTAAGTTTGGTTAGGAATCCTGAATATGCACTTCCTCCTCCATTAGTCTGCAGCGCACCGTCGGTCACGGGGAAGTCTGTCGACTCGGTTTGGCCGCCGATGTAGGCGTTGCCTTTGCTGTCAACGACAATGGCGTTGGCAAGGTCGTTTGTGCTTCCCCCCAGATAAGTGGAGAAGAGCAATGCCGTCCCGCCGGGATTCAGCTTGGAAACGAAGGCCGTGTAGGCCTCACCGCTCTTATCGCTCTTCTGCTGGACCGCGCCGGGTGTGACTGGAAAATTGGAAGATTCGGTTGATCCAACTACATAGGCGTCTCCTGAGCTATCGACGGCGATTCCGTTCGCCGCGTCGCCGGTGAATTCGCCGCTGCTTCCCAGATAGGTACTGTATGCGAGTACCGGATCAACAACCAACGGTCTGGATTGGTCGTATTTTCCGACGGCGAAGGTGATCTTGTTATCGGCTTGAAGATTGAATTTGCCTTCGATGGGCTGGCGCTGGCCGTCTTTTTCCTGATAAAGAACGGGTTTCTGAAAGGTGATCTGGCCGTTTTTTCCGATGACTTCAAGGTTGCCGTCGGAGTCTAGTTTGAGTTTTTGCGCTCCGGCGAAATGGAGTTGGATGTTCTTTGGGCTTGCGCCGGGTTGGACGATGAAGTCGTATTCTAGCTTGCGCTGGTTGCCGTAGTAGACGAGGTCGATGCCGTCGTAGACGTTGGCGTATTTCACCTTGGCGTAGGTAGGTACGTTGGTGTGCCATTTGGCGGGATCGTTGCCGAGGAAGTAGTTGGCGATGCTGGGGAGTAGGTCTGCTCCGGAGACTTGAGCGGCGGGGTTGGAGTTGGCGAGTTGCATTTCAATGGTGTCGGATTGGGTGGCGGATCCCTCAGGGGCTAAAGCCCCTACTCCTTTTGGCCCCGTTACGCGACGGCTGAAGCCGTCGCCTTTCAAAACGTAACCTTTCAAAGCCGGATTGGCGGGCGATGGTTTGGAGAGCGAGAGGACGGCGGCGCGGTTGGTCAGGAAGAGAGAGTAACCGTTGCCTCGGGAGAGAAATTTGACTTGCGGGTCGGATTGGCCCTGGTTGGCTTCGAAGCTGAGGGGGAGTTTGCCGTAGTTTTGGGCAACCTGGGACTTGGAGTTGGCAGGCGGGTTGGCGGGCGTGGCTGCCGGGGCTGTAAGAGCTGCGGCGAAGAGGGTTACGGCGGCCAACAGGACTCGCAGGAGGTGGGCGGAGGGGTGAGTTGCGAGCATGGTCTTTATCCTTTGAGACTGAGGCAAGCCGTTGGTGGTCCGTGAGGCTGCGGACGATGAGCCGGGTATACGCATACTTACCTAAGCGCAAAAAGAGGGCGTTAGCGACAATCTGCAGATTTTTTCTTGGATTTTTTGGGAGGGCGAGCTTTTGGGCGGGGCTTTGAGAGAGCTAGCGGGGCTGAGTGAGTTAGAACGGCAGATTCCCAATGGAAATGTCAGACAGAAAGACAAGGGCAACGACTGGCTCGCTTTTGTCGTTTCCCACCCTTTTCACAACTGCGGTGAAAAGGGTAGGGCGCCCGCTTTGGTGGTTGATTCAGCAAGAGCAAATGCAACGTCAAAGGCAAGCGCAGGTTCTTCGGCTTTCGACAGGATGACAAATCTGGGGAAATGGCGAGGAGAAAAGCAAAGGCAAAGGCGGGCTTTTGTTGTATCCCACCCTTGACCGGAAGGTGTGGTCAAGGATGGACACCCAAATCTGTTTGGCGTTATAAGAACGCAAATGCAGGGGCAAGAGTTCGGAGTTAGCGGCCTACGGGGGCAGGCTCTTCCACCGGCGCGGACTCCAGCAGGGTTACTGGGTAATAGGCGTTGCGGACGGATTGCTTGACCATGCGGTTGGTGTTGAAGAAGGAGCCGTTGTAGGCAATGACCTATTGGTGAGTCGTATCGGACAGAATCAGCCTTGGCCGAAGCCCAGGTCTGAGAATCCAGACCTGGGGCACCCGGTGAGTTGATGGTTGCATTCAAGCATGGTTACCTGCCTGCTTACCAGCCGAAGAAGCCGTTGGAGTCGCCGGGAGCCAGGGTGACTCCGCGGAGGACTTCGCCAGCCTGGGCGCTGCGAACGATGGAGAAACGACCCAGGAATCCGTCGTCCTTGGGCAGGGTGGAGTCACTCACGCGGTCGGTGACTTTGACCAGCTTGTTGGGATCGGCTCCAGTATCGCCGTTGGAGCTGATCGTTGAGGTGATGGCGAAGACGGTCACGGTGCCGTCGAAGTTATGGCGGCCTACGATGTTGCGGCAGCCGCCGGTGGCGGGATTGAGCGAGGCAGGATAGCGATCGACCTTGTAAGGCACGCCGATGTTCAAACCATCCTGCAGGATGTACTGCAATACCCAGGTTCCGTCGATCAATTTATATTTCTGCAGCCCGGCAGTCGCCTGGGATTGGGCGTCGGCTACGTTGCCGTCGACCGCGGGGGAGACCAGAGTGCCGTCGCCCTCGTCGCAAACGTATAGGGTGTTGGCGTCGGCGAACCAGATGCCGAAGGGAAACGCGGTGGTGGTGCTGGCCGTGGTGGAGGGAAATCCCGGCAGGATGGTGAGCGGGACCGTAGCCAGGTCGGCCGCGGAACCGGTGGGCAAAGTGCCGGCGGTGCCCGCCCGATAGACGGTGTTGACGCCGTTGCTGCCGCTGCCCTTGGTGAAATAGAGGGTGTTATTGAAGATGGTTAGGCCGCGGAAGTTGGTGTCTTTGCCGGGCTTGTCGGCGCCGAATTCAAGCCGGCCGACCATCTCGATGTTGGGCGGGAGCGGAGCTGTCGCACCGGGATAGAGCAGTTCCAGGCCTGTCGCATTGACCAGGTTGACCCCGTCCTGGGTAGTCGAGAGCTGCTTTTTAGAGAGGTTGCCGTCGTTGTCGTTGCCGACCGTGTAATAGAGGCTGTTGCTGGCCTTGATGGCTGCACGCCCGTTGTCTCCGCTGTAGGCGTTGCCCTCAGTAAAGCTGAAGCGGCCATCGGCGTCCACTTCGCCCACGGTGCGGTAGTAGGCCGCCGGAACGAGAGGGTTGCTCTGGAAGGTGGTGAAAATGGGGTTGGTTGGGTCGCACACGCCAGGAGTGTTGGAGTTCGATACATCGAGGAGATTGGGCGCGGTGGGTGAGACCTTGGAGCCTCCGCAGCCTACGCCTCCTCTATAGCCGACGAAGGTGATGGAACGGCCGTCGGCGGAACGGTTCAGAGCCAATTCCGACTTGGAGCTGAAGCTGGTCACCAGCTGGTCGGTTGGCACCGGGAGCGTGCCCAGCGTGAAGCCGTCGGTGGTGATGTCGTCGAGGAAGATGGGCGAAGTGACGCCGAAGTTGGGATCGGAATTGGCGTTGTTCCAGACGTTGTGGGTGTCGAAGATGTTCGGGAACTCGCCGTTATCGGAGGCTACGCCGCATGGAACAGCGACGGGAGTGGCGCCGCCCGCTATCAAGGGGACGTTGACGGTGAGGCCGGTCAAGCCGCCCTGGCATCCCAGTGGCAGGGACTCGCCGATGGTGACGGTCGCGGCATTGCCTTGATAGACGGAGCGGCTGACGACGAGAGTGCCGGGCACGAATTGGAAGCCGCGGTTCTGGTCTTGTTTCTGGTCTGGGTTCTGGAAAGTAGTGGGGAAATGGTTCCCTTGCGCGTTGATTCTTACCGACGAGCCTGCGGTAGCGGCCAGGATCAAGATTGGAGCGATTCGATGATGCTTTTTCACGAATTAACCCTCGTGCCTAAAAATACAGACCGCGGATGCCGCACAGATGAACAACTGGAAAAAGGAGTATGAACGCTTGGTTAACAATTCGAGATGCAGTCCGGGGGCCGCGGCAACGGAAAGCCCCGGGTCTCAGAGGTTGAGGCCTGGGGCTTTTTGCGATTTGTTTGGTTGAATTTGGTACTTTTCGTTAGCGGCTAACCGCCGCAGGCTCTTCTACTTGGGCGTGCTCGATGAGGTTGACTGGGTAGTAGGCGTTGCGGATGTATTGCTTGACCATGCGGTTGGTGTTGAAGAAGGAGCCGTTGTAGGCGACGGTGGTGCGCATGAGGTTGCCCCAGGTGTTGGGGGATTTGACGTAGAGCGGGACTACTGCGTTTTCGAGCTTCCGGTAGAGATTGGTGGCTTCGGCCTGGTCGTCGTCGCCGTCTTCGATGGCCCAGCCGGTGTAGCCTTCGAGGCAGCCTTCGATCCACCAGCCGTCGAGGATGGACAGGCTGGGCACGCCGTTGAGGGCGGCTTTCATGCCGCTGGTGCCGCTGGCTTCGTAGGGGCGCTTGGGGGTGTTGACCCAGACATCTACGCCGGCGGTGAGCAGGGCGCCGAGTTCCCAGTCGTAGTTTTCGAGATAGACGACGCGCAGGTCGGAGCCGGAGTACTTGTGAGCCTTTTCGATGACGTTGTAGATGAGCGCCTTGCCGGGCTCGTCCTGGGGATGGGCCTTGCCGGCGTAGAGGATTTGCAGGCCGCCGGCGGCCTGGGCGATCTTGAGCAGGCGGTCGGGATCGGTGAAGAGCAGGTCGGCGCGCTTGTAGGTGGCGGCGCGGCGGGCGAAGCCGAGGGTCAGGACGCGGGGGTTAAGGACCAGCCCGGTGCGCGAGGCAACCTCGGCGAGGAGGGTTTCCTTGGCCTGGGCGTGCGCGGCGAGGATCTCCTGCACGGGAATCTCGATGGCGTTGCGGAGGTAGAGGTTGTCGCGGCGCCAGTGCTGGATGTTCCTGTCGAGCAGCTCCTGGAAGGGCTCGGAGATCCAGGTGGGCGCGTGGACGCCGTTGGTGATGGCGTCGATCTGGTAATCGGGGAACATCTGGCGGGAGACGTTGCCGTGCTGCAAGGCCACGCCGTTGACGTACCGCGAGAAGCGCAGCGCGATGTAGGTCATGTTGAGCATGTTTTCGTGGCAACAGCCGAGCGATTCGAGGCGGGCAAAGCGCTCGCCGCCCAGAACGCGGCCAGCCAGGTCGCGAAGGAACCGGTCGTGGCCTGCGGGAACGGGAGTGTGGGTGGTGAAGACGCACTTTTGCCGCACCGCGTTCACATCCGTCTCGGTGACGCGGTTGAGCGGACCGCCGCCCAACTGGGCCTCAAGCAGCGCGAGGGTGAGCAGCGCGGCGTGGCCTTCGTTCATGTGATAAACGTTTACGCGATGGCCCAGGGCATTCAACATGCGGACGCCGCCCATGCCGAGGACGATCTCCTGCTGCAGGCGGTAATTGGAGTCGCCGCCGTAGAGGTGGTCGGTGAGGCTGCGGTCCCAGGACGAGTTTTCAGGCAGATCGGTGTCCAGCAGATAGATGGGGATGATGTGGCCGGCGCGGCCCGCCATGTCGTACCGCCAGGCGCGCACGGTGACCACGCGGTCTTCGATGGTGACGGCGATGCGCGGAGCTTCTTCCTTGCAGAAATCCGCCGGCGTCCATGGCTGGGTATTTTCGGTCTGCTTGCCCTGATCGTCGAGATGCTGGCGGAAATAGCCTTTGCGATGGAGCAGGGTAAAGGCGACCAGAGGCGTGCCAAGGTCCGCGGCGGAGCGGAGGGTGTCGCCGGCTAGAACGCCCAGGCCGCCGGAGTAGGTGGGCATGCCGGGGTTGATCGCGATTTCCATGGAAAAGTAAGCGACTACGCCACTTTGAGGGAAAGACTCATACGAGGATTGCGTTTGAGAGGAGGAGTTGGACATAATCGGTTTGTCTCCGTTTTACAAATAGAGGGGTAGCTCGGGATCCACTCCGGCACCGCCTTCAACCGGCCTTGGTCTGCGCATCGTTCGCTCGATTCGTCATTCAGGCCGGTTCACGGGGGAAAATCTTAGCTCCGGGAACGTAGCTTGGATTTTATCAAGGCGGCAATTCATACGAACAGCAAATTCCAGGGCGTATGTTGCTGGTTAGGAGCATACCCGGGACACGGCGCACAGCCAATCCCACGATGGTGCAGTCGAGGCGTGGCCCGTAAGTAAAAGCAAAAAGGGCGTTTGGCCAGGTTTTGCACGCCCGCAAGTAACCTCCTTGAGTTACGTCCGTCCCACAAGAAATTTATCGGCAATCGAGCTTAAAACTCATCCGATGTGGCGAAAAAAGATGCAAAATCCTTCCGTATCCTTCCTCAAACGGTTCGATGCGCGCCCGCGGAAGCGTGGCAAATGTGGATTTCCGGATCGATCCCGGTGGCCTGCAAATACTTCGCTTTCAATGCTTTTCCGAAAGCGGCGGCGTGTTCAATTTTTACCAGGTTGATGGTGCATCCGCCGAAGCCGCCGCCGGTGAGGCGGGCTCCGATGAGTCCGGGAAGATCCTGTGCCAGGTCGACCATGGTGTCGGCTTCTGGGCAACTGGCTTCGAAGTCCTGGCTGTAGCTGATGTGGGCCTCGTGCATGAGGCGCCCAAGTTCGGGCATGTCGTTGCGCATGAGGGCGTCGGCAGCGGCGACGGTGCGGATATTTTCGGTGATGACGTGGCGGGCGCGCTTGAGCGCATTGGGCGGGATTTCGTGACCCCAGGCGGCGAGGTCGGCGGGAGTGGCGTCGCGCAGGAACTTGATTTCGGGGCGGTGCGTGGCGAGGATGCGGCAGGCTTCTTCGACCTCGGCGCGGCGGGTGGTGTAGCCGTCGCCGGCGATCGAGTGCTTGACCATGGTATTGGCGATGACCAGAGCTACGTCGGGAGGGATGGGAGCGAGACGATAGCTGAGGTCGCGGCAATCGAGGAGCAGAGCGTGATTCTCGCGGCCGTTGGCGGAGATGAACTGATCCATGATGCCGCAGTTGGCGCCGACAAACTCGTTCTCCGCGCGCTGGCAGAGCCGGGCCAGGACCGGCCCCGGTATGTCGGCTCCGATCAGGGCCGTGACTGCGACCGCCGTGGCTACCTCGATCGCGGCGGAGCTGCTCAAGCCGGAACCGAGCGGCACATCGCCCCAGAGGCTCAGGCTCAGCGGCGGAATCGCGTAGCCCTCGCCGGCGAGGGTCGCCATTACTCCCAGCGGATAGTCGCTCCAATGGCCGGTGGCCTGGGTGGGCAGAGCGCCGGCCGAGTAGGAACGCTCGCCGGCGAAGTTCTCCGAGTAGATCGCGATTCGGCCATCGCGGCGCGGAGAGATGGCCGCGAGGGTGGCGAAATCGATGGCGGCCGGCATCACGAAGCCTTCGGCGTAGTCGGTGTGCTCGCCGATCAGATTGACGCGCCCTGGAGCGGCGAAGATCTCCGGGGTGGCGTGGTAGCGTTTCTCGTGCAAGAGCCGCAGTGCAGCGGGGTCTTTCATCCTATGTTCCTCGGTTGAAGCAACTTCCAATACCAGATCGAATTCACGAACTCTTTGCGATGCGGTCGATGAGCAGCTCCATCGGCCAGTTCACGGTCTCTCCGGGGTCGAGCCAGCGCGACCAAGGACCTGACTCCTGCAAGGAATCGACCGGGGCGGTCGCGGGTTCGGGGGCTACGCAAAATTGTTTTGGGCCAGGCTCTTCGGGCCAGCCTTCATAACAGAGCCATAAACCCAGGTACGGAGTCAGCAAAGGCTCGAAGCGAACGGTCAGACGGAGGCCGATCCGGGCTCGCTCCAGGGCGCACCAAGCTGGCTGCGCCGGCGAAAAAGGTCCGGTAGAGAGCTTGTCGCCAATGCCTGAATCGATGCTGGATACCAAACTCAGATCTGTGCTGCTGCCGTCTTTCTGGCGGGCGACGGGCCAGGAGACCGAATCTCCGCCGATGCCGATCCGATTGGCCTTCGAACCCTCCAGCCGCAGGGTCTGAATCCCGTCCGGCAGCACAATCCGGTCTCCGGCGTCGACGGCGAAGAGAGGATGCGCCGACCAGGCCCACGGAACCCTGTATGCTCCCAGGTTGGTGAGCGAATAGAGGAACTCAAGCCGCCAACCGGAGGCAGCTTGGGTGAGAATCAGCGACCGGGTCAGTTGCAGAGGCAGCGAAAAGCAATTGGCGCGCAGCGTTGCCGAGTCCTCACTGGAATGCAGCACCTGCCAGGGAACGCGCCAGAGGTCGCCGTGGTCGGGAATCGCGGCTCGGCCGGCTTCGGTCTCGACCGTACATCCGGCTACCGAGGGCAGGCATTCGTCCCAGCCGCTGGCGTCGCTCTCGGAAAAAGCCATGGTTCGGGTGCGAGGGCCCAAGGGCCTGAGCGGGGTTTGGAGCAACTCGTCAGTTCCTACGCGGAGAGAGGCGATTTTGCCGCCGAGCGCGGGCATCAGGGTGAGGGCGCAGTCACCGGCGCAGATGACAACGTTTTCTTCTACCCCCGCCAAAACTGTCTCCCGTCTCATCATTTTCGCCAACGACCTCTCCCGATATCTCGATCCGATCAACTCTATCTATATTCTCTATAACGCGAATCCGTCCTAGGTCGGATCGCTCGCCGGAATCCTGGCTTTCAAGCCAGACTCTAGCCTTCGATTCGAGCTAGCCTCTGGCTGGTTGCCGAGATCAGCCGCTCCCAAATTCTGTCCAGCCATTGCTCGTGCTCCGGCTTCATCAGAACCGAGCGCAGACACGTGACCAACGCGTTGGATTCGCTTTTTCCGCCGTAGCGGGCAAACATCGCTCCGGGCAATTGTACTAGCGCCAGATGCAGGTTGAGAGCCGCGCAGTCATCAAATATCCGCTGCGCCATGGCCGAATTCTCTTCAGGGGACCCGGCTCCGGTCTGCCATACAACAATATCGAGTTCGGGCGGACCCGAAAATGGGACAAATGAACCATTTGCCGAACCATTTGAACGGATTCGACGGTCGAGTTCGAGGGCTGCGCGATGTCCCGCGGCCAGACCACGCGCAAATTCGCCGCCAACCGTGAGCGGGAGCAGCCGCTGCGTGGCCCACAACGCTACGGCCGAGGCTCCGGCGCGCGAACACTCCAGGCTGATCTCGCCAAGATGCAGCTCGTGCGACGTGAAGTAGGTGTATGGCGAGTCGTGCTTGTAAAAACGGCCCACCGAGGGGTCGCGAAACAAGACGCATCCGCATCCATAGGGCTGCAATCCGTGCTTGTGCGGATCGACGACGATCGAATCGGCCTGGGCCGCGGCTTGAAACGCTAAACGCGCGGGCTCCGCAAGCTCGTCGGCAATCAAGCGGAAATAGCCTCCGTAGGCGGCGTCGAGATGGACACGGAAGCCGTAGCGCTCGCGCAGCGCGAGGATCTCCGGCAGCGGATCGACGGAGCCGAGCGCTGTCGTGCCCATGGTCGCGACCACCGTGCCCACATCGCCGCGGCGCAGTTCGTCCTCAAGGGCGTTCAGGTCCATGCGGCCCAGATGGTCGGAGGCGACTGTGGAAAATGGCAACTGCAGGACCGAGGTGATGCGCTTGTGGGTGTAATGCGCCTGTTCCTGGGCCAGGATGCGCTTACCCGGAGCCAGTTGACCGGCTACCCACAGCGCTTCCAGATTGGCGAAGGTTCCGCCTGAGGTGAGATGGCCGAGATGCTCCGCATATCCGAACATGCGGGCGATCTCGGCGACCGCTTCGATCTCCATCCGAGAGCTGGCGCGGCCGCCATCCCGGGCGTGGTTGTTGGGGTTGATGGCCATGGCCAGCGCGTAGGCCGCGCGGGCGATGGGATGAGGCGGTTTGAGCATCTGGCCGGCATAAAGGGGATGGAAGTAGGGGTAGTTGTCGCCCATGCGGAGGGCGGCTTCGCTCAGAACCGCGGCCATGACGGGGGTGTTCTGGGGCGCATCGAAGGCAGGAAGCTCGGCAAAGGCCTCGGCAAGTTTGGCGAGCGGAGCCTCAAGCAGGTCCAGAATCGGGTCGCGTTGGGGGGTGGTAACCATGCGAAAGATCAACATACCACCTGCCACGCTCCCGGCCCAAAATTGCGCCAAAAGAACCACTTGCAGATTTTCGTACCTGTTTTTCCGGAACGATGGTAAGATGACTATAGCGTTAGAACCGAACCGGGCGTGAGCAGCACTCGCCCAACCAAGCAAGATTCTGCCGGTGGTCGCTCCGTTTCACTCAAGCGCAATTCAAAGTTTAGGAAATACGACTCAAAATGGAACAAGGTACTGTGAAGTGGTTTAATGACGCGAAGGGCTTCGGCTTCATCTCGCGTCAGAACGGCGAGGATGTTTTCGTGCATTACTCGGCCATCAATTCGAACGGTTTCAAGAGCTTGCAAGAAGGTCAGGCCGTTCAGTTCAACGTAGTGAAGGGTCCCAAGGGCTGGCAGGCGGCTGACGTACAGCCTCTCTAATCGCTCCGATTCAGGACTCCGAGGGATTCTGGCAGAATCCGCAATCAATCAACAGGGCGAGGTGCGAACCTCGCCCTGTTGCTGCGAGCGATCGGATGGTCAGGGAATCCCGAGGCCTCCAGTCTTTCTGCGCACCAGATCCTCCAATGCATTGCAAGCCGTGGCCACGCCATTCTCTGTGCGTAGCTGCGCCGCGATCTGCTCAGCCCGCCGGGCATAGATCGGCTTCTCCAGCAGCAGCCGCAGCTTTTTGGCCACCCGCAGCGGAGTGAAATAGCTCTTCTGCAGGACTCGCGCCACCTTGAGCCGCCTCATGCGGCGGGCATTGTCCGGCTGGTCGTGGCTGTAGGGCATGATCAGCATCGGCTTGCCGGCGCGCAGACACTGCGCAGTCGTCCCCACTCCCCCTTGGTGGATTACCACCGAAGCCCTTGAAAACAAAGCTGAATAGGGAGCGTACTCCGCCACGCAGATGGACGGCGGCAGCGCGTGCCTGGGCCGGTTCCTGGCATCCGGCCCGATCAACAGCACGGCGCGCATCCCCAGCCGCTCCGCGGCGCGCGCGCCATATTCGTAGAATCGGCCGGCCGCCAGCACGGCCGCCGAGCCCAGCGTAAAGACCAGCGGAGCCGGCCCGCCGGCGAGAAACGTCTCCAGATGCGGCGGCAGCGCGGCGTTGCCGGCGTCGGAATCGTAGTAGCAGAAGCCGGTGATCTTGGTATTCACGGGCCAGTCCGGCTGCTCCTGCCCGAGCACCGAGGAAAATAGCGCCAGCACCAGATCGGGTGAATTTTTGGCGTCGAAGAGCGGATTGCTGCCACGCGGCAGGCCCAGTTCGCGGCGGAGGTCGTAGATGGGCTGGGGCCACTTGCGGCTGACCAGGCGCGCGAGACGCCTGATGGCGCGGCCCATCCCAGGCACCGCCTTGTCGGCTCGCGCCAGGCGCGGATACATCGGTAGCACCGGCGGGTCGTAGGCGGAGAAAAACGAAAGCGGCGCGAGGAGGTAGCTGGCCCAGGGAATGCCGGTGATTTCGGCGACCAGCGGTCCGGCGTAGTTGAGCTCGCCGAGGAGCATGAGGTCAGCGCGCACTGGGGTGGTAACCGCGGCGATGAAATCGTCGTAGGTCTGGCGCAGCGAGGGGAAGAGAAACTCGCGCAGGCCGCGCTCGGTGCCCTTGCGCACGTCGTAGATCATCTCCGCCTGGAGCTTGTCTTCGGGGTCGATGTCGGGGCGGACGGGATGGAACTCCAGGCCCAGCGGCGCGATCTTGGGTTTGTAGAGAGCGGGCACCGCCATCACCGGATGATGGCCGCGGCGCTTCAGCTCAAGCGCGATTGCGATGAGCGGGTTGACGTCGCCGAAGGTGCCGATAGTCGAGAGAACGATGCGCACGAATTGACCAGCTCCAGATTGAGCTTGCTGCTTCTCAAGGGTAATTCAGTGTGGAGGGATGACTGGTCCGATCGGGATATCCGCGACAAGAGGTCCCCGTTTTTCGCCCAGTCTTACGATGAGGATTCAACCCTGCTTAAGCTGAGACCACTTCGATGCGGCCAGTCGAAATGGTTCGCTGTTCACTGCCAATGACTATTTGTATATCGCGACCCAACTTAGTAAGAGAGTCCAACATTTTTGCTTCGCTGATACCTCGAAACCGACCGCGGAGCATCTTGGAGAGCTTGGGTTGGGGAATGCCGAGGACCTTGCTGGCATGTTGCTGGGTCCACTTGCGGGAGGCGAGAATTTCGCCGATCTTTGCGACGAGCTGCGCTTTGACCAGCATTTCAGCAGCGTCAGGAAAGCCGAGGTCGGCGTAGACGTTGCCCGAGCTTCTTTCGATACCGATCGCGGTTTCCTTCATTGCTATATACCTCTGGAGTGTAATTCCGCTGCTTTTAGCCGTTTCTGAATTAACTCCATATCTGACTTCGAAGTGGCAATTCCATGTGTCGATTTCTTTTGAAAACAATGCAACACATATACCGCTTTGAGAAATCGCACCGTATAGACGGCACGATAGGTCTCGCCGTCAAAATCCTCAACGACTTCCAAAACTCCAGCGGAGCCGAAACCCTTGAGTGGCTTGGTGGACACATGCTTGCTGCCTAACTGCGCAAGGTAAAGCGCATATCCAACTTCACTTTGGACATCTTCGGGCATTTGGAGAAGATCGCGCTTGGAAGATCCAATCCAAAGCAGCTCTCTGAGGTTGTCGCCATCGCGATTATACCTCTTTGGGTCTAAATCGTCCACAGTTCACCACTTTGCCTCAAAGAGCCGGAAGCGGCGCTCCTGCTCCCACTGAGCGACGGCTTTTTCGTTGCTGTCGAGGAAAGCTTTGCAGGCTTCTGTTGGCTTTTCGCTGCCCAAGGCCTGGCTGCGGCAAGGAGTTGCTGGGATGGTGAATTTATCGGCTTCTGCCCAGAGGCTTTTGCCGGGCAGGAAGTTGTGCTCCATACCCGTGCGGGCCATTTGCTTGAGCTCGGTGTAGGTGAGGTTGAAGTCCTCGGCGGCGCGCACATATTCATGGGTCAGATCGATGCGCGAAACGCCTTCGTCATCAGTCGACAGAGCTACAGGGACGCCGGCTTTGCGATACAGCGGCAAGGGATGGCCGGCGCCTTGGATGCCCAGAATTCCGTCGTTCGAGGTGAGGTTGATCTCGATCATGACGTGTTTGGCGGCGAGTTCTTTCAACAAGCCCGGAGCGTCGTTCTCGTACATCACGTCGACTCCGTGGCCGATACGTTCGGCGTGGCCCTGCTCGACTGCCTGGCGGATGTGGAAGCGCAGCCCATCGGGCGGCACCATGCCCGGTGCGAGTTCGCCGGCGTGAAGTGAGATGTGGACCCGCGGATAGACGGAATGCAGATAGTCGAGCATGTGCATCTGCAGGGTGTAGTCGGTCATCGAGAGGTAGCCGTCTTCGGGCTGGACGAAGTTGATGCCTACGAACTCCGGCATTTTGGAGATGGTTTCGAAGCCCAGCAGCGTCTGCGCGAAGACCTGCTCTTTGGGAGCGCCGCGCAGGATCTGGTAGATGAATCGCACGGTGACCTGGCAGGCCGGCGCGGCTTCCGGGCTGCCGCAGTGCTCCAGCTTGTCGCGCAGGGCGAGTGCGTTGCGGATGTGCTCCTTGGCCGCAGCGATCTCGTCGTCGAGACCGCGATCGAGCAGGTTCTGCCGGAGCTCGGCGAGGTTTGCATCCCAGCCCAATTGCGCGGCGATGGTTGCTGCGTGGCCGAAGGGCGGAGTTTCCATCAGCTCCATGTATTGCTCGTTCTGCGAGGCGGCGCGCGCGGCGACTTCGTCGACCCACTCACCGGTGTGGCGCTTGTCGGTGCCGCCGAAGTGCCCGAAGGTCGAGAAGAACTGATCGTGCCCGCTCCAGCCGGCGTAGGGCACAAAGCTGCGCATCGAGAAGGCGTCGATCAGCTTGTCGTAGAGATCCTGATTGGCGGGCACCTGCATGTGCGCCAGCATGTCGGCGGCGGGAAGCTGGCCGAGAACCCTGGGGCAACCGCCGGAAGGCGGCTTGGCGAAGCTCAGCGCCTTGGTGTCGATGCACAGGCCGTCTTCGCCGGCCGCGCGAAGAAAGCTCTCGGCGTAGACCGCGCCGCTCAGATGCACATGCAGATCCGCGCCCTTGGGCATGCCGATTAGAAAGTCGCGCAATGCGAGCGGGCCCTGCTTCTTGGCCGCGTCAAAGGCTCGCGCCGTCCGCGCTTCATGCGAATCCCCCGCGGATGCAGATTGGGCCGCCGATGGGATCGTTGGAGAGATCGAGAGAGCGGCAAGCAGCAGAATGGAAGGCAAAAAGCGCATGGGGCCTCGCAGAGAAATCTCTAGGTTGAAAGCTAGTGTAATGGAGCCGTCCCTGGCTGGCCTTTCACCGGATGCGCCTATGGCCTGGTTGTGCCGGTTGTGTCAGTTGTGTCGTTTGTTTCGATCGGCAAGATCGACAGGCTTGCCTCTTCGCGCGGCGCAAGCAGCATCCAGCCAGCTCCGGCAGCCATCAGCATCAGCCCCAGCCACGTGCGCGGTTGCACCGCGCGACCGGCGTGTTCCAGTACGACTCCAGACAAAAGCGCCAGCAGGGGAGCCCACACGTAGCGGGTAGCCATGCGCGGCGCGGAGAGGCGCGGCATCAACCAGAAAAGCAACAGGAGCGCAGGCAGCTCGATGGCCGCGGACCAGAAGAGCTCTGGAGCAAGGGCGCTCCATCGGCCCACGGGATGTTCAAGAAGCGCGCTCGCCGCGGCAAGCGTGAGAGCGCCGGTGGCGCCGGCCATTGCCGCCGCTGCGGCTAGCTGTCCGGTTGCATCGCGGTCCAGCGATGAGGCCTTTACTGCGCCATGGCAGTTCGCCGCGGCTACGCTTGCGGCGGCGGCGACGACTGCGATGAAAGCTCCAGCGCTTTGCAGCGAATTGGGAGTTGCCACTGGAAAGACGAGCAGCGAGCCCGCGACCGCTGTTAAAGAGGCCAGCAATGCCGCGCGCTGCCGTGGCGCGGAGGGCAAGCCGAGGGAAGGCTCAAAGACCACGGCAAACACAGGCGTCAAAGTAAAGAGCGCCGTTCGCGCAAGGCCGGAAATCTGGGTATCCGCGAAAAAGACCAGCATGGCGGGCACGGTGAAGAGCCCTAGCCCGATCCAAACGGAAGCGCGGGTTAATGAACTGGCGTTTGAGGAACCGGGGATTGAGCGCTTCCTGTTCGCACCATGTGCGATGGCGATAGCTCCCGCGGCGATCGACAGGAGGACAAGCGGCAAAACTTGCCTTTCGAGATACGGCGTCGTTTCCGGCAGGCCCGGCAGAAGATCCACGCGGAGCGCTGCGCAAGCCCCCAGCAGGCACAACGCCAGCAAAGCGGCTATGGGAGCAGCTCGCGTCCGTTCGTCCTTGCCCGATTCGCCAGAAGCCATGCTCCGATCAAATCACAACGAGGCCCCATCCAGCCTGCCGCAGATTTTCCAGCCCGGTTTGGCGGCCAGCCCTGCCCTTGCTATACTTGAAAGGTCGTTGCAGATGCGCAGTATCTCCGCCCGCCGGTCGATTCCTACGCTAGACATCCCGTCCTGCAATTGTGCGATTCAACTGAGGCCAGATAGCTCAGTGGTAGAGCGCGGCCCTGAAAAGGCCGGCGTCGGCGGTTCGATCCCGTCTCTGGCCACCATTTATAATCAATGACTTACAAGCAAGCCTCCTTTCAGGAGGCTTTTTCGCTTCCAGGCATAAAGCATTTATTTTGAGCAACATACACTCTTCGGCCCTTAAAGGGCTGGCGTCTAACATTCAGCTGCGCTATGTTGTTTATTTTCAATGGCTTATCTGAGGGCCAAAAATGGCAAATTATGAAGGACACATATAGGACACATTCCTGATACGACATGAGCCGTTTCATGCCTATTTCAGTTGGTTTTATGGGTTCTGAGGGGACACACTTTAGTTTTGCTTGGGAAATCGTATGGTGTCGGCACCTGCGGTTCGGGAACGGATCGCAAGCGACTGACAATGAACGCACAGCCCGATTCCGTCTGGCGGGGGTACTGTCTGGACTTCGTGGCACACATCGTTCAGTGGCTGCCGCAGCTCCGCACTATTGCGGTACCGCGTTGTGGTTGAGTTGATAGCGATGATTTTCTCTATTACCTAATTCTCGTCGTCAATTTTTGAGGATCGTAAATACTTGGACACTACCCGCAGTGATGAGAAGAAGCAGGCTCGACAAACCAAGCGTTATTCGGACAATGTGAATCCTAAGCCACATCTGGCGAATACGTTGCCAGTCATCCGGAATTATGAGGGTTGCGGGCCACGTCGCAATCTCTTCGACTATAGGAAGCTCGAACACGATTGCCACAAGTAGGGCACCTAAGAAAAGCAAAAAGGCGATCACGTTTAGAAAGAAGAGCTTCGGCAACTCGCGGTACGACATCAGAACTGCCAAAGAAAGAGACAAGAAAGCGGCGGGGAGCAATACAGTCAAGGCCGGAGCCAAACTCCAGTTCATACGATCCACGATTTCGACGAATACCTCAAACGTGCAGCTTCGGATAGATTTAGTCAGAGCTGCCCGAGGGCCCGAGAACAGACCGACCATGGCGGCAACGAGAGCGATGCTGAGTAATTCCCAGATGTCCACAGAGTTATTGTTTAGGATTGAGCGGCTATCAGCAATTGCAATATGATCGTTGGCGCCGCTATCGGCAGTTCGATCGGAGCCTATCGAGCCTGAAGCTTCAGACAAAATGCAGGTTTCGGGTTGTAGGACGACGCGGGCGAATCGCAAAGCTTGGGGACATCTGGCGAGATTCGATTCTGACGGAACGTCGGATCACAACGGTAGGACTCAATCGACCGCCGCCGATTTGGTTAGCCAGTCTTCAGAAAACTGAGATTCATATCGGTGCGGCAACTCATGAACGGCCTGAGCCGAGGAAGCAGCGAGAACACCTCAAATGCATTTATGACTTTGAATGGACGCTTGACTCGGAGATCGTCACATGACAAAAGATCAATGTTCGAAACCGCTCACGGCAAAGAGCCGTTCCCGCGCAGAAGAGGCACAGCGGGATGGTACATTGATTCTCTTGAAAAGAATTCTCCAGTGCGAATGTGGTGCTCGGGTCGGAGCCCGATGCTCACAGGTCGGACAGTTGATTCCAACCCGTCACCTTCCACGCGAAGCAACCTCGTCCTGCTGCCAACAGAAAGAACGACCCGCTCTCAAAAGCAGATCAACGTTCTGCGAGCGGATGTAATCTAGGTGCGCGGCCGTAAGGGTGCGGAACTGCACCTCCATCTTCGGCAGGAAGTGCCTCTTCTGAACTTTCCTCGATAATCCGGCCGGAACAACTGGAATGCTATACTATTCATAATAAGTCCCTTACGTTAGATGATGTTGCTTCCCGTAAAGTGAACGCTGCTCCAACTTTGAATGCTCAACTGCTCTGATGTTGCCTCAGTTCACTCTCGACCTATTTGCGGTGCCGGCTGATCGTGTATCGGAGACCCAAGTCGAGTCGGTGCCTTCAGGACGAATCGCCTCCGTTAGGACGCGTCCTACTGCGGCGCTTGGGCGGTTGATTCGCAACAGAGACGAGAAGGTCGCTGCAATATCCACCGGCGCTACAACTCCGTGGTAGGTTCCCGGCACAAAGGCAGCTCCGAACAATTCCAACGGCACATGGCGGTCATAGCTGTTGGCCGAGAAATGGGTAGTTCCCGAACCATGCCAGGGGAACTGATAGGGGCCAAAGTTCAGGTGTAGAGCCCAGCCAACATAGGGCGAATAGCTGTGGGCAATGAGCCGTCCATAGTCCGTATTCGGAAGTCGACCCTCCCTCATCTGCCTACTCGTGTAGATCGTGGTGAGTGCAGGAGGCTCCTTCTGTCTGCCGGTAGATGTATCACTGGCCTTGGAGACAAAGCCAGCGAATATCTGCTGGACCATGGCCTTCGCCGTGTCTTCAGCCTCTTCTTCACTCACGGCGGCCGCCTCAAAGGCGCCTCGATTCAACAGCAGGTAAGGATTGTTCATCTGCAGGATGTATTTGCTTTTGCCTCTAGGCGGATACTTCGCTTCCAGCATCTGCTCAAGGGGCTTGGTAAATTCATCTGGCGAGAAGTCAAGCACAGGCATGCCCATCGCGTCGCCAGCTTTTTGTGTCGTCGCAACACCGTGATCGCCGGTCATGGCCACCATGACATTATTAAGTCCGATGGTGTTATCGAGGTGGGTGAAAAATGAGTCCAGAGCGACATCCGACTGAACGATAAGTTCCTTCTGCGAAGGATCATCTGGGCCGAACGCATGACCATTGATGTCCGTTGACGAGATCGAAATGGTGATCATATCGGTG
>Ga0302325_10010041_pt1 | contig 20565 bp, 21 predicted proteins | sample Palsa_T0_2_FD_201948 | JGI IMG/M metagenome (GOLD analysis project Ga0302325, IMG submission 201948) | Peat permafrost microbial communities from Stordalen Mire near Abisko, Sweden - Palsa_T0_2 | ecosystem: Environmental > Terrestrial > Soil > Palsa > Peat permafrost | place: Sweden: Abisko...
CGCGCGGTCGTCGCTTATGTGCGACTCCCGCGCGGCGGCTGACGATCGTTCCCGCGCGGCCCAAAGCCATCCCCCAGAGCCGCTAGCATCAAGGAAGCCGATGACCGATGCTCTCGCCGACCTCCCCTTGATCGCCCAGGGCAAGGTACGTGAGATCTACGATCTCGACGACACCCTTTTGATCGTCGCCTCGGACCGGATCTCGACCTACGATGTCGTCCACCCCAACGCGATCCCGGACAAGGGCAAGGTCCTCACCGGGCTCTCGACGTTCTGGTTCGAGCGCACCGCCGGGATCGTCCCCAACCATCTGATCTCGGTCTCCGACGGCGTCCCCGCCGAGGCCCGCGGTCGGGGGATGGTCGTGCGGCGACTCGAGATGCTCCCGGTCGAGGCGGTCGTGCGTGGCTACCTGACCGGCTCGGGTTGGAAGGACTACCAGCGGACGGGCGCGGTCTGCGGGATCGCCCTGCCGGCGGGTCTGCGTGAGTCCGATCGGCTACCGGAGCCGATCTTCACGCCCGCGACCAAGGCCGAGCTCGGCAGCCACGACGAGAACATCGACTTCGAGGGCGCCGTGGCACTGATCGGTGACCGCGCGCTCGCCGAGCGCCTGAGCGAGGTCTCGATCGCCCTCTACGAGCATGCCGCCGAGCACGCTCGCGCGCGAGGGATCATCCTCGCCGACACGAAGTTCGAGCTCGGCCTCGACGCAGGCGGTCAGCTGATGCTGGGCGACGAGGCGCTGACGCCCGACTCCTCGCGCTTCTGGCCGGTCGAGGGTTACGAGCCGGGCCGGTCGCAGCCGAGCTTCGACAAGCAGTTCGTGCGCGACTGGGCCTCCGCCACCGGCTGGGAGCGCAACCCACCGGCGCCGGAGATACCCGACGAGGTAGTGCAGCGCACGCGCGCCAAGTACATCGAGGCTTACGAGCTGATCACGGGCGAGCCGTTCGAGGCGTGGCTGCGGCGGACCGCCGGATAATGCGAGCACGGGTCCTCGTCCGTCCCAAGGCGGGCATCCTCGACCCCCAAGGTCAGGCCGTTGAGCGGGCCCTGCCCGCGCTCGGATTCAGCGGCGTAGCCAACGTCCACATCGGTCGCCTGATCGAGCTCGACGTCGACGACCCCGACCGCCTCCCCGAGATGTGCGAGCGCTTGTTGTCGAACCCGCTCGTCGAGGAATATGAAATCGTCGAAGACGCCGGTGGTGCCGCCCCCGAAATTGATCCAGACCTTCCATGGCGGGACGCGGAATGAAGTTCGGCGTCGTCCGCTTCCCCGGCTCGTGCGACGACGTCGATGCGCTGCTCGCGGCCGAGCGCGTCGGGGAAGCGGTGATGCTGTGGTACGCGGACCGCGATCTCCAGGGCGTCGACGCGGTGATCATCCCTGGCGGATTCTCATACGGGGACTACCTGCGGCCGGGAGCGATCGCGCGGTTCGCGCCGGTGCTGGAGGCGGTGAGCGAGTTCGCGCGCGACGGCGGTCTCGTACTCGGGATCTGCAACGGATTCCAGGTGCTCTGCGAGGCGGGGCTGCTTCCGGGCGCGCTGCTGCCGAACCTCTCGCTTCGGTTCGTCTGCCGTCAGGTGTGGCTCGATGTGATCAGCGAGTACAGCCCGTTCACCCGCTCGTGTCCGCTCGGTGAGCCCCTCTCGATCCCGGTCAAGCACACGACAGGGCGCTACTACGCGCCCGATCACGGGCTCGCGGACACCCAGGTGCTGCTGCGCTACGCGCCTGGGCAGAACCCCAACGGCTCCGATCGCGATATCGCCGGCGTTTGCAACGCGGCGGGCAACGTGTTCGGGTTGATGCCGCACCCTGAGCACGCGGTCGATCCCCTGACCGGTTCGAGTGACGGCCTCGCGATCTTCGAGTCGATCAGGGCGCACGTTGCCGACCGCGTCGTGGCGTGACGGGCAGGGCGATCAGTCGCGGAGGTTCGCCCCCCGGGCGAACCTCCAACGGAAGGCGCGCCAGCGACTTCCGCGAGCTCGGCCTTACCGATGCCGAGTACGAGCTCATCATCATGCTGCTCGGCCGGCATCCGAACGAGGTCGAGCTCGCGATGTTCTCGCTCATGTGGTCAGAGCACTGCTCATACAAGCACTCCAAGCGGCTCCTGCGCCGCTTACCGACCGAAGGCCCACACGTCCTCTTCGGGCCGGGCGAGAACGCCGGCGCGGTCGACGTCGGCGACGGCCTCGCGGTCGCATTCAAGGTCGAATCACACAATCATCCTTCTGCCGTAGAGCCATTCCAGGGTGCCGCCACCGGCGTCGGCGGCATCCTCCGCGACGTGTTCGCGGTCGGCGCGCGGCCGATCGCGATCCTCGACTCGCTTCGCTTCGGAGAGCCAGAGACATCGGAGCACTCCCGCTACCTGCTCGAGCGGGTCGTGGCCGGGGTCGGGCACTACGGCAACTCGATCGGCGTGCCGACCGTCGGCGGCGAGATCTACTTCGACCAGGCCTACGAGCACAACTGCCTCGTCAACGCGATGTGCCTCGGCCTCGTGCGACACGACCGCCTGATCCGGAGCGCCGCGGTCGGCCCGGGCAATGTGCTCGTCCTGCTCGGAGCGCTGACCGGACGCGACGGGATCGGCGGCGCCTCGGTGCTCGCGAGCGCCGAGTTCGGCGAAGGCGACGCGGACAAGCGGCCGACGGTTCAGATCGGCGACCCGTTCACCGAGAAGAAGCTGCTCGAGTGCTGCCTCGAGCTGCTCGAGCGCGACCTGCTCGCCTCGCTCCAAGATCTCGGCGCCGCCGGGCTCACGTCGGCGAGCTCCGAGATGGCGAGCAAGGGCGGCCTCGGCCTCGACCTCGACATCGCCCGCGTTCCGCTGCGCGAACCGGACATGGAGCCCTTCGAGGTGATGGTGTCCGAGTCCCAGGAGCGGATGCTGTGCGTCGTGACGCCTGACCTGGTCGCCGAGGTGATCGCGGTCTGCGATCGCTGGGAGGTCCTCTGCACGGCGATCGGATCGGTCACCGACAACGGCCGCCTGCGGGTGCTCGACGACGGCGACGTTCTCGGCGATCTGCCGGTTGCGGTGCTGGTCGACGAATGCCCCCTCTATGACCTCGAGCCCGAGGCCCCGAGCTACGAGCTCTATCCGCCGCCGGCCGCCGTCCTGCGCGGCGGCGAAGCGCCCGATCAGCTTCTGCTCGCGCTGCTCGCCTCGCCCAATCTCGCCTCGCGCCGGTCGGTGTTCGAGCAGTACGACTGCATCGTCGGCTCACGGACCGTGCGCCGCCCCGACGAGGCTGACGCGGCGGTGCTGGCGCTCCCGGACGGCGCCGGCCTCGCGATCTCGATCGACGGCAATGGCCGTCGCGTCGCTTGCGACCCGCGGGCAGGGGCGGCGGAGGCGGTGTATGAGTGCTCGGCCAACCTTGCCTGCGTGGGGGCGGAGCCGCTCGGCCTGACCAACTGCCTGAACTTCGGCAATCCCGAGAAGCCGCACGTCGCCTGGCAGCTCGTGGAGGCGGTCGAGGGCCTCGCACGCGCCTGCGAGGCGCTCGGCGTGCCGGTCGTCGGCGGCAACGTCTCGCTCTACAACGAGGCACCGAGCGGCCCGATCCTGCCGACGCCGATCGTCGGGATGGTGGGCCGGCTCCCCGACGTGACGCGGGCGGGCCGCACCGGATTCGCGAACGAAGGCGACGCGATCGCTCTTGTCGGTCCGTTCGCCCCCTCGCTCAACGGTTCCGAGCTGGCCAAGCTCCGCGGCGTCGCCCCTGCGGGAGGCCTTCCGGTGATGGAGCCAGGTGCCGTCCGCGACGCGCATGCTGCGGTCAGGGACGCCGTCCGCTCGGGGGCGCTCTCAAGTGCGCACGACATCTCAGAAGGCGGCCTCGCGGTAGCCCTGGCGGAGTGCTGTCTGGCCGGGGACATCGGGGCCACGGTGAAGGTCCGGATCGAAGGCGGCGTTCTGGAGCTGTTCGGCGAGGCCCCAGGCTCCGCGTTCGTGGTTTCCGGTGCCGAGCAGGTGGTGGCCGCGCTCGGGCGCATCATCGGGCGGGTCGGCGGGCGCTCGCTCGTCATCCCCGGCAGCATCGACGTCGCACTTTCCGAGCTTCGCGCCGCGAGGGACGGCGGCCTACTGCAGTACGCTTCGAGTCCGGTGTGGTCCGAATGACCTTCCCGATCCAAGATCGCGACGGACCGCGCGACGAATGCGGCGTGTTCGGTATCTACGCGCCCGACCGCGACGTCGCCCGCCTCGCATACTTCGCCCTATTCGCGCTCCAGCATCGCGGACAGGAGTCGGCGGGCATCGCGACGTCCACGCGCGGCGGCTACATCATGGCGCTGCGCGACCAAGGCCTCGTCGCGCAGGTGTTCGATGAGCACAAGCTTCGCTCGCTCCTCGGCGACATGGCGATCGGTCACGTCCGCTACTCGACGACCGGGTCATCCGAGTGGGAGAACACGCAGCCGATCGTCCGCAGCGACCGCCGCGAGCTCGCGCTCGCACACAACGGCAATCTGATCAACGCCGTCGAGCTTCATGCCGAGCTGCGCGAGCGGGGAGTCGCATTCGCCTCGACATCCGACTCGGAGATCATCGCCGCGATGCTGGCGACGCATCCGGCCGAGCGGATCGAGGACGCGGTCGCGGACGTGCTCCCGCGGCTCAAGGGTGCCTTCTCGACGGTGGTGATGACGGGTGACGCGGTGGTTGCGTTTCGGGACCCACACGGCTTGCGGCCGCTCGCTCTCGGGGTGCTCGAAGGAGGCGACGCGGAGCCCTCGTACACGGTCGCGAGCGAATCCTGCGCGTTCGATCTGATCGGCGCCCGCTACCTGCGCGATGTCCAGCCGGGCGAGGTCCTCACGCTGACCGCGGAGGGGCTTCGCACGCGGGTCGTCGCGGGATCGGAGCGCCAGGCGTTCTGCGTCTTCGAGTACATCTATTTCGCCCGGCCGGACTCGCGGATGGCGGGCACCGTGCTCCAGGTAGCCCGCGGGAGGATGGGCGAGAACCTCTGGCACGAGGCGCCCGTCGAGGCCGACCTCGTGATTCCGGTGCCGGACTCGGGCAACGCGGCCGCCCGCGGGCTGGCCCGCGCCGCCGGGCTGCCGCAGGACGACGGCTTTATCAAGAACCGCTACGTCGCGCGCACGTTCATCCAGCCCGGGCAGGAGCTCCGCCGGCAGGGGCTGAGGCTGAAGTTCAACCCGCTGCCGGAGGTTGTGTCCGGGAAGCGGCTGATCGTCGTCGATGACTCGATCGTGCGCGGCAACACGACCCGCGCGATCGTGCAGATGCTGCGCGACTCCGGGGCGGCGGAGATTCACCTCCGGATCTCGGCACCGCCAATCAAGCATCCCTGCCACTACGGCATCGACATGTCCACGCGTGAGGAGATGATCGCCCACGGCCGCACGGTCGCGGAAGTGGCGGCCGAGCTCGGGGCCGACTCCCTTCATTACCTCAGTCTCGAGGGCGTGTACTCGGCCGTCGGCACGACCCGCGAGACCCACTGTGACGCCTGCTTCACCGGTGAGTATCCGTTGGCGGGCACGGAAGAGGAAGCGAACGGCAAGTTCGCGTTCGAGCTTCCGCTCGCGCGAGTCTGACCGAAGCATCCGCGAGCTCCGGGGAGCCGCCGATCACGCCGCTATGGTCGGCCCGATGGACATGCGCGAGGCGTTGTCGTCGACGTTCGGCTTCGAGGACTTCCGGCCCGGCCAGGCCGAGGCCGTCGCCGCCGCGCTCGCGGACCGCGACGCCCTTGTCGTGATGCCCACGGGCTCCGGCAAGTCGCTCTGTTACCAGTTGCCGGCGCTGATGCGCGAGGACCTCACGATCGTGGTCTCACCGCTGGTGTCGCTGATGCAGGACCAGGTCGAGGCCCTCGCGCGGATCGCCCCGGGCCGGGTCGAGCACGTCAACGCGCAGCGCGGCGGGGCGGGGAACGCCGACGCCCTCGCCCGCGCGGTCCGGGGCGAGGTCCGTCTGCTCTACCTCGCGCCCGAGCGGTTCGCCTCGCCCGGCTTCGTGCAGGAGCTGCGGCGGGCGCGGATCGGCCTGTTCGTCGTCGACGAGGCGCACTGCGTCTCGCAGTGGGGGCACGACTTCCGGCCCGAGTACTTCCGTCTCGCCGACGCGGCCCGCCACCTCGAGGCGCGGGCGATCATGGCGCTGACCGCGACGGCGACGCCACCCGTGGCGATCGACATCGCGCGGCGTCTGAAGCTACGCGACCCGGTCAACGTCACTACCGGTTTCGATCGTCCGAACCTTGGCTTCGCCGTCGTCCCGTGCGCCACGGACGCTGATCGGCGGCGGCGGCTCGTCGCCGCTCTCGCGGTCCCGGGTGCCCTCCCCGCGATCGTTTACGCGGGCACCCGAAACGCGTGCGACTCGATCGCGGGGGTGCTCGGGACGGGCCTCGGACTACGGCTCGGCGACGAGGTCGTCGTCTACCACGCTGGGCTCGATCGCGAGCGACGCGCCGCGGCCCAGCGGCGCTTCATGGGCGGCCACGCGAAGATCGTCGTGGCGACCAACGCCTTCGGCATGGGCGTCGACAAGTCCAACGTCCGAACGGTCTGTCACACGTCGGTGCCGCAGTCGCTCGAGGCGTACTACCAAGAGGCCGGGCGCGCCGGCCGCGACGGCGCGCCGGCGCGGGGCCTGCTGTTCAGCGCCCAGAAGGACAAGGGGCTGCACGTCTTCTTCATCGAGCGAGCGCGGGTGGCCGACTGGGCCTTCGAGCGCGTCTGGCGGCGGTTGCGCGCGGTCGCTCCGAACGGGCGCTACAACATCCCGCTCGCGGAGCTGGCGGCGGCCGCTGCCGGAGACGGCCGCGGCGACGAGGATCAGGCACGGGCGATCCTCGGTCACCTCGTGCGTGCCGAGGCGATCGAGCCCGCACCGGCGCCGCCCGACCGTGCAGCAGGCCGGCTGAGCGGCAACTGGGACCGCCGCGCCTACGCGGCGTGCCGTTCCTCGGCCAACGACGCCGAGCGCATCCGCTGGCGCCAGTACCGCGCCGTGTGGGACTTCGTCGAGTCAGGGCGTTGCCGGCGTGGCGCGATGCTGCGTCACTTCGGGGATCTGGCCGCGCCGTCGCCCCAGGTGCCCTGCTGCGACGTCTGCGAACCGCAGCTCGTACTGCCGCCGGAGCCCGCTCCACTGCGGCCGGCGGCGGCACGTCGGGCGCCGGCCGGTCCGGCGGGGGAGGCCCCGGCGGGGGAGGCCCCGGCGGGGGAGGGGCTCGACGCCGCGATCCTCGACGTCGTGCGCTCGGCGACACCACCAGTGGGCCGCACCCGCGCGGTCGAGATCCTTCGCGGCGGCCGCTCCAAGGTCATCGCCGAATACTCCTACGATGCCCTGCGCCAGTACGGCGCGTTTGCGCACATGCACGCCGCCGACGTCATGCAGGGCGTTGACGAGATGCTCAAGGCCGGTTCACTGCGCTCGACCGGCGGGCGGTTCCCGAAGCTGAAGGCCGCATGAGGATCGAAGTGATCCGGCCCGCGTCGCACCAGGCGAACGCGGGGCGATGATGAGGATCGCCGTCCTCGCGTCTGGCACCGGAACGAATCTTCAGGCGCTGCTCGACGATGTGCACGGTCGCGACGGGATCGCGATCGTCGCCGTTGCGTCGAACCGAGCTGACGCGGTCGCGCTCCAGCGCGCCGCCGACGCCGGCGTGGCCACCGGCGTGTTCCCCGCGCAGGAGTACTCGGGCCGCGACGCGCGCGACCTCGCGATCGCCGACTGGCTGGCGGAGCGAGACGCCGAGCTGATCGTCCTCGCCGGCTACATGCAGCTCCTGAGCGCGGACTTCTTGGCCCGCTTCCCGAACCGGGTGATCAATGTCCATCCCGCGCTGCTGCCGGCCTTCCCTGGGATCCATGCGGTCGAGCAGGCACTCGACTACGGGGTGAAGGTATTTGGCGTCACTGTCCACTTCGTCGACGCCGGCGTCGACAGCGGGCCGGTCATCCTGCAGCGATCGATCGAGCTCCCCGACGCCCGAGACCCCGAGCAGGTCCGCGGACGCCTGCGGCCGCTCGAGCATGCGCTCCTGCCTGAGGCGGTTCAGCTGATCGCCCGCGGCGCCGTATCGTTCGACCCATCCAACCCGCGCCGCGTCGTCGTCGATCGGTAGAGTCGAGCGTTGTGACCGATGGAGCCGAGCTGAGGACACCCGCGCGTCCGGTCGGCGCCGGCGAGGTCCGCGTCGCGCGCGCCATCCTCTCGGTCTCGGACAAGACGGGGTTGGTCGAGTTCGCGCGCGGCCTGTGCGAGCTGGGGATCGAAATCGTCTCGACCGGGGGCACCGCGCGGACGCTCGCCGAGGGTGGCGTGCCGCTGCGCTCGATGTCCGACTTCACCGGCTTCCCCGAGATCATGGACGGCCGCGTCAAGACGCTCCATCCGAAGCTCTACGCAGGGCTCCTCGCGATGCGCGACGACGCCTCGCACCTCCAGGCCGCCGACGAGCACGAAGTAGAGCTCGTCGACCTCGTCTGCGTGAACCTGTACCCGTTCGAGCGCACGGCCGCCCAGCGCGGGGCCTCGGAAGCCGAGGTGATCGAGAACATCGACATCGGCGGCCCGACGATGATTCGCGCCGCGGCCAAGAACTTCGCCTTCGCGGCGCCGGTCGTCAGCCCCGCGAGCTACGACGCTATCCTCGCGGAGCTGCGCGAATCCGACTGCCGCCTCTCGATGCCGACGCGCGAGAGCCTGGCGGCCGAGGCATTCGCGTACACCGCGCGCTACGACACCGCGATCACGCGCTGGTTCCAGGAGAAGCGGGAGGACTTCCCGCCGCTGTTCGTGCGCGCCTACGAGAAGGAGCTCGATCTCCCCTACGGCGAGAACCCCCACCAGCGCGCGGCCTACTACTCGCAGGTCGGCGCTCGCGTGCACTTGCTGTCGATGGTGAGCCAGCTCGGCGGCAAGGCGCTCTCGTTCAACAATCTGCTCGATCTCGACGCAGCCCGGCTGCTGATGGGCGAGTTCCGCGTTCCGGCCTGCGTGATCGTCAAACACAACAACCCCTGTGGCACCGCAGTCGGCACGACCGCCCAGGAGGCCTACGAGCGCGCGTTCGCGTGCGATCCGATGTCGGCGTTCGGCGGCATCGTCTGTGTCAACCGCCCCATCGACGCGCGGCTCGCCGAGGTACTCGTGAAGCAGTTCGTCGAGGTCCTGTTCGCCCCCGCGTACACCGAGGAAGCGGTCGAGCTGCTGTCGGAGAAGCGGCCGAACATGCGCATCCTCCGCGACCAGGAGCAGCGAAGCATCCTCCACCTCGAGCCGAACATGCGCCAGGTGATCGGCGGCATGCTCGTCCAGGACCGCGACGCCGATCTCGAGGACGGGGGCGAGACCCAGGTGGTCACGCGGCTACGCCCCACCGAGGCGCAGCGAAGCGAGCTGGCATTCGCATGGAAGGTCTGCAAGCACGTCCGCTCCAACGCGATCGTGATGACCAAGGACCTCGCCACAGTGGGTATCGGCGCTGGTCAGATGAGTCGCGTCGACTCCGTCCGGCTCGCGGTCGAGAAGGCGCGCACCGATCTTCACGGCTCGGTAATGGCCTCGGACGCGTACTTCCCGTTCGCCGACGGACCGCAGCTCGCGATCGAGGCCGGGATCACGGCGATCATCCAGCCCGGCGGCTCGGTTCGCGACCACGAGGTCGTCGAGGCGGCGGACGCAGCGGGGATCGCGATGCTGTTCACAAATCGCCGCCACTTCAGGCATTGACCGAGGTCGAGCGCCTGACCGGCGATCCGCCCTCGCCCTGGGAAAGCGAGTTCGGCTTCAGCCGCATCGTCCGCGCCGGTCAGCTCGTGATGATCGGCGGCACCACCTCGGTCGACGGCAACGGCATCGTGATCGGGCGAACGCCCTATGAGCAGACAGTGGCGATCCTCGAGAAGGTCGCGAGCGAGCTGGCGCGCGTCGATGCGCGGCTCGAGGACGTCGTGCTGATTCGCGTGTACGTCACCGACATCTCACGCTCCGACGAGGTGGGGCGGGCGCACGCCGAGTTCTTCGGATCGGTGCGGCCGGTGATGACGATGGTCGAGGTCAGCGGCCTGATCGACCCGCGAATGCTCGTCGAGATCGAGTCCGTAGCGCAGCTGGCGGGCGCTGCCTGACCGATCCAGGCGGGTCCGGTGCGCCGCCGCCGGCGCTCACGCGGCAGTTCGTGAAGCTGTGCGACGTCGGCGACTTCGCCGACCCTGAGCTGCTCGCGATGATCCGTGAGCTCATCCCCGAGCGTGATGCCCGCGCCCACGCCGAGCGCAACGCGTGGGAGCTGGCGATGCTCGCTCTCTTCCTGCGGGATGCCGGCAGGCTCCACGAGCGCACCGAGGCGCTCGCCGTCGGCGCCGGAGACGAGCGGATCGTCTTCTGGCTCGCCAACCGGATCGGCCGCGTCGTCGCCACCGACATCTACGGCGCCGGTACCTTCGCCGGGCGGGAGGCGTTCGCGTCGATGCTCACCGAGCCCCGCGCTCACGCCCCGTTCCCCTACCGCGAGGATCGGCTCGAGGTCCGCTACATGGACGGTCGCGAGCTCGAGTTCCCCGATTCGAGCTTTGACGTTGTCTTCTCGGTCTCGTCGATCGAGCACTTCGGCGGGCCCGCCGACATAGCGCGGGCCGCGCGCGAGCTCGGACGCGTGCTCAGACCCGGCGGCCACGCCGTCGTCCTCACCGAGTGCTTCGTGCACCGGCACCCGCTGAGCGCGGCACCGGTCGACTTCGCACTGCGCCTGGCATCGCTCGGGCGGCTGCGCCGGCGCGCGACGCCACGACGCCGGCGGGCGTCGACGTGCTCACCGCGCGAGAGCTCGAGCGCGACATCGTCGGTCCGTCCGGTCTGACGCTGCTTCAGCCGCTTGACAGATCGATCTCGGCGGCGAGCTACGAGAACGTGGCCCGGCTACGACCGGGGAGGGAGCCCGAACCGGCGACCGGAAGCTTCTACCCCCACGTGCTGCTGCGATTCAGGGGATCGGTGTTCACGTCGGTGTGCCTGGCGATGCAGAAGCCGATGCGCGGCCTGGGACTCGAACCCAGCCCGCCGGATTAAAAGTCCGGTGCTCTGCCCGATGAGCTAGCCGCGCCAGGGCAGTGTGCCAGAGGCCGTGCCTCGCGCTCGGCCGTGGACCGATCGCGGCGGCAGCGGCGCAGCCAGCCGGCCGCCGTAAACTTCGAGGCCCGCCCCCATGGTGTAGCGGTAAGCACGCCAGCCTTTCACGCTGGTAGCGGGGGTTCGATTCCCCCTGGGGGTACGTGCAATCGCCTGGCGGCGACTGCATTGGGAGTTCGGCCAGCGTCGAACTCCCGGCCGCCGGGTCTGTCCGGGCTCTGCGGCTCGGCCTACGCGAAGGGATCGGGGCGGGCCAGCGGCATCCTGAACAGCCCGCCGATCTTGGCCGCGAACATGATGTCGCCGGTCAGCTCGATCTTCCCGGCGAAGTACGCCTGCATCGGATCCAGGGAGCCGGTGATCAGCCTCAGGAAATCGACACCCTCGATCGTCATCGTGACGATCGGACGCTCGCCGTCGGATCCCCGCGCGACCAGCGCCTGCCCATGCGCGATCTCGAGCCTGTAGTCATCGGTCGCGTCGTCGATCCGGCCGCCGATCCGCCAGAGAACCGCTGCGTTCACCCCCGTCGCCCGTTCACGGTCCAGGTACCGGGGCATCCGCCAGAAGATGCCCTGCAGGATCACCCGTCGAGCCGGGCCCCGCATCAGCCGCTCGAGGCGCTGATCGGGCGTCCGATCAAGTAGCCCCGCGAACCGCTCCGCGAGCCGGGGCGGCCGAAACGCCACACGCCGCCGGGCCGCATCGATCAAGTCCCTCGGTTCGATCCTCGAGTCACTCATCCCGGCGATCCTACTCGGACCTGGCCGCGGCCAAAGCCCGGCCGCGCGCACACCACGCCACCACCGAACCGCGCCGGCGACCAACCGCCGACCTTCCGCCCGCAGTACCATCCTCCGCCGTCCGGGCGGTTAGCTCAGCTGGTAGAGCGCCTGCCTTACAAGCAGGAAGTCGGCGGTTCGAGCCCGTCACCGCCCATGGAAGAAGTGCCTGCATATCGTTGCTTTTTTGGCCGGGCTTCCCTCACCTTGGTGCAGGCTGTGCGGGATTGGGCATCACAATTGGGCATCAAACGCCACTCGGACCCGTGCAGCGCTCGTGGAACGTGCGCGTTGTCGAGCCGGGCGCGGACGCGAGGCCCATTCTCCGCGCGCGGCCCCGCGATCCTAGCGGGCGCGTCCGTGTCCGTGTCAGCGCGATTGGTTCTCGAAGTTTCGTTCATGTGAGGGCCTCGCGTTCGCATAGCGCTTGACGTAATCCTTCCCTGACGGTGTCAACCAGTCGTGGGGTCCTTTCATCGGCGGCCATCCAGTGGCGAACCGCGGCGCGCTCGGCGCCCAGTGTCATTCCGGCCAGCACGGCCGCCCGCAAGGAATCCATCGGGGGAGATTGGCGTTCGGCGATCGCGCTGACGAGCGCCTGCTCGGCCGCGCCGCAGACCCGGAGATACTCGCCATGCAGCGACGGTTCGGCGGCGACCAGCTCGCGGAATCCTCGCAGCCAGCGCGGAGGCAGGCCGTGCTGCTCGGGCTCGCGGTACACGCCGGTGACCGCGGCGATGAGCGCATCAGCCAGCGGCTCATCGGCGGGACGCGCGCGCAGGTTGATCGCCATCTCGCCAGCATGCTGACCAGCGGGCCACGCAACCGCCTGCTCTTTACTGGAGAAATAGTTGTTGAACGTCCGGGTCGACACCCCAGCCGCGGCGGCGATATCTGGCACCCGAGCATTGGCCAAGCCGCGCTCTCTCGCCAGCGTGTACGCCGCGACGGCCAGCGCCATCCGGGTCTGCTCCTTGTGCAGCTCTCGCCGGGAGAGCGGCCGGTGGATCTGGGCGGGGAAGCTCGACATCAAAACACCGTACACTAATCTGCGCGATACGCAAGTTATGCGTGCCGGGCAAGCATAGCGCGGAGGGCTGCCAACTAAAGAGCAACCACGCGGTTGCACTAGCCGTGGGTGCTCGGTAGCCTGCGCACGATGCCGACCTTGACCGGACCGTGACGCGAGAGTCTGAGGAAACGCGGGCGCGCCGTCGAGCCGGGGGTCTTCTGCGGCAGCGGGACTTCCTGCTGTTCTGGAGTGGCGAGACGGTCAATGAGCTGGGCAGCGCCACGGCAGTGTTCGGGGTGCCGCCGCTGGCGGTGCTGTTCTTGCACGCCACGGCGTTCGAGGTCGGGATGCTCACCGCGGCCGGCTGGCTGCCCTGGCTGATCATCGGGCTGCCGGTCGGAGCCCGGCTTGATCGCCTTCCGGCGCGACCGGTGATGGTGGCCTGCGATGTCGCGGCGGCCGCCCTGTACGCGAGCGTCCCGATCGCCTACGCCGCGGGGGTGTTGCATATCGGCCAGCTCGTGGTCGTCCAACTCTTGGCAGGGGCGGCCGACGTCGCCTTCACGACCGCCTATCAGCTGTATCTACAGTGCCTGGTCGCCGCTCATGAGCTCACTCAGGCGAACGCTACAATCCAGGCCAGCTACTCCACAGCGACCCTGGGCGGGCGCGGAATCTCCGGAGTGCTGACCCAGGTGGTAGGCGCGACCGCCGGCGTGGCGCTGAACGTGATCAGCTTCCTGGTATCCGCGGCTTGTCTACTTGGCATCCACGCCCCCGAGCGACGCGACCTGACGAGCACGCGGACCACGTCGGTGCGCCAAGATGTGCTCGAAGGCGTGGCGTTCGTCTCCCGCGACCCCTATCTACGGCCGATGACAGTCTTCGGCGGCGTCGCGAACCTCGCGCTAGCCGGGTTCGCGGCGCTGGTCGTGGTGTTCTTGGTCCGCAGCGTCGGGCTGGCGGCCGGCCTGGCGGGAGTCCTCACTGCGCTACCCGGAGTCGGCGGGCTGCTCGCCGCCGCCCTCGCCGGCCCGCTCGCCACCCGGATGGGAAGCGCCAGAGCCATCCTTGTCGCCGGCGGCCTGCTCCCGTTCGCACTGCTCGCACCACTGGCGAGTACCGGTCCGGGGCTGGCCTTCTACATCGTCGGCATTCCAGTCGCGGCGACCGGGGTCAGCCTGGCCACCATCATCATGAGCGCGTTTCGCCAGACCTACTCACCCGCGGGGATGCTGGGCCGGGTCACCGTCAGCATGCGCTTCGTCATCCTCGGAGCCAACCCGCTCGGTGCCCTCGCTGGTGGCGCGCTCGGCGCCTGGTTGGGCGCACGCGACGCCCTCTGGATCGTGCTCGCGGTTCTCGCCGCCTCGGGCGGGTGCCTCATCACCGGCGCTCTGATCAGCGCCCGAGACCTACCCGCGTACCCGTCGATCGCGCCACCAACCCCCGCACAAACGCCGTAGCCGCCGTTCAGGCTGTCCGTGATCCGACACCGGGACACCTGCTTCGGGTGTCCGCCGAGCATGGCGGACGTCATCGACTACCGACACCGCGCAGGGCGGATCGCTTGCTGCGATCTTCGGGCTGCAAGCACTCCGCGCAAAGCAGCCGCTGACTGCGGATCGCCTGCATATCCCGCCCGGCTTGCGCGAGCGCCCAAACTCAGCGGCGCGGCTCCCGCCGAACCGCACCAGCCGCGCGACGATCGCATTCCTGAAGAGCGATCGTTCCGAAGCGCCCAGAGCCGGCTATGCCTTCGGCGACGTCACGTGGGTTCAGCAGCCGGTGGCGGCTGCGAGGGCGCGGCAGACAGCGTTCACACGTGTCGCGTCGAGCTGGGTGATCGGCTCTGTCAGGAGCGCTCGCGGAACGGTGCGCAGGTTGTCCAGGCTGATCGCGCAGTCGACCGGCATCCCGTCGGCGGGGCCGAGTTCAACCTCGCTGTCGATCCCGCGGAGCGTGCGGGTGACCAGCGCAACGACAACGTTGCGAAGTCGTGGGATCGCTTCGTCGCGGGTGAGGACGAGGACAGGACGGCGGCCCTCCTGCTCGAGCTCGAGCCAGACGACGTCGCCGCGCGCTACCAACGCTCTTCGCGGATGGCTTCCCGTGCGTTGGCGATCGCCCAGGCGTCTTCACCGGCGTGGGATGCCTCGGACCGCGTCCAGTGAGCTAGCAGTTCGCGGTCGCGGAGCAAGCGCGCCAAGGTCGCGTCGGCTTCTGCGTCCGTGAGCTCGTCGACAAACAGGTGTAGCTTCTCCCGGGAGGTCATCGCGACCAACTCTACAGCGGCCATCAGCCGCAACCGACGGTCGCTGCTAACTGATATGGAGAGACGTTTGTCAAGGGGGGCGTCACGAATTTCCGGGACTCCTCGTCGTTTGGGGTGAAACTGGGGTCTGGGCGGCCGGGTCGTTGACGTTTGAGGCTGTGCCGGCTCTGCCGGCGATCATTGCCGAGGAGCGGGGCCGAAGCCCGGGTCAAGCGGCCGAATCTCCTGCGAGCGTGGGGTTCTCTGAAGCGGCTCTGTGACCGGGCGCTGGCCGCTTGACGCGCGGCGCGCGGGTCCGCTACCGCCGTTGCCGTTGCCCTGCCGAGTGGGCTTGCAAGTTGTGCGCATGCCGGGAAGACCCGCCGCCGCCCGTTTGGCAGGCTGCTGGATGTTCGAAGTTCAGCGGTCTACGAAGGAGGGCGACGTGCGGGTCACGACGGCATTGTGCGCCACGAGGCGCCACGAATCGAGCGGGGATGAAAGGACCCTGCCGCCGGGTTGTCGCAGCGGCCTGGTTGAAGCTGAGGGCAGTCTGATCCCGGAAGCGCGGGTGAGGGCGGGAGCAGCCCTGACGAAGGCGAGGCGGGCCGGTACCACCAGACGGCTCAGTGCTCGTCGAGCGAGACGGAAAGGCGTAACGGAAGTGAACCAGTGGTTGAACCCCCTCAAGCGTGACGCCGGCTCCAACCTGGTGGATGGCCGGAGCGCAGCGCACGCCGCCCGTGCTGGTTGCGGGCGGGGACTCCGAAGCCGACCTAATGCAGTCGGTCGTGAGGCCACGAGGAAGGCCTGCGGCGTACTCGTGGCGATGCTGCAAGGGGAAGAGCTGGGCGCCGACCCCGTCGATCGAGACGTGGTGAACGTGGGAACCGTCCCGGCGTCGCCCTTACCGCTGCCCGTGGTGGGTGGCGGCGGGCAGGTCCGCTGTCGGCTGATGACGCCGGGATGGGACGGAGGGTCCGTAGTAGTCCGAGACCGGGAAAGCCGGTCACATGGCGAAGGGACCCAGCAGGCTGGCAGGGCGGTTGCTGGAACGTCAGGAGGTCGCCGGTGAATACCGACGCGCCGTGGCCGAGCCTCGATGAGGCCTGCTCACGGGTACTGAAGATCCAGACCAAGCTGCACCGATGGGCGACCGACGGTCCTGATCGTCGGTTCGATGACCTGTTCAATCTCGTCTGCGACCCGGCCTTCCTGACGGTCGGTTGGGATCGTGTGCGGGGTAATCGAGGAGCACGAACGGCCGGTGTCGACGGCGTGAAGCCACGCTCGATCGGCGCCAAGGACGGTGAGGAGTTCCTGCGCGAGTTGCGAGACGATCTCAAGGCCCGCAGGTTCGCCCCGCTGCCCGTGCGTGAGCGGATGATCCCGAAGGCGTCAGGGAAGTTGCGACGCCTCGGTATCCCGACCGCGCGCGACCGGGCTGTGCAAGCCAGCATGAAGCTGGTCCTCGAGCCGATCTTCGAGGCGGACTTCAAGCCGTGCAGCTACGGCTTCCGCCCGATGCGCCGAGCCCAGGACGCGATCGAGGAGATCCACCATTTCGGACGCCTCTCATACGAGTGGATTCTGGAAGGCGACATCGCCTCGTGTTTGGAGCCATCGTCACACTGCCTTTCCGCTGCTGAGGGTGGTGTCGAACAGGGTGCTTTCGGGTTGTGGGGTCAGTATTCGCAGGCCTTTTCGGCGTCCGTTGCGGACGTGGAGTGCTTGCAGCTCGCCGCGCTTGACACGTTGCAACACGGTCTGGCGGGAGACGCCGAGGGTGCGCATCGCGTCGACGATCGGCACGTATCCGTCGGGTGCGTCCTCGACGAACAGGGCGCGGAGCTGGTCGTTGACGCGGATCCGCCATGGCGCGCCGGGGGTGTCTTGCTCGCCGGCGATGAATCCGGCTTGGAGCCAGCGGAAGATGGTCGAGGCGGCGACGCCGAGCTCGTCGGCGGCTTTGTAGACGGGGAGCAGCTGTCCGTCGGGCGGCTCGGTTGTCGACTGGAAGCGCGGGATCTTGTAGTGGTTGCGCAGGCTGGAGACGATTTGGGCGGTGAAACGTTGGCCGGTCGCGGAGCGGCGTTCTTGGCGGTTGAGGATCCCGGCGATCGTCCCGTCGTCGTAGTGCGCGGCGAGCCGGGTGAGCAGTGCGATGGTGTCCTCGTCGGTGCGGATCGTTGGCTGGTGGCGGGGGAGCGCGACCGCGAGCTCGGTGATCGCGCCGCCGTTCCAGCGGATCGTGACGGTCGCCTGGTCGTGTTCGCGCTGGACGTCGAGGATGACCTCGTCGATCAGTGTTCTGAGGAGTTGCTTGCGGTCGCGGTCGCTGGTGGTGGGCGCGGCCCACACGCGGCCGAGATCGCCACCAAGCGTGAGCAGTTGCTGACGCTCGGTGTCTGTCAGGGTGCGCGGTCGTTGTTGCTCGCGCAGCGTGAGCTCGGCTTCGGCCTCGGCGAGCGCCCCGAGCGCCTTCTCCCAGTCGCGCTCCAGGCCGCGAGCGACGAGGCGGTGCTCAGGCTCGACCTGTCGGTAGCGGCGCTCCGCGCGCTCGGCCTGGTATCGCGCTTGCTCGACCTGCAGGCGCCACTGCTCCAGCGCGGCGTCGTGGTCGGCCTCGAGCGCCTCGGCTGCCTGCAGCGCGGCCTTGACGCCGGCGGGGGTGAGCGCGGCCAACAGCGCGTCGGTGACGGCTTGGTCGATCTGCATCCCTCCGACGCGCATGCACCAGCTGCCGCGGTTCTCGACGAGGATGCGGCCGGGGCACTGGTAGACCGGGCGGGTGTGGCCGCGTCCGCCGTCGTAGGCGACGTTGAGCTTGCGTCCGCAGCGCCCGCACACCGCGATCCCTTGCAGCAGCGCGCTGCCTTCGCGCACAGCACCGCCAGCCTGGTGCGCCCGCGGGCGCGTGTTCGCCGCGATCCGCGCGCGGTTGGCGTCGAACGTGGCCTTGTCGATGTAGCCGGGGTGGTGCTCCCAGATCAACACGCCCCATTCTGCCTGGGGGAGGCGACGCATCCGCTGGCGCGTGTTCCCGTGCTCGTCGACGTAGCGCTCACGGCGGGTCTTCCCGAACGCGTATGCGCCGGCGTAGACGGGACTCTCGAGCACGCTGTGGATCTGGTGGTAGGTCGGGACGGCCCACTGGATCTCGCCATAGGTGAAGCGGCGCATCGGGAACCGCAGCTGCTCGCGGCGCATCCACAGCCACACCTGCCGGACCGAGCCGAGCTCGGCGAACCGCTCGAAGATCACGGTGATCGCGCCGCGGATCGCTTCGTCTGGATCCAACAGGATCTCGCCTTCCTCCTCGCCCCACTGAAGCCCGACCGGGAGTGCCTTGCGCAGCTCGCCGCGGGCGGCCTTGTTGCGGATCCCGCCCTCCAGGCGGGCGCGGAGGACGTGCAACTCCGCCTCCGACATCGTGCCCTTCAGCCCCAACAAGAGCCGGTCGTTGAACGACCCGGGATGGTAGATCCCGTCGGCGTCGCCGATCACCGTGTCGGTCACGCCACACAGATCAAGCAGCCGGTACCAGTCAGCGTTGTTGCGCGCCAACCTGGAGACCTCCAGGCCGAGCACCAGCCCAGCGTGCCCGAGCGCGACCTCCGCGGTCAACCTCGCGAACCCGGACCGCTCTGCCAGCCCGGAGCCGGAGATCCCGAGATCCTCGTCGACCACGACGACCTGCTCACGGCAGAACCCGAGCTCGATCGCGCGCGTGACCAGCTGGTACTGACGGTCGGTCGACTCGACGTTGCGCTCCAGCTGCGCTTGGGAGGACTGGCGGAGATACACGAACGCCTGGCGGCGCAGGTGCGAGGAGGTCAGCTTCGACCGCTCGCTCACCGCCACTCCTCCGAACGGCGCTCCGCGTGCTCTGCGAGCTCCAGCAGACAGAACGCGAGCGAGCGCGCGTCCGACGGGCGCAGATGCGTGACCACGGGCGGCGCCGGCGCGACCGGCTCCCCGCGCTCGTCGGTGATCTCGCCCGCCCCGTCATCGCGCAGGCAGACCGTCACGAGCTGCTGCGCGCCGCCGCCGATGAGCCCTTCAGTCATCCCGTCCTCCAGCCGTGCCCGCGCCTCGAAGCGATGCCAGGTCATCGCTGGCCGCCTCGGGCGCGATGGTCTGCGCGATCAACGCCGCCAGCAGCGTCATCGCCCGCTGGCGCTCCGGTTCGCCGACCAGCTCCCACAACGCCACCGCGGGCGCCGCGCTCCCGGCCAGTTCCAGACGCAACTGCTGCACGATCGATCTCCTCGCCGCGATCATCCCGCTCGGCCAGGACGGCACGCGCGAGCAACGGCACCAGCACCCGCCGCAGCGCCAACAGATCCGCGAGCGACCCGAGCGTGCCCGCCACCAGCGCTTCCGGCGCTCCGTGCAGATCGGTCCAGGCAGCCGGGACCAGCAGATGACTGCCATCCGGCAGCACCAGAATCAGCTCCAGCCGACCGCCGCGGCGCATCCACCCCATCAACTCAAGCGGACGACCTTCCCACGCATGCCGTGACCGGACGATCCGGACTGTCGACGGGAAGCCATCGAGGTGGGTCTTGTGTCGTGTCTTCCTTCGATGAAATCTCGCACTCGGCCCTGCTGGCCAGAATGCGGCATCGAATCGGGGATAAACGGGTCATGGGTTTGGTGAAGGCGTTCCTTCAGGCCGGTATCCTTTCTGAGGGTCAGGTCAACCGGAACACGATCACCGGCACTCCCCAGGGCGGGATCCTCTCTCCCTGTTTGGCAAACATCGCCCTGACGGTGCTGGATGAGCATTTCGCACGCAAGTGGGAAGCGCTCGGACCGTATTGGAAACGCGCCAAGCTGCGACGCCAAGGCACTCCGGTGCACAAAATCGTTCGCTACGCGGACGATTTTGTGGTGATGGTCGGTGGTGTCCGCGACGACGCTGAGGCGCTATTTGATGAAGTCAGCAAGGTGCTCGCGCCGATCGGTTTGCGCCTCTCGGCAGAGAAGACGAGGGTCTGTCACATAGACGACGGGTTCGACTTTCTGGGATGGCATATCCAGAGGCGAACCTGGCGTGGTCGAGGCGGCAAGAAAGCGGTCTACACCTATCCGTCCAAGAAGGCTCTGGCCTCAGTGATTGAAAAGGTCCGGTCGCTGACCCGTCGCAACAAGCATCGAACGCTCGCGGCTCTGCTCCGGAAACTCAATCCGGTTCTGTTGCTCCTATGTCAAGGGTCGGTCGCAAATTTGTGCGATCTGGGGGTCGTCATGTTGATGCAGACCATGGGGGTGGCTGCTGGGATGGTGTTGTCGATGGGGCGGCGTGGCGCAGCCCGTTTCGGTGTCTTGGGTGCCGGGGCTGCGGGCTTGGCTGGTAGTGGCG
>Ga0302325_10010042_pt1 | contig 20564 bp, 19 predicted proteins | sample Palsa_T0_2_FD_201948 | JGI IMG/M metagenome (GOLD analysis project Ga0302325, IMG submission 201948) | Peat permafrost microbial communities from Stordalen Mire near Abisko, Sweden - Palsa_T0_2 | ecosystem: Environmental > Terrestrial > Soil > Palsa > Peat permafrost | place: Sweden: Abisko...
CGCTGCGCCCACGCGCGAGCTGCGCTCGGCGCGGCGCTGGCGGCGCACACGCCGCAGGACGTTCGCCCGCCCCTCCTGATCGAGCCCGGCGTAGAGGCGGCGAATCTCGATCAGGACCTCGTCGGCCACGGCCTGCTGCTGCTCGCGGGTGGCGTTCTCGACGCGCTCCCAGCGCATGGCGTCGCCGTACTGGATGGTGACCTTGGGGAACTGAAGGCGCTTCCAGTTGCGCACACGCGAGGAGCCGTGGATGGCGATGGGCACGATCGGCGCGCCGGTCTCGAGCGCCAGGCGGCCGATTCCGCGCTTGGCCTGCTCGGCCACTTTTCCGGTGCGCGAGCGCCCACCCTCGCAGTACATCGTGATCGCACCGCCCCTGGCGAGGATGATCTGGGCGGTCGTGAACATCTCCTCGTCGCGTGCGCCGCGGCGTACGGGGAAGACCCCACCGTGGCTGTAGACGAACTGCATCGGCCGTTTGAACAGCTGCGACTTGGCCATGAAGCGGACCTTGCGCCGGATGTAGCAGCCCATCAGGAAGTGGTCCATGAAGGAGAAGTGGTTGGGCGCGAGGATCACGGCGCCGCTGCCGGGAACCTTCTCGGCGGAGATGCTGCGGGCGCGCAGGAAGGTGTAGGCGTAGAGGGAGGTGATCAGACGGACGGCCTCATAGACCCAGTCCGGTTCACGCGTGCGCGCGCGCGCGTGAAAGCGCTCGAAGTACTGCTCGGGGCGCGGGTCGGTGTAGACCTGCGCGCGCATCGGGGCGAGATCGCTCATGTGAGCGCTCTACCTCGCCCGCCGGGCAAAGTTACGCGCGCAGGCGTGCGCGGGCGAGCGCATCGGCCCAGCCGGCCAGCAGCGGGGCGCGCTCATCGTCGCTCATGCGCGGCTCGTAGCGGTGCCGCGCCCTCCAGTGCTGGCGCACGTCGGAGACGGTCCAGCGCCCCACGCCGATGCCTGCCAGGTAGGCGGCGCCGAGCGCCGTCGTGTCGGTGATGTGGGGCAACACGACGGGCACTCCCAACACGTCTGCCTGGAACTGCATGAGCCAGCCGTTGGCGCTGGCGCCGCCGTCGGCACGGAGCTCGCTGAGCGCCTGGGCGGACGCAGCCTCCATGGCGCGCACGGCATCGACGGTCTGGTAGGCGATCGCCTCGAGGGTCGCGCGGGCGAGCTGTGCGCGACCGGATCCGCGGGTCAGCCCGACGATGGTGCCACGTGCATAGGGATCCCAGTGGGGCGAGCCCAGCCCCGTGAGGGCGGGCACGAAGTAGACCCCGTCATTGCTCTGGAGCGAAGCGGCGAGCGCCTCGGTGTCCTCGGCGCGGGCGATGATTCCAAGGCCGTCGCGAAGCCACTGCACGGCGGCCCCGGTGGCGAAGATCGACGCCTCCAGCGCATAGCTGGAGGAGCCACCGACTCCCGCAGCGACGGTCGCCAGCAGCCCGGGTGGGGGCTGGGGCATGACGAAACCTGTGTTGAGCAGCACGAAGGAGCCGGTGCCATAGGTGTTCTTGCCCATGCCCGGATCGACGCAGGCCTGGCCGAACAGCGCCGCCTGCTGGTCACCGGCCACGCCGGCCACGGGGACGGCGTGGCCGTGAAGGGCCTCGGGACGGGTGTGAGCGAGGATGCCTGCGCTGGGCTGCACCCGCGCCAGCGCACGGGCGGGCACGCCGAAGAGATCGAGCAGCTCGGGGTCCCAGCGACCGGCGACGATGTCGTAGAGCAGCGTGCGCGATGCGTTGGAGGCGTCGGTGAGATGCTCGCCGGTGAGCTTGAACAGCAGCCACGAGTCGACGGTGCCGAACAGCGCGCGCCCGCTGTGCGCCCGCTCGCGCAGGCCGTCGACATGCTCGAGCAGCCACTGGATCTTGGTGGCGGAGAAGTAGGCGTCGAGCACGAGCCCGGTGCGAGCGCGCACGAGCGGCTCGTGTCCGGCCGCGCGCAGCTCATCGCAGCGTGCGGCCGTGCGGCGGTCCTGCCACACGATCGCGTTGTGCAGGGGCTCACCGGTGTCGGGGTCCCACACGCAGATGGTCTCGCGCTGGTTGGTGATGCCGACGGCGTCCACATCGCCCGGGCGCGCGCCGGCGTCGGCCAGGGCCTCGCCGGCCACCGCCCAGCTCGCCTCCCAGATCTCGCGGGGGTCGTGCTCGACCCAGCCGGGGCGCGGGAAGTGCTGGGCTATCTCGCGATGGGCCCGCCCGATCGGCTCGGCCTGCTCGTCGAAGATCAGGCAGGTGCTGCCGGTCGTACCCTGGTCGATGGCAAGGATCATCGATGCGCCCGGCCCACCTGCATGGCGGTGAGCCTACCTGCGGGTGAGATAGACACGCAGGAACTCCACGAGCTGGCGCCCGCGATGGGCGAATCCGGCAGCGCTGCGCCCGGTGGCGCGGTGGGCGAGGTCCAGCTCGATCTCGATGACACGGCGCCCGGCCCTGACGGCGTCGATGGTCATCCCCATCTCCATGCCGTATCCGGCCGCGAAGGGCAGCACTTCGGCGAGCACATCGGCCCGCAGGGCACGCTGACCGGAGATGGGCGCGTCCGTGCGCAGGCCACAGCGGCGCCGGATCGCCCAGCGCGCGAAGGCCACCGCCAGCCCCACCCCTCCTCCCATGCGCGTGGCGAAGGCGGCCACGGCCAGGTCGGCCTCCCCGCGCGCGATCGCGGCGGCGAGCGGGCCGAGCTCTGCTGCGGACTCGGCGAGGTCGCCGTCGCAGAGGATGAATATTGATTTGAGGGGGTCGGCCCTTGCGTCACGGGCGTCCTTGAGAGCGTCACGAGCGGCCTGCGTGGCGGCGCCACCCTTCCCGATCACGCGCTCAGAGCGCACCACCCGCGCGCCGGCGGCACGCGCCAGCGCGGGCGTGGCGTCGGTGGAGCCATCATCGCCCACCCACACCGGCGCGCCGGGAAAGGCAAGGGCGAGTCCGGCAAGGGTGGCCTGCAGGCGCTCGGCCTCGTTGTAGGCGGTGACGATCACGCGCACATCGCCGGGCACGATCGGTCGGCGGCGGAGGCTATTGTCCGCCACGGATCAAAAGGTCAACGGTTGGGAGATTGAAGTGACCCAGGTTGAGGCCCATATCACGGGCACGGTATGGAAAATCGAGTGCGCGGTCGGCGACACCATCGAGGAGGGCGACACGGTGGCGATCCTCGAGTCGATGAAGATGGAGATGCCGGTCGAGTCAGAGGACGCGGGCACGGTCGTGGAGATCCGCTGCCAGGAGGGCCAGTCGGTCAGCGAGGGCGAGGTGCTGGTGGTCCTGGAGTAGCGTCCCACCGTCTCGCCGCCGGCCCTGGCAGTGGTCGCGGGCCGGCGCTCGGCTAGCCTGTCCGCCATGGCAGCAGCCGCATCCCCCTCGACGCTCGCCGACGGCAAGCTGATCATCGACGAGCCGGCTGCGGCGGTGGTGCGCCTGACGATTTCAAACCCGGCCAAGCGCAACGCCCTCGACCACCCGATCCTGGACGCGATCTCGGCGACGCTGACCGAGCTCGGCGCCCCGGGTGCTCAGACGCGCTGCGTGATCATCACGGGCGCCCACGGGATGTTCTCGGCCGGCTATGACATCGGCGAGATACCCGACCAGGAGTTCGAGGCGCGGGCGGAGCGCCTTGTCGCGCACCCGTTCACGGAAGCGATCGACGCCCTGGAGGCCTTTCCCTACCCCACGCTGGCCGTCCTCCCGGGCCACACCATCGGCGGCGGTCTGGAGCTGGCACTGGCCTGCGATCTGCGCGTGGCCCAGGATGAGATCAGGCTGGGCATGCCCCCGGCGAAGCTGGGGCTGGTCTACTCGCACACGGGCCTGCGCCGCTTCATCGACGCCATCGGAGCAGCGCGCACGCGCGAGCTGTTCCTGCTGGGCCGCTACATCGACGCCCGCACGGCGCTGGCATGGGGCCTGGTCAACCGCATCGCGGCGGAGGTGGAGCTCGAGGAGGAGGCGCTCGGGCTGGCGAGCGAGCTGGCGGGCAACGCGCCCCTGGCGCAGAGGGGAAACAAGCGCGTCATCGCCGCCCTGCTGGAGGCCGAGAGCGAGCTTCCAGAGGATGTGGAGAGCGAGCTGATCGAGCTGCGCCGCGCCTCCTTCGCCTCCCAGGACATGCGCGAGGGGATGCGCGCGTTCGCCGAGAAACGCCCTCCTCGCTGGAGCGGCGAGTAGCTCTCAGGCGACGGTGGAATAGCCGTCCGCGGCGCTACATAACGTGTCGGCAATGGCGCCGCTGATCACACCCCGGGAGGCCAGGCGCCTGGGCGAGATCGAGGACCACGGGCAGATCGAAGAGCTCGTGGAGCGGGCCTGGCGGGCGCGTGTGGAGCGCTTTGCGGACTCCACCGACATGTGCTCGCTGGTGAACGCCAAGTCCGGTGGCTGCGCCGAGGACTGCGGCTTCTGCGCCCAGTCGCGCTTCGCCGAGGCCGAGACGCCGATGCACGCGCTGATGGAGCCCGAGCAGGTGCTCGAGCACGCCCGTGCGGCGGAGGCGGCGGGGGCCCATCGCTTCTGCATGGTCACTCAGGGCCAGGGCCTGTCCAAGCGCGACTTCGAGAAGTACCTCGAAGGCGTGCGCCTGGTGAGCGAGCACACCAACCTCAAGCGCTGCGCGTCGATCGGGCACATGTCTCCCGCCAGGGCGGAGGCGCTGCGTCAGGCGGGAGTGCAGCGCGTTCACCACAACGTCGAGACGGCGTCCAGCTACTACGACGAGGTCTCCACGACCGTCCGCTACGAGGGGCGCCTGCGCACCATCGACGCGATCCGGGAGGCAGGGCTGGAGACGTGCGTGGGGGGCATCCTCAACCTCGGCGAGACGCGCGAGCAGCGTGTGGAGATGGCCTTCGAGCTGGCCGCCATTGACCCGACGAGCGTGCCCATCAACCTGCTCAACCCGCGCCCCGGGACCAAGTTCGGCGACCGCGAATTGATCGACCCGTGGGAGGCGGTGAAGTGGATCGCGATCTTCCGCCTGATCCTGCCCGAGGCGCTGTTCCGCTTGTGTGGCGGGCGCGTCGAGAACCTGGGTGAGCTGCAGGGGCTGGCGGTCAGGGCGGGCTTGAACGGAGTCATGATGGGCAACTTCCTGACCACGCTGGGCACCGAGCCGGAGACAGATCGCGCGATGTTCGAGGACCACGGCCTGAACGTGGCGGCGCAGCCCGACAACGCGTCGAACCCTCGCCCGGACAATCGCTCGGGATGGCTCGAGGGCGCGACCCCGGATGTCGTGGAGGAGCTCCTGAGCGAGGCACCGGCGCCGCAGCCGGCGGTCTCGGCTGAGGGCGAGCTGCGGGTGCGCCTGTGGGACCCCTCGACACAGCTGCGATTCAGGGCCAAGCGAAACATTCCACCGCGTCCTGACGGCGCGCCTAACCAGACTCCGCCACCCGCGCAGGTCGTGGCCGGCTGGGGGGACTGAGGGCGATGAGGACGATCGAGGAGCAGCTGGCGGAGCTGGAGGAGCAGGGGCTCGGCCGGCGCCTGCGAATGGTGAGTGGGCCCCAGGGCGCACGGGTGCTGCTCGACGGCAAGCCGGTGCTGCTGCTGTGCTCGAACAACTACCTGGGCCTGGCCGACCACCCGCGCGTGCGGGCGGCGGCGGCGGACGCAGCGATGCGCTGGGGCGTCGGCGCCGGCGCCTCGCGACTGGTTTCGGGCACGATGACGATCCACCGCCGCCTCGAGGAGCGCCTGGCGGCGTTTCACGGAAGCGAGGGATGCGTCCTGTTCGGCTCGGGCTACCTCGCCAACATGGGCGTGATCGGTGCGCTGGCAGGTCAGGGGGACACGGTCTTCTCGGATGAGCGAAACCACGCCTCGATCATCGACGGCTGCCGGCTCTCGCGTGCGGAGGTGGTGGTCTACCGCCACTGCGACGTGGAGCACCTTCGCTGGCTCCTGGATCACCACGGCGCCAGGGGCTGGGGCCGGGCCGGCCGCGCCGGTGACCCGGGGGAGGGCGGCGGGCGGCTGATAGTGACCGACTCGATGTTCTCGATGGACGGCGACGTCGCCCCGCTGGAGGAGATAGTGGAGCTGGCCAACGAGTTCGGGGCCCGGCTGGTGGTCGACGAGGCGCACGCCGTCGGCGCGTTCGGCTCCGATGGACGCGGAGCGGTCGCTCAGGCAGGGCTTACGGGCGAGGTGGACGTGGTCGTGGGCACGCTCGGCAAGGCGCTCGCCTCGTACGGCGCGTACGCCTGCGCAGACCGGGAGATGATCCGCTTCCTGATCAACACCGCCCGCTCGCTGATCTTCTCGACCGCCCCGCCACCGCCGGCGGTGGCGGGCGCTCTGGCGGCGCTCGAGCTTTTGCAGGAGCGCCCGCACCGGGTACGGCGTCTGGCCTCCAACGCGCGCGTTCTGCGCCGGGCGCTGGCCACAGAGGGCTTTCCGGTGCCCGAGGGCGAGTCGCATATCGTCGCGCTGATAGTGGGTGAGGAGCATGGCGCCATGAGTCTCTGCCAGGAGGCGATCGAGCGGGGGGTGTTCGCCCAGGCGATCCGGCCACCGGCGGTGCCGGCGGGAACGGCGCGCCTGCGCCTGACGGTGATGGCGTCGCACACCGCTGCCGAGCTGAACAGGGCGGCGGTGGTGCTCGCCAACGCCGCGCGCAGGGTCGGGCTGGACCCGGCGAGCATCGGGCCGCCGCTGCCTCCGCCCTCGCCGAGCTCCGTCGAGCAGGAGCTGGTTGCAATGGCCGGCGCAGAGCCCGAGGTGCGGGCATTCGCCGCGCTTGGCGCCGGCCCGGAAGGAAGCATGCCCTTCGATCTGGAGCGGGAGCCCGAACGCCCGCTCAGCAGGCCGTTCTTCTTCGACGAGGAGGCCCCGCAGGCAGTCCCGGTCCAACAGGGGCAGGAGTCGCCTGTTGCAGTGTTTGACCTCGAGCGCGAGACCTCCGTCCGCGCGGCTTAGCACGAAGGTGAGGGGCCTGTTCGTCACGGGCACGGACACGGACGCCGGCAAGACGGTCGTGAGCGCTGCGCTGCTGGCGGCAATGGCGGCGGCGGGCGAGCAGGTGAGTGCTCACAAGCCTGTGGTGACGGGCCTGAGCGATCATCGTGATGGCAGCGGAGCGCTCGCGTGGCCGGCCGACCACGAGCTGCTGGGCGCCGCTGCGGGCATGGAGCCGGAGCTGGTGGCGCCCTTGCGTTATGGCCCGGCCGTCTCACCGCACCTGGCGGCCGAGCTGGCCGGCGAGGAGATTGACCCGGCGAGCCTGATCGCCTGTGCGCGCAGGGCCGGCAGGGGGGCGGCGGGCGGAACGCTGATCGTCGAGGGCGTGGGCGGCCTGCTCACGCCACTTGCGCATGAGCACACCGTGTGCGACCTCGCGGTGGCACTTGGACTGCCGCTGCTGATCGCGGCACGTCCGGGCCTGGGCACCATCAACCACACGCTGCTCACCCTGCACCTCGCCCGCGCTGCGGAGCTGCAGGTGCAAGCCGTGGTGCTCACACCGTGGCCGCAGGACCCGTCCCGGATGGAGCGCTCCAACCGCTCGACGATTGCCCGCCTCGGCGAGGTCCGAGTCGCCACTCTGGCGTATGTGCACAGCCCTGAGCCAGGCGCGCTTGCGGATGCCGGGGTGGGGCTGCTGAGAGAGATGGGCCTTCCGGCCCGCTCTTATGAAACCCCAGCGCGAGCGGCCGCAACCACGGCCGCGGTGACCGCCTCGAGGTCTTCCTCGCTGATCACGTAGGGCGGCATCGTGTAGATGAGGTCGCGGAACGGGCGAAGCCACACGCCCAGCTCCATGGCCGCGGCGGTGGCTGCGGCCATGTCCACCTCGCGGTCGAGCTGCACCACACCGATCGCACCGAGCACGCGCACGTCGCAGACCCCTGCCAGCTCCCGCGCGGGCTCAAGGCCCGTGCGCAGCCCGCGCTCGATCGCATCCACCCGGCTGCGCCAGCCCCCCTGTGCGGTGAGCAGCTCCAGCGAGGCCAGGGCGACGGCGCAGGCGAGAGGATTGCCCATGAAGGTTGGGCCATGCATCAACCCGGCGCCCTCTCCGGCGCTGAGCGCGTGGGCGACGGCGGGTGTGCAGAGCGTCGCGGCAAGCGTCAAATAGCCGCCGGTGAGCGCCTTGCCGACGCACATCACATCGGGAGCGACGCCGGCGTGCTCACATGCGAACAGAGGGCCCGTACGCCCGAAGCCGGTGGCGATCTCGTCGAGCACGAGCAGCAGCTCATGCCGGTCGCACAGCTCTCGCAGGAGCGCCACACACTCGGGCGCGTAGAAGTGCATCCCGCCGGCTCCCTGGACGACCGGCTCGACCACGATCGCGGCCAGCTCGCCGGCGTGCATGGCGACCAGAGCGCTCACCTGCTCGGCCCAGGCCCCATCCAGGCCGCTGCCGAAGCCGGCGGGTGGGCGCTCGGCGAAGACGTGTTGGGCGAGCACGCCCGCGAACAGCCTGTGCATACCGCCGAGCGGATCGCAGACGGCCATCGCGCCGAAGGTGTCGCCGTGGTAGCCACCCCTGACGGTGAACAGGCGCGTGCGCTCCGGCCGTCCCCGCGCGCGCTGGTACTGCAACGCGATCTTGATCGCCACCTCCACCGACACCGATCCCGAATCGGCGAGGAACGCCACCTCCAGACCGCTTGGCGCGATCTCCGCCAGGCGCTCGACCAGCCGCACCGCGGGTTCGTGAGTGAGACCGCCGAACATCACATGTGCCATCTGCCCGAGCTGCTCGCGCACCGCCTGATCCAGGACGGGGTGGCGGTAGCCATGTATGGCGCACCACCACGAGGCCATTCCGTCGATCAGCTCGCGCCCGTCGGCCAGCGTCAGGCGCACGCCGCTGGCCGAAACGACGGGCAGCGACGGGAGCGCGGCGGGCAGCGCGGCGTAGGGGTGCCACACGTGCTCGCGGTCGAAGGCGAGCAGCGCCTCCCAGTCGGTGTTCTGGCGCTTAATCTTCGTAGGGGACAAAGTCCCGCTTGCGCGCACCGCACACGGGGCAGAACCAGGTGTCGGGGATGTCCTCGAAGGCGGTTCCTATGGGAATGCCCCCGTCAGGGTCGCCCTCGTCGGGGTCGTAGATGTAGCCGCAGGACTCGCAGATCCAGCGCTGCAGAGTTGAGGTGCTGCTCATGCGCTGGAGGTTACCGGCCGCTAGGGTCAGGCAATGAGCTCACAACCGCGCCAGGCAGCAACGGTGATCCTGTTGCGGGGGGACGCCGAGACGCTCGAAGTCCTGCTCGTCAGGCGCACGCCCCACGCACGCTTCATGGCCGGCGTATGGGTGTTCCCGGGCGGAGCCGTCGATGAGGACGATTCCCCGGCCGGCGTCACCGGGCCTGCGGCAGCGGCGGCGATCGAGGCGCGCACGCTGCGCACGGCCGCCGCGCGCGAGCTGCGCGAGGAGGCCGGGATCGCGCTGGCCGACACCAGTGAGCTGGTGGAGTTCTCGCGCTGGATCACCCCCACCGTGGTGCAGAGGCGATTTGACACCCATTTCTTCCTCGCCCGTCTGCCCGAGGGGCAGGAGCCGCGTGTCGATGGCGAGGAGTGTGTGGACTTCCGCTGGTTCACGCCCCAGGCGGCGCTCGCCGCCCACAAGGCCGATGAGATCGTGCTCGTCTTCCCCACCATCAAGCAGCTCGAACAGCTGAGCTCATTCTCCTCGGTCGACGAGCTCCTGAGCGACGCCCGCGGACGCGATGTCGAGCCGGTGCAGCCCAGGGTGGTCCTCGAGGGCGAGGTCGCGAGGATCCTGCTACCGGGCGACGCGGGCTACTGATCAGGCCGGCCGCCGGCGCTCAGCTCAGGCCCGCTGCTGGGCCTTGATCACGTGGGTTACGGCGTTGATCAGCGCCAGGTGGGTGAATGCCTGGGGAAAATTGCCGAGGTGGCGGCCGCTTGAGGCCTCGAGCTCCTCGGCATACAGGCCCAGCGGCGACGCGTAGGAGAGCAGTCGCTCGCACAGATGCTCGGCCTGGCGATGCTCACCGATCTCCGAGAGCGCTGAGACGAGCCAGAAGGAGCAGATCAGGAAGGTCCCCTCCTCTCCCTCCAGGCCGTCGTCGGTCTCCTCGGTGCGGTAGCGCAGCACCAGCCCGCCGTCGGTCAGCTCATCGCGAATCGCCATCACGGTCGCCCGCACGCGCTCATCCTCGGGCCCCAGGAAGCGGAGCAGGGGTATCAGCAGTGTGGACGCATCGAGCGCGTCCGTTTCGTAGTGCTGGCGAAAGACCCCGCGGCTGTCCACCCCGCGGTCGAGGATCTCCGCGCGAACCTCCTCGGCGCTCGCCTGCCAGCGATCCCGCAGCTCATCATCGTCGCGTCGTTCTGCCAGGCGCGCGCCCCGATCCATGGCAACCCAGCACATCAGCTTGGAGGAGACGTAATGGCGCGGCGCGCCGCGAGCCTCCCAGATCCCCTGGTCGGGCTCCATCCAGGCTTCGGTGGCGCATCTCACCTGATCACAGAGCACCGGCCACAGGCGCTCGGGAATGTGGTCGCGCTTCTTGGAATGCAGGTAGACCGAGTCGAGCACCGCCCCGTAGACGTCGTTCTGGCGCTGGTTGTAGGCGCCGTTGCCGACGCGCACCGGCCGCGCGCCCTCATAGCCCTTGAGGTTGGAAAGCGTTGACTCCGACAGGTCCATCTCGCCCTTGATCCCGTACATGATCTGCAGGGAGCCGTCTTCATTGCGTTCCAGGTCGGCTACATATTGGATGAAGTCATCGGCCTCCCAGTCCAGGCCCAGCGCGTGCAGGCCCCACAGCGTGAAGGTGGCGTCGCGCATCCAGCAGTAGCGGTAGTCCCAGTTGCGCTCGCCCCCAGGCGTCTCGGGAAGCGAGGTGGTGGGTGCGGCGACGAGCGCCCCGGTAGGCATGAAGGTGAGGCCCTTCAGCGCCAGCGCCGAGCGCTCCAGGGGCAGGCGCCAGGGATGGTCGGGATAGGTGCCGTCACCCAGCCAGCCCCGCCAGAAGTGGCTCGTGCGCTTCAGATACTCCTCGGCCTGCTCCACGTCGCGTGGCCCGCCCTTGTCCTCGGTCCAGGAGAGCGCGCAGTAGCGCTTCTCCCCCTCGGTCATCGTGTGGCGCCCGTGCGCGCGGTTGCCCTCGATGCCCAGGCGCACGTCGCTGAAGAGCCGTAGGTGGGTGTCACCGTGACTGGAGTCCAGCGCATGTCCCCCCTCCTCGCCGGTGTCGGCGACGCTCCAGTCCGCGGAGGTGACGCCGTAGTCGAACATCGGCTCGCACAGCATCTCGACCTGCACCTGGCCCTGAACGCACTCGATCACGCGAACGAGCAGGTGGTCGGCGTCGAAATCGGTCGGCGGCCGCGTATGGCTGCTGCCGTGCTTGTTGTCATGCCATTCGCCGATCGTGAGCGTGTCGACGACGCGCAGCCATCCCTGGGGAGTCATCCAGGTCGTCTCGATGATGTTGGTGCCGGGGATGTAGCGCCTTCCGGCGGGGACGTACAGACCATAGGGTCCCACGCGGAAGCTGCCGGCTCCGCGGTCTAGAATTGCGCCGAACACCGAGGGAGAGTCGAAGTGGGGAATGCACATCCACTCGATCGATCCGTCGGAGGCCATGAGCGCACCGGTGTGGCAGTCCGACAGGAAGCCGTAGTCGGCAATCGGGGGAAAGGGCGAGTCCCTCCTGTCGGCCTCCGTCCCGTCGTGATCGCTCATCGCGTGGAACGGTAGCGGGGACGCTCGACGCCGCTCGGCAGCAGCTGTTCTTCCTCGAGCTTGTCGAGGTGCGCCGCGAGGCTCAGGGCGGCGGCCGGGCGCAGGCTCACCGGCACCTCCGGCCAGGCGCCGTCGAGCATCTCCTCCACGCTGCGGGCGCCGCTGCTGAGCGCGCTGCGCAGGCGCCGCTCACGATCGAGGCGGTGGGCGATGTACTGCTCGAGCTTGGCGTGCGCGTCCCATACCACCGGCCCATGGCCGGGGCATATGACCTCAAGCTCGGCACGCGTCTGCAGGCGCTCCAATGCGGCCAGGTAACCGGACATGGCGCCGGGGTCGGCATCGATGAAGACACTGCCCTCGCCGAGCACGGCGTCGCCGCTGAAGAGGACCCCTCCGGTGAGCAGGGCAAAGTGATCGACGGAGTGCCCCGGCGTGGCCACGGCCTCAAACGGCCCGAAGCGCTCGCCCTCGGCGAGGGTGACCCCGCCCCCTCCGCGTCCGCTCGCCAGAGGCGCCGGACGTCGCTCGAGCAGCGCCGCGACGGCCTCGGCGTGGTCGTGGTGGTCGTGCGTCAGCGCCACTCCCCCAAGCCCACCACGGGCATCGATGGCGGCGAGGAGCTGCTCCAGGTGGGAGTCGATCAGCGGCCCGGGGTCGATGACCCATGCGGGCCCGCGTCCCACCACCCATGTGTTGGTGCCGGACAGCGTCAGCGGCCCCGGGTTGGGGGCCCGCAGGCGCAGAACGCCATGCCGGCCGAGGCGCTCAGCCTCAGCCTCGGCCTCAGCGTCGGCGCCGGTGCTGGCGCTGGCGTCCGCGGGTTCTGGTGGTGGCATCACTGAGAAGGCCCCCGAGCTCCAGCTCACGGTGCAGCCCGAGGTCGCGGATCATGCTCGCCAGCTCGGGACCCTGCTCGTGGGCCACGAGCGTCACGCCCACACCGCTTGCGCCGGCGCGAGCCGTGCGCCCGATCCGGTGCACGTAGTCATCACGCGAGGCGGGGATGTCGTAGTTGATCACGTGGGTGATGCCCGCAACGTCGATTCCACGGGCGGCAACGTCGGTCGCCACCAGCGTATCGACGACGCCGGCCTCGAAGTTTGCGAGCGCTCGCTCGCGCTGGCCCTGGGACTTGTCACCATGCATTGCCACCGCTCGCACGCTGCTCTTGGCGAGGCGCTTGACGAGCCGGTCGGCGCCGCGCTTGGTCCGCACGAATACCAGCGTCAGGCCGCGCTCGGAGTCGCTGAGCTCAGACACCAGGCGCGCAACCTTGCCCTCGTGCGAGACCGACACGAAGCGGTGCTCGACGTCGCCGCGGCGCTCGGGAGGATGGGCGTGCTCGTGGCGGCGTGCATTCGTGGTGTAGGCCTTGGCGATCTTCCCCACCTCACCCTCGAGGGTGGCGGAGAAGAGCAGCGTCTGACGGTCTGACGCGGTCATTTTCACGATCTTCTCGACCACCGGGCGAAAGCCCATGTCGAGCATTCTGTCGGCCTCGTCGAGCACCAGCAGCTTGACTTGGGCGAGCGACAGCTCGCCGCGGTCGATCAGGTCGAGCAGGCGCCCGGGCGTTGCCAGGAGGATGTGCGCACGCGAGGCGATTCGAGCCTGCTTGGTGATGCCGGCGCCGCCGTACACGGCTGCCACCGACAGGGCGCGGACGTGCGCGATGGCGCGCAGGTCGTCGCATATCTGGATGACCAGCTCGCGTGTGGGCGCCAGCACCAGTGCCGACGGGCGCACATTGGTGCCGTGAAGGCGTTCGACCATCGGGATCCCGAACGCGAGCGTCTTGCCCGAGCCCGTTGGCGACTGCGCCATGACGTCGTGACCGCCCAGCACATCGCGGATGACCATCTGCTGAACTGCGAACGGCTGGGTGATCTCGCGCTTGGCCAGCTCACCGGCGACGACCTCGGATACGCCGAGGTCGGCAAATGTCTCATGCTTCATTTTGTTGATGCTCCTTATTGCGGCCCTGTGGCCGCTGGTGCGGATGGAGATTCGACTGACCCCATCCGCGCACTGTGAGCGCCAACAAAGACAAGAACCTCACGGGTAACGTCGCCACCCGTAGGGCCACCGTAGCAGTCCAGCGAGGCCAGACCGCCCCTTCGCCGCTGCGCCGGCTGGGTTTCAGTCAGCTGCTCGCTCGGGCAGCGCCCCGTCGTCGCCCGCTGCCACGGGCGCAGGAGCGCCCAGCGCCTCCGCGACGGCCGGGTGGGTTATCTCGCCCCGGCGCACGTTCAGTCCCAGCCGCAGGCCGCTGTTGCGCTCCAGGGCCGAGCTCACCCCGTGTTCGGCCAGCGCGAGCACGTACGGCAGGGTTGCGTTGGTGAGGGCGTAGGTCGAGGTGATGGGTACGGCCCCTGGCATGTTCGTCACGCAGTAGTGGGTGATTCCATCGACCTCGTACGTAGGCGCAGAATGGGTGGTCGGGCGCGAGGTCTCAAAGCACCCGCCCTGGTCGATTGACACGTCTACCAGCACCGCATGCCTCTTCATCAGCTTCAACTGCTCACGGCTGACAACGTGCGGGGCGCGCCCGCCGTGCACGAGCACCGCACCGATCACCAGATCGGCGAGCGGCAGCATCTGCTCGATCGCGAGCGTCGATGAGTACACCGTCGAGGCACGCCCGGCGAAGGCCACTTCGAGCTCGCGCAGCCGGTCGATCGAGCGGTCGAACACGAACACGTCGGCCTGCATCCCGATGGCGATGACAGCAGCGTTCATGCCGACGACGCCGCCGCCGATCACGAGCACGGTCGCCGCCGCCACCCCGGGCACGCCGCCGAGCAGAATCCCCCGGCCCCCCAACGGCTTCTCGAGCATGAAGGCGCCCGCCTGGGTGGCGATCTTGCCCGCCACCTCGCTCATCGGCGCCAGCAGCGGCAGCCGCCCGTCGGAGTCCTCGACGGTCTCATAGGCGATGCAAATGGCGCCCGATTCCTGCAATCCCCGCGCGAGCTCCGGCTCGGCGGCCAGGTGCAGGTATGTGAACAGGGTCTGCCCTTCGCGCAGCATCGCGACCTCCACCGGCTGGGGCTCCTTGACCTTCAGCACGAGATCGGCGCGCCCAAACACGGACTGCGCATCGGCCACGATCTCCGCACCCTGCGCCTGGAAGTGCGCGTCGTCCATCGCGCTGCCCTCGCCCGCGCCCGCCTGCACGAGCACCTCGTGCCCGCGCACGCTCAGCTCTCTGACTCCCGCCGGTGTGATCGCCACGCGGTACTCGTCGGACTTGATCTCGCTGGGAACTCCGATGATCATCGCGCGAGCTCTCGTCCCCTCAGCGCCAGCCAGAACTCGATGCGATCGCGGGCCTTCGAGCAGTCGCGCCCTGTCAGCTGCTCGATCCGGCGAATCCGGTAGCGCAGCGTATGGCGATGGCAGTAGAGGGCGCCGGCCGCCTTCTCCCAGTGCCCGTTGTGCTCGATGAACACGTCGAGTGAGCGCAACAGCTCGTCGCCGTACTCGCCCTCCTTCTGCTCGACCGGTCCAAGCACGTTGCGACAGTAGGAGATAAGGGCGTCGTCGTCCTGCAGCGACAGCAGCAGCTGGAAGGCCCCGAGATCGACGTAGGAGGCGACGTCGGGTCCGTCGCCGTTCTGCAGGCGCACGGCCTCCAGCGCACAGCGCGCCTCATGGAAGCTGAGCCTCAGCGACTGGGTCGCCGCCGTGCGGCTGGCGGCGGCGCGGACCTCGCCGAAGCGGATGCTCAGCTCGGCGCGAATCCGGCGCGCGAGCGCTACCGGGGCCGGCTCGCCTGCCCGCTCGGACCCGCTGCCCGCGGAGGCGTCAACGACGGCGCACAGCAGGCCGCCGCGGATCGCCACGAGGCTACGGACCCGCTCGCTCTCGAGGATCCGTTCCAGCGGCGCCGCCGCGACGTCCGGGTCGGCCAGCTTGAAAGCCAGTACGGCCATCTGCTCGCCGATGCCGAACGGGCGCAGCCGCGCCTGCAGCTCCTCCGGGTAGAGGTGCCCGGTCAGCGCCTCGGCCAGCACGTCGCCGACCATGTTGCGCTGGAGGATTTCGTAGCGCTCGTTGACCAGCTGCGCGAATGCGCGCTCGGTGATCGCGATGAAGGGCAGCTCGTAGGGAACCTCGAACAGCGGAAACGAGCGCTTGCGGGCCGCCGTCAGGAGGGCGGCCGGCAGTCGCTTGTGGGTGAAGCCGGTGCCGAAGCCGAGACCCGCGATCTCGTGGTCGGCCAGGCGCTCGATCAGCTCGCGCTGGACCTTCGGGCCATCCAGCTGGATGCCGGTCGTCAGCAGCAGCTCGCCCCCGCGCAGCCAGGGCGTGGGGTCGGGAAGCTCGGTGCTGTGAACCCAGCGCACATGCGTGTTCGCCGATTCGTGGCCGCTTGCCAACTCCAGGCCCAGCTCCGCGATCAGGCTCTGGACAGTGAGCTCCATGTCTGCCGGCGGCCGATCAGCGCCGCATGGTCGCCGCGAAGTCGCTTTGCGCCGCGGCCGGTGCCCAGTTCGACACGCGCTCGGACGCCTCGCTCAGGACCGGGCGAAGAATCGCCTCGATCTCCTCGAACTGCTCCTTACCCGCGATCAGCGGCGGCGACAGCTGCACGATCGGGTCGCCGCGATCGTCAGTCCGGCAGATCAGCCCACGCCGGTACAGCTCGCCGGAGAGAAAGCCGCGCAGCAGCATCTCGGCCTCCTCGGGATTGAAGGTCTCCTTCGTCTCCTGATCCTTCACCAGCTCGATCGCCTGGAAATAGCCGGCGCCGCGCACGTCGCCGACAATGGGCAGATCGCGCAGGCTCTCAAGCGTCGCGCGCAGCTCGCCTTCGTTCTCCAGCACATGCGCGCACAGGTCCTCGCGCTCGATCACGTCGATGTTCGCGAGCGCGGTCGCGCAGGCGATCGGGTGCCCGCCGAAGGTGAACCCGTGGTTGAAGATCGCCTTGCCGTGCAGGAATGGCTCTGCGATCGCGTCGGAGGCGATCACCGCGCCCATCGGCGCGTAGGCCGAGGTGATCCCCTTGGCGGTGGTGATCATGTCGGGCTGGTAGCCGAAGCGTTCGCAGCCGAACCAGTGCCCCAGGCGTCCCCACGAGCAGATCACCTCATCCGATATCAGCAGCACCCCGTGGCGGTCGCAGATCTCGCGCACGCGCCGGAAGTAGCCGTCCTGGGGCACGAAGCAGCCGCCACCGTTCTGCACCGGCTCGAGGATCACCGCGGCAACCGTCTCGGGGCCCGCGAACACGATCGCCTCCTCGATCGCATCCGCCGCCCACAGCGGGTCACGGTCCTCCTGCCAGCGGTAGGAGTTGGTGTTGGGCACGTGTGTGCCACCCGGCGTCAGCGGTTCGAACGGCGTCCGCAACGCCGTCAGCCCGGTCGCGGTCAGCGCTCCCATCGAGGTCCCGTGATAGGCCAGCTTGCGCGAGATCAGCTTGTGCCTGGCGCCTTCGCCGCGCGCCGAGTGGTAGGCCTTGGCAAGCTTCCACGCCGACTCGACCGACTCCGAGCCGCCGGATGTGAAGAACACGCGGTTGAGGTCCCCGGGGGTCATCGAGGCGATCCGGGCAGCGAGCTCGATCGAGCGCGGGTGGGCGTAGCTCCAGTTGGTGTAGAAGCCCAGCTCCGCAGCCTGCCTGGCAGCGACCTCGCCCAGCTCTGCGCGGCCGTGGCCGATGTTCACGCAATACAGCGCCGAGAGGCCATCGAGGTAGCGCTTGCCATGCTCGTCGTAGACGTAGCAGCCCTCGCCCCGCGTGATTATCGGTATCTCGGCGCCCTCCTCGTAGGTCCCCATGCGCGTGAAGTGCATCCACAGGTGGCGCTTGGCCTGCGCCTGAAGATCACCGGACATCGGACACCTGAATATCGCTCGACATCAAAGACTCCAACTCTCCCATTGGACTAGACATGAAGGACAACGCTACTCCGTCAGGATATGGCGCTCAAGGCGTCGCCGGGTTCAACATCGACCTCAGCGATTGTACGGCTTGTACAACCGGCTGTGCGCATTTTGGGAGTTAAGCCCCTTGGCGTTTGTCCCCCGGAGACGTACCTTTCCGACACACCGGCACGTGGGTTCTGCCACGATGACGCCGCGCTCCGCCTGCACGAGGTTGCGCTCAGTCTGATACCCGGACCACCCATTCGAGAGGAGCACAGACGATGGCCACCGAGAGCGCCGCCGCATCGGGAGCATCATCCTCCTCAGGAGTCATGGACAAGGGGCTCAAAAAGGGCGCCATCGGCTATGTCTCCAACATCGTCATCGGCGTCGCCTCGACGGCACCCGCCTACTCGCTGGCGGCGACGCTGGGATTCGTCGTGGCGGTCAAGGGCGTCGGCATTCATGCGCCGGCGGTCCTGCTCGTGTCGTTCGTCCCGATGCTGCTGGTCGCCTCGGCCTACAAATACTTCAACCGTGCCGACCCCGACGCGGGCACCACCTTCGCCTGGACGACCCGCGCCATGGGACCGACGACCGGCTGGATGAACGGCTGGGCGATCTTCCTGGCGGACCTGATCGTGATGGCCTCGCTGTCGGACATCGCGGCCATCTACACGTTCAAGCTTTTCGGCTTCTCGGAACTCGGCAACTCCAAAGCCGCGATCATCATCGGGGCGATCGTGTGGATCGTGCTGATGACATGGATCTGCTATCGCGGCATCGAGCTCTCTGCTGCCATCCAGCGGGGCCTGCTGGGCATCGAGGTCTTCATCCTGGCGCTCTTCTCCGTGGTGGCCTTCGTCAAGATCTACGGCAGCCACCCGCCGAGCGGCTCGATCAAGCCCTCGCTGTCGTGGTTCAACCCGTTCGCCATGAAGTTCGGCGACCTGCTCGATGCGATCCTGCTCGGGGTCTTCATCTATTGGGGCTGGGATTCCGGCGTGGCCGTCAATGAGGAGTCCGAGGACCCCGCCGAGGGCCCGGGCAAGGCGGCGGTCGTCTCGACGATCCTGCTGGTGCTCATATATGTGATCGTCTCGGCGGCCTCGCAGGGCTTCCACGGCATCGGATTCCTCACCAACGAAGAAAACCAGAGCGATGTGCTCAACGCGCTCGGCAAAGGCGTGCTCGGCGGCACCCTGGACAAGCTTTTGATCATCACCGTGCTGACATCTGCATCGGCCTCGACGCAGACCACCATCCTGCCGACCGCCCGCACGACGTTGTCGATGGCCCACTGGAAAGCCGTCACCAACCTGCTGTCGCGTATGCACAAACGCTACCTGACCCCCACCGTCTCAACGCTCGGCTTCGGAGCGCTGTCCATCGCCGTCACCGTTCCGCTGCTGCTGCTCTCAGAAAGCGTGCTCGCCGACTCCGTCACGGCGATCGGCTTCCCGATCTGCTTCTACTACGGCTTCACAGGTGTCGCCTGCGGTATCTATTACCGCCGCGAGTTGATGCGGAGCGTGCGCAACTTCCTGATGCTCGGGGTCGGTCCGCTCATCGGCGGCCTAATTCTCTGGGGCGTGGGCATCAAGGCGGCGTTCTACTACGGTCATACTGCAAACGTGGAATCCAAGCCGATCCTGGGCATCACCCTGCCCCTGTGGCTGGGCATCGGCGGCATGATCCTCGGCTTCGTGATCATGCTCATCTCACGGCCCTACTTCCGCGAGTTCTTCGCGCGCAAGCTCGAAACCGCGCCGCCCGGCATTCTCGAAGCCCCACCGCCGACCGGGCCTGTGCCGTCCGCCGTCGATTTCTGAGTACTGCGGCAGGACGGATCACAGAGCTTGGAGATTGCGGCTACGACGATTAGCTGCCGGGACCCGGCTCGCCCAGGCGCTTGATTCCCGTTACGGCGTCGAACCCACGGTCAAAGCTCACGATCTCTGAGATCTGATGGCGTCGCATGACCGCGACGTGAAGGGCGTCGCGAGCTGACAGCCACCCGCTGGCGTGGACGAGATCCTTGGCGAGGAGAACGTCCTGCTCCTCGACCGGGAAAACCTCATCGACCACCCCTTGCAACACGTCGAACGCCCGCTCGATCATGTCGCGCCGATCGATCGACACGTATCTGTGCAGGATCTCCTGGAAGATCTCGCTGCTGGTGAGGAGCGCACGTCGTTCGGCAGCGAGCCTCTCGAGTACCTGTCGGGCGTCGACCTTGTGAGCGTGTTCGCCGCCCACCAGGTACATGGGGACGTTCGCGTCGATGAAGATCACGAGTCATCCGCGCCCGACATCCCGGCCTCGATGTCAGCGAGGTACCCCGCCTCGGTCTCGGCCAGCATCGTGTCGATGTCGACTTCATCGCCGGCGCCATGGCTGACCGCCTTGCGAATGGCGGCAAGCTTGGCCTCCACGTCGCCGCTTGAGGTTTGCCGCTCGGCCGACTTCATGGCCTGGCGAACCCACTCCGACATCGTCAGCCCCGCGGCATCCGCGGTTCGCGAGTAACGCTCGAGCTCGTCATCGGCGACCACCACCTGCAATCGCTTACTCATAGCGGTAGTATAACGTACTACCAGCGGGAGTACGGCAGCCGGTTCAGGCCGGTGTCAGCTCCATCTGCCCGTGCGGTGAGCCGTAGTCGGCGAGCAGCTTGAGGAAGGGACCCGGCGGGAACGCCTCCGGGCCGAGCACGCCGAGGCCCTTCCAGTCGCCGCGGTCGAGCAGCTCGAGCGCGACCACCGGGTTGATCGCCGTCTGCCAGACGACCGCCTGGCTTGAGTACTCGCGCATCGTCGTCTCGTTGTCGACGAGGTGGTAAAGGTAGGTCGAGCGCGGCTGTAAGTCCTTGCCCGTGCCCGTCACCCAGGTGCCCGCGCAGGTCCGCCCGCTCATCCGCTCGCCGAGCGTCGCCGGGTCGGGCAGGGCGGCCGCGACGACGTCGCGCGGCGCCACCTTTGTTCCGCGCACGGATACCG
>Ga0302325_10010043_pt1 | contig 20562 bp, 15 predicted proteins | sample Palsa_T0_2_FD_201948 | JGI IMG/M metagenome (GOLD analysis project Ga0302325, IMG submission 201948) | Peat permafrost microbial communities from Stordalen Mire near Abisko, Sweden - Palsa_T0_2 | ecosystem: Environmental > Terrestrial > Soil > Palsa > Peat permafrost | place: Sweden: Abisko...
TAGAAGATCTCGCCATTCAGGCATTCATCTCGCAGCTTGCCATTGAAGCTTTCACAGTACCCGTTCTCCCAAGGACTGCCCGGCTCGATGTATAGCGTCTTCGCGCCCACCGCCGCCAGCCACTTCCTCAGTCTTTCCGCAACAAACTCTGGCCCATTGTCTGACCGTATGTGTTCCGGGATGCCGTGCACCAGCATCAGGTCCGCCAGGGTTTCGATCAGGTCATAGCTGTTCAACCGCCGCGCCACCCGGATCGCCAGACTCTTCCTCGTATACTCGTCAATCAGCGTCAGCAGCCGCAGTGTCCTTCCATCATGAGTGAAGGCGCTGACGAAATCGTAGCTCCAAACGTGATTCTCATGCTCTGGTCGTAGCCGCACGCAGGAGCCATCGTTCAGCCATAACCTACCTCGCGGCCGCTGTTTCTGTGGCACTTTGAGCCCCTCCCGACGCCAAATCCTCTGCACCCGGTCTTTGCCTACGTCCCAACCTGCCCTTCGCAGTAAAGCCGTGATCCGCCGATAGCCGTAGCGCCCGTACTCGCTGGCCAACTGCACGATAGCCCGCGTGAGTTCGTCTTCATCATTCCGCTGGGTCACGATGTAACGCTGCGTCCCTCGCCACTGCCCCAACAGCCGGCACGCACCCCGCTCCGACAACCGATGTTGCTCCCGGGCATGCTGTACCGCGCAACGTCGCCGTTCAGGGCTTAGAAGTTTCCCTCCGCCACCTCCTTCAAGACTTGCTTCTCCAGCGACAGCTCCGTCACCAGTCGGCGCAGACGATTGTTCTCCTTCTCCAGCGCTTTCAGTCGGCGCGCCTGTTCTAGCTTCAGGCCGCCGTACTCTTTTCGCCAGCGATAATAGGTCTGTTGGGTGATCCCGGCTTCCTTGCAGGCTTGGCCGGTGCTCTTGTGGTTGGCTAACTCGACTTCGATCTGGCGCAGGATAGCAACGATCTGCTCCGCGCCGTGCTTCTTCCGTGCCATGCTTCAGCTCCTTTTGTACCAGTTTCTCTAACATTTGCCCTGGTACAAAATTCGCCGGTCACGTCAGTTGTAGTGCGTGCGAAATTCGTCGAGCGCCCAGTCGGTGATGTTCTCGCGGCGGTTGGTCCCGTCCTCGTCAAACACATAAAACGGGAAGACCTGAGTTGTTGAACCAAATCCTCCAGCCATTACAAGATTGGGGATTCGCTCCACCGCGAGGCTTGTAAATGGCTTTTCAGAGGTCATGTTAACGCAGATAGCCATGTTTCTACTCGTTGGCAGAAAAAACCTAGGAAGGCGGTACAAGTCCTCGTTGAACAAAGGATCGAAATACGCATACATTGATACAAAAGGGGCGATACAAGGCTGGGCGAATGGCTTCAGGATCGTATGTGGCGTTTTCCCCGCGCGCAAAACATCTCTTCGTATGCCTAATCCACTTCAACAGCGACTCATCCACATTGAGGAACGACTCGACGTCTTCAGGGCAGTGCGCCCGCCGCCAACGGTCTAGTTCTGAGTTGTACGCGGCAGCCATGACCGTCGCGCGCTGCGCGAGTCTGCTTTGCTCGAAACTATAGATGTAGTCGTCGCTGTTTGATTTTTGGCCGTTGGAGTAAGTCAGGAAAATAGAATCTTCCTCGCCTCGCTTCGCCTCTTTGCTGCCTAGCGGTACGAAATGAGGGAACTCCGGAGCCTGAGCCCCCTCCATCCAATCGCCGTTTGGTTTGCACTGGAATTCTTGCCAGTCAATGTCGGCGACATGGTTGGAATGGTCGAGGAAGTCGTATTTTTGATAGCGGGTCCATTCCGGTCCAGCGGAAGCGTATAGGAATTTCTTGCGAGTCGCATTCTTCAGACGTACTAGAAAGGTAATGCTAACTCCGACCTGAATACCGAAGACATTGTGAGTGCTACCGGAGAGCTTAGGATTCTTTCTAACGTTTCCCCCTAAATCAACGACGAAAATCAGATTGAACTCCTGGGACAAGTGCTTGCGCATGCCATCAGCAGCTAGTCCGTCTAGAAATCCGTTGTTTGTGACAAATGCGACAATTCCATCATCTCCAATTCGGCTCGATGCCCATCGGTACGCCCGCACATAGGGGTCATTCAAGCTGTTTAGGAGTGTCGCGCGTGAGTCACGCGCATAGCTTTCAGATACCTGCTTGTCGATTGTGGGATACTTTCGATTTCGATTTCGGTCGTTCTCATCAACTTGCCCAGCGTTGTAGGGCGGATTACCGACAATGACGAAAATCGGAGCTTCCTTCTGCCGCTTCGCCCGAGCCGTATTCTCTTCGCTCATGAACGACAGCTTGCTCTGCTCGGGCTCGGCTAGCTCAAACGTATCCACCAAACAAATTCCCGGAAAAGCCTCGTACTCGCCTGTGCGCTCCATGTACTCGTGCTCGATGTTCATCGAGGCGACGTAGTACGGTAGCAGCATTACTTCATTGCAGTGCAGCTCATTCTCATACTTGTATGGTAAGGCGCTGGTCTTGATCTCCTTCATCACGCGGGTAATGAAGTTCCCGGTGCCGACGAACGGGTCGAGGATGTGGACACCATGGTCGCTGAACGACCGGCCGAACTCCTTTTGCAGAATGTCTTCCACGCTGCGCACCATGAAGTCCACGATGGGTTGCGGGGTATAGACGATGCCGTGGGTGTCGGCCTCTTTCGGCGAGTATCCCTGGAAGAAGCGTTCATACACGGTGTTGATGAAGTCCTGCTTTTGCTTGTAGGTCTCGGTGTTCTCCGCGGCGGATTCGATGGCGCGGTAGAAGCGGTCGAGGTCCTTGAGGAAGGCGTCGCGGCTGAACTGCTTCGCCGTCATGGAGTCGATGACCTTTTCGATCTCGACGGCGATGACGTTGCGGCGGGTGAATTCAGGGTTGGCGAAGATCTTACGGAAGATGCGCTCGGTCAGTAGATGCTGGACCAGCATCTCCTCGACCGCCTGGACTGAGAGGTTGGGATTGATGGACTGGCGGCAGAGCTCATAAAACGCATCGAAACGCTGCACAAAGGCGGGATTGGTGCGGCGCTGCTCCTCGATTTTCCCGGCAACCGCCCGTGCAATTTCCGGGATATAGTCCTTGAAGTCGGCGACCGCTTCATCCCACTCCTCGTAGTGCGGCTCGCGATAGCCGAAGAAAACCTTCAGCAGCTCGACCAGGTTGGCGGCATCACGTATGTCCTGATTCAGTCCCTGACGAACGCCGTTCTGAACGAGGATGGCCCGCTCGGGCGCCTGGAAGATGATGTTGTTCTTTGGATATCCTTTTTCGAGTTTGGAGCGGATTTCTTTTTCCAGGTCGTCGTGCTCATCTTTGGCTTCCCAATAGCCGCGGGCGAGGCGAAAGGTGTCGAGCAGAGCGCCGTCTATCCGCAGCGGGTGAAGGTTCTTGCGTTGAAACTGATACTCGGAAACGAGAGTCCAGTCGAACTGGTGGCCGCAGCCCTTCAACAAATCCTGAAAGGCATCGCGCACCGCTCCCTCGTGGTCGATGTTGAGCTGCCCGAATTGGCCCAGCACCTCGTAATAGTTCTTTACGAGCCTGTGCGAGGGCTTGAGATTGAGCTGCTGCATGGGAACGGCCCAGTGTACAACGGTGCGGCCCGGGTGCCTTCGGAATTATGGACAGGTGTGCGAGGGGGGTACCTTGATTGTGCCGCCCCTGAAGGGGCTCGGAGATTGTTGTTGCCGCCTTCCCAGCCTTGAAAGGCTGGGCTATCCTATGCCGTCCCTGCGGTGTCTGTGTCGTAGCTGTGCCGCCGCTCCGCGGCTCAATTGTTTTTCCCACTTCACCGCGGGCTCACGCCCGCGGCTAACACAAATGTCGCCGCTGCGCGGCTGGTTGGATGCCAAACGCGGATGGTTTGTTCTACCGCTCAGCGGTAATTGCAGCTACGACACAGACACCTCCGGGACTCGGATATTGATATCATGCCTACCCAGCGTTGAAACGCTGGGCTTAGATAGGCTGTCCCCTTCGGGGACGGGAGTCGGGTTAGGCCTTCCCAGCCTTGAAAGGCTGGGCTACCCTATGCCGTCCCTACGGTGTCTGGTCATAACCGTGTCGCCGCTCTGCGGCGCGGGTCAATTTCCCACTAGACCCGGGGCTTACGAGGCTGTTAGGAAAGTTCCTGCCGCCGCTCTGCGGCTCGCATTTTTTCCACCGGAGCGGGGGCTGACGCCCCCCGCCTAACACCATGCCGCCGCTGCGCGGCTGGCTTGGACGGTATTCGAGGCGTTTGTTCCACCGCAAGATTCTTTTCTCAGCTGCGACACAGTCCCTGAAGGGGCTCAAAATACGTTTGAGCTGGCACTCACTGCCGGCACCGAGCGGAGTCGAATGGTGCTGGGCTATGATCGCGCCCTGCGGGTTCCGATCTCCGATCAGGATAACCCGTTGGTACATGTACTTTCGTAACTTGACAAGAGCTGATTTCAAAGTACTCTGGTATGTTGGGTGGAGTGTGCCCAATGGCTGGCGGAGGCGCTGGCAAGACCTACCCGCCGCCCGAGATCTTTGAAATCGAAATGGGAATGGAGGCGTAGCTGCCGCTGGCCGATTGTCAGTTCTCGATCCGGCCTGAGGCAAAGCTCCCAAGGCAGACCTGGTGGTTGAGGGATAAACCTTTACGGCTCAAGATTTTAGCTGTAAGCCGTTTGGAATCAAGATTTTGCGGACGCTCCCTAGTGTTTTCAATATTTTACGAGCGCTGGGGGGAGGGGGGTAGGGCAGCAAACGAGGTTGCCGCCTGGATGAGCCCCCCCTGCGGCAGCCAGATCGGGCTCGCGCGCACACCTTCGCTCGATGTGCCGCCCCCGAGGGGCTCGGAGGTTGTTGTTGTCGCCTACCCAGCCTTGAAAGGCTGGGCTATCTTATGCCGTCCCACTTGGCGGGACTTCCCGCGGATGAGTTCTGTGCCACTCCCACGCGCTGCGGATGATTGCCTCAATATCGGAGTGCCGCGGCTGCCAGCCCAGCACGCGCTTGATCTTCTCCGAGCTGGCGATCAGCACAGCCGAGTCGCCGGGACGGCGTGGCGCCTCCACCACCGGAATCTTTCTGCCGGTGACGCGGCCGGCCACGTCGATGATCTCGCGCACGCTGAAGCCGCTGCCGCTTCCCAGATTGAAGATGAGCTGCGAGTCTTTAGATTGAGTCTGAGTCTGGATCTCGGTCTGGGCGTTGGTTCGGGTCTGGGCCAGCGCGTCGAGTGCCAGCAGGTGCGCCGTCGCCAGATCGTCGATGTGGACGTAGTCGCGAATGCAGGTGCCATCTTTCGTCGGATAGTCGGTGCCGTAAATGGAGATGGCCTCGCGCTGGCCGAGCGCCGCTTGCAGGACCAGCGGAATCAGATGGGTCTCTGGGCGGTGCATCTCGCCGCGGTCGGCGGTCGCGCCGGCGGCATTGAAGTAGCGCAAGCTGGCATAACGCAGGCCGTGAGCCTTGTGGTACCAGGCCAGCATGCGCTCGACGATCAACTTCGATTCGCCATAAGGGTTGGTCGGCGCCAGCGGAGCGTCCTCCACGATGGGCAGGCGCGTGGGATCGCCGTAAACCGCGGCGGTCGAGGAGAACACCAATCGCGACACCCGATGCCGCAGCATCGCGCGCAGCAGCGTGAGCGCCTTCGCGGAGTTGTTGTCGAAGTAGAGCTCAGGCGAGAACATCGACTCTCCCGCCTCGATGAAGGCGGCGAAGTGCATGACGGCGTCGAAGCGGCCAGCTTGGAAGATGCGCTCGAGGGCCGGCTCGTCGCCCGTGTCGGCTAGGGCAAAGTCAGCCTGGCAGGGGACGGCTTGCTTGCTGCCTTTGCTGAGATTGTCCAGCACCGTAACCGAATGGCCATCGCGCAACAGACGGTCGGCAACGACGCTGCCGATGTATCCCGCTCCTCCCGTGACTAGGACGCGCATTGCCCTCCTCGAGTGAGGTTAGTAACCAGGATTCGATTGTATGCGTGGCGAGGAAAACTTGTGGGCGGTTGCTGGGGGCAGGTGACGGCGAACTCGGGGGGAGCGCCAGGGTCCGGGATGCGGGAGATCGGTGTCTTTTCGGCTAAATGTCCATGTTTAGGACGCCGCCGTTCAAGACTTGGACACTCACCCTTGCTCCAACTTCCTTGCGTCGATGCTGTCGGCTGTAACCTGCAGACCAGCCTAGATTTAGATTTCCACAGCCGAGAGATCCGAGATGGTAGAAGACCTGCTTCTACGATATAGCACGTTGGCGTCATATTTATATGGCACCTTGATGCCTCACGATCAGCGGCTCTTCACTGAGAGCAGCCATCGTCGCGTCCGGGCTCCAACCCACCTGCTGGGACTGAGAATGGCGAAGCCTTGCGCTGAAGGCCAACGATTTATTCGGCTTATGGAACTGGACAGACAAAATCGCAGATGCTGGCTGGCTGCCTACACGCGCTCGCGTCACGAACAGCATGTCGCCAATCAGTTGCAGATGAAGAACTTGGAATTCCTGCTGCCGACGTATCAGCATTTGGCGCGCTGGTCAGACCGCATCAAGCGCTCTGAGGCGCCGCTATTCCCCGGCTATATCTTTGTTCACGCCTCTGATCGCGAGCGCGTGCCGGTGCTTGAAACCATGGGCGTCGTTTATCTTGTCTCGATTGCTGGAAAGCCCGCCGTGCTGCCGGATGAAGATGTCGAACGGCTGCGCACCTGCGCCTTGCGGTCGGGCGATGTCGAGCCGCACCCCTATCTAAGAATTGGACACCGGGTGCGAGTCAAACATGGCCCCTTTGCCGGATGGGAAGGGACGCTCGTGGAAAAACAAAACTCGTTCCGCCTGGTCATCGCCATCGATCAGATCCTGCGATCGGTGGCCGTGAACCTTCACGGTGCGGACCTGGAGTCCCTCGACTAGATCCGATTACACTACCAACAACCAACACAAGTTCTCGACGATCCTGCCGCATTCGTTCTGTCTCGCGCGGTATCGAAGGGGCCTACCTTTAGAGTCTGCCGAAGGGTACGCCCGCGATGAGCCCTTGTTCTTGTCATCACGAGCAGACTTTACTGGCCGCTGAAAAACTCGTGGCGAAGGAGAACTCAGGTAGAGCTGGCCTTCAGGCCAGCGTCTAGGTCCTTTGTTTCTCATCCTGAGCCGGCTTCAGCCGGCGGCACCAGGCCCTTCCTCGACTTTTTCAGCAGCCTGTTTAGTCGGCAGGGATCTGCTGTTCCGGTTCTTTCAGCCCTTCGTTTTTCCTAATGCAATGAGCACCTCTACTCGCTCGCTAGCCGCACTCGACGTTCCGCTCCATGGCCCCGCTGAGTGGACACTTCCGCTCACATCATTATTAGCGGCTTCAGAAAAGCTGCTGGACCTCGCGGCTGTACTCGGCGCAGTGTATATCTCCGACGTCCTCTATCGAGCGCTGGAGCCAGCGCGGGCCGCTGCCTGTGCGCCTTCCACCGTTTTCCTCTGTGCCGCCGGCTTTGCTCTGCTCTTCGTGTTCTTGCTGGATCGCTACGGCGGCTATCGCCTTAGCCTAAGCCTGCTGGCCATCCGCGAGACCGAACGTATCCTGCGAGTAACCGTGCAAGCCTTCTTGCTTGCTCTTCTGGCCGCCTATTTCTGCGCCGTCCCAGTCTCGCGTCTGGCCTTCTCTTTCGCCCTGGTCACGGTTCCACTCTTCCTCACGCTGGAAAGGTGGGAGATGCACAAACTTCTGCACATGCTGCGCGGCAAAGGATTCGGAACGCGACGCGCCGTGATCCTGGGGACTGGCCCCGCCGCCCGGCGGATCTACTCCGCTCTGGTGCGCTCGCCGAAGTTCGGCGTCAATCCTGTCGCTTTTGTGGACGACGATCCGCAAAGCGGCACGACCGAGATTTACGAGCCGTCCTATCACCGCAAACATTCTGCCAAGGTGCTGCCAGGGCCGCTCTGTCCTGAACTATTTCGCCAGTTAAACGCCTCCGTACTGGTGATCACGGAGCCGGCCATCGATCGGGAGTCGATGCTGCTGACAAATGCAAAGTTGTCGGAGGCCGGTGTCAGCATTTACTTCGCCCCGGCTGACTTTATGGAACCCGGCTACTGGGTCGACTACACGGAACTGGACGGCATCGTCCTCGCGCACCTCTCCCGAGGCACAAACCGCGTGCTATATGAATTGGGAAAGCGCGCGCTCGACATATTCGCAGCGGCGATTATGCTGCTGCTTCTGGCCGTCCTTGCTCCCATCGTAGCTCTACTGGTGAAGTCGACATCTCCGGGCCCGGTGCTCTTCCGCCAGCAGCGTTCCGGCAAAGCAGGCCGGCGGTTCACCATCTATAAGTTCCGCACCATGTATCCGGACGCCCCGCAGTACGAAACTTCTCCCGGAGCAGGAGACGATCCGCGCGTCACTCCGGTTGGCCGTTTTCTGCGCCACACCAGCCTGGATGAACTCCCGCAACTGATGAATGTACTTCTGGGGCAGATGTCTCTGGTCGGTCCGCGGCCGGAAATGCCCTTTATCGTTGAGCAATACACTGCGCTTCAGCGCCAGCGACTTCTGGTAAAGCCGGGAATAACCGGCCTTTGGCAGATCAGCCCCACTCGCGCTTTTCCCATTCACGAAAACATGGAGTACGACCTCTACTACGTCCGTCACCGCAGTCTCTTTATGGATGTAGCCATCCTGCTGCACACGTTGCCCTTCGCTGCACGCGGAGTCTGAACCTCACTGAGTTCTTGTCTTTCCTTGTCATCACGAGGAGGGTCTTAGCCCGACGAGGGATCTGCTGTTTCCCCCGCCTCTCACCAACCATATGAGTTCGCCGTAATCATGCCTGCCAATTCTGAACTCGGGCAGCACCAGCCCTCCGATATCCGCAGCTACTACCTCTCCGATCAGCCGGTTCGCGATCAGGAATTGGTGCTGCTGGAACTGTGGCGGACTCTGCGTACCCGCTGGTTTGTCATTGTGGGATGGGCTGCGGCCTGTCTGCTCTTGGCGACGCTGTATGTCCTGATCAAGAGCCCGCGATACGAAGCCGGCGCACGCATTGAAGTCAGCCCCGCAGGTACGAACTCAATGGGGTTGGATGAACTGAGCTCCAGAATCCTTAATCCTTCCGATCCCACCATCCAATTGGAGAGCGCGGTGACCGTGCTGGAAAGCAACACCGTCGCCTTGGCCGTGATGCAGCAGACTAAGTTGGCCGAACGGGACGATTTTGCCGGCCGCTGGACGCAGCCTCCTGGTACGGACGTCTCCGGTCTGTCTCCCGAAGCCCGTGACAAGCTCTTGCTGCGCTTCGAGAAGAACCTGAAGGTCGAGATCGTCCCCAAGACTGACATCATCAGTGTCAAGTTCCGGACGAAAGATCCCCATCTGTCTGCTGAAGTTGTGAATGCCATCGTCAGCAGTTATGCGGAGCGGAATTTTCGCACCAGCTATGACTCGGCAACCCAGGTTTCCAACTGGCTCTCGGCGCAGATGGATGACCTGAAGCTCAAGGCCAATGACGCGCAGGAGAAGCTGGCGGCACTGCAAAAGCGGCGCGGATTGATCGGTGTTGACGAGACCGACAACATCGTTACTGACAAGCTCAAGGACCTGAACCAGCAGTTGACCGCGGCGGAGTCGGACCGCATCGTGAAAGAGGCGCGCTATCGCATCGCCGGTTCGGGCAATCCGGAACTGATCGCCTCCACCGTGCCCGAACCCACGCTCCAGGTCCTGCGCTCGCAACAAGCGCAGTTGCGCGTGGACTACGCCCGCTTGAGCACGAAGTTCGGCGATGGCTATCCCAAACTGGCGGAGTTGGGCAGCCAGATGGCCCAGGTGGACAGCGCCATCAATACCGAACTGAAGAACCTGGCGGAGCGCTACAAGAACGAATACCTCGCAGCCGCCAGCACGGAAAAAGCGCTCCAAGGCAAATTCGAGGAGCAGAAACAGAAAGCCTATGACCTGAATCAGGGCGCTGCACAGTATGCGATTTTGAAGCACGAGGTTGAGACCACTCAGGACCTCTACCAGACTTTGCAGTTGAAGCTGAAACAGGCTGGCATCGTTGCCGGACTGGCGGCTGCCAACATCGGCGTCGTGGAGCCCGGCCAAATACCGTCCGAGCCAGTGGATCCCCGGCCTGCCTTTGACATCTTTCTAGGACTCGGTTGCGGTCTGGTGCTCGGGGTCCTGACCGCGGTTGGCCTGGAGGGCCTCGATACCACCATTCGCACCGGCGAAGAAGCCGAGAGTGTCAGCGCCCTGCCCACGCTTGCAGAAATTCCCCAGATCGTGTCAAGCCGTCTTGGCCTACGTCACTGGAAATCGTCTTCATTTGCACTGGGCCGCGAGATGCAACTCATCGCTCAACGCCGACCGCACTCCCCGATAGCGGAATCCTATCGCTGTTTGCGAACTTCCCTTCTGCTGCACTCACGAGATCGTCCACCGCAAACGTTGACCATAACCAGTTGCCTGCCCGCGGAGGGGAAAACTCTGACCGCCGTTAACTGCGCCGTCGTTCTGGCGCAGCAGGGCGCGAAGGTCTTGCTGGTCGATGCCGACCTTCGGCAGCCTTCAATTCACAAATCCTTCGACCTTCCGCAAGACCCCGGACTAACTGGGATACTGACCGGGCTCTGCACCAAAGAAGAAGCCACAGTGCTCCCAGACTTGCTGCCCAGCCTCGCTGTCCTACCGGCCGGGGCCTCCTGTCCCTACCCTGCGGAGATGTTGGCATCCCCCAAGATGGCCGAGTTGCTCGACTACTGGCGCTCTCGTTATGACCACATCATTTTCGATACTCCACCGGCATCGATGTTTACCGACGCTGTCGTGCTCAGCTCCCGCGCTGACGCTGTCCTTCTGGTGGCTCGCTGCGGCGTCACCACCCAATACGCTTTGCGTCACGCCCGGGACTTGCTGCAACGCGCTAACGCGAACCTGGCCGGCGTGGTGCTCAATGGCGTCGACAAGGGAAATGAACGCTCCTATTACCGCCGGCGCGGGTATGGCCTCACCGGCAGAAAGGCAGGTCCAGCTGACAATTAGATTCGACGACGAACTCTGGCCCGCACTGCGTGCGTTTACCAGGGGCGCTGCTTTGCCTGCGCTCATTATCGTCCTGACCTTTTGCCTCGGGGCGATCGCATGTGCGCAGTCCCAGAATCACGACGATACAGTGAGCTCCAACGCCTTGCTGCTCGACATCGGAGATCTTCTCGACGTTCGCGTCTTCGACACCCCCGAGCTTTCCGAGCGACTCCGCGTCGACGATCGCGGAGAGATCGTCCTGCCCGTCGGAGGCGCTGTCAGCGTGAAAGGACTAACCGCGGAGCAGGCAGAGACCGCGATTGAGGTGCGGCTTCGCAAGAAAAACATCCTGCGCGATCCCCATGTGGAAGTGTTCGTACTCGAATACGCCACCCAAGGCGTAACCGTTGCTGGCGAGGTCAAAACGCCCGGCGTTTATCCCTGGGTCGCAAAACAAACCGTGCTTGGCTTCATCTCCGTAGCCGGTGGAGTGACCGCCTCCGCCTCCAAGACGGTCACCGTAAGCCGCAAGGACCGCGAGCAGGTCATCACCTTTCAACTGAACAATTCCCCGCAGGGGAATGGCGGGGACATCGATGTTCAGCCCGGCGACCGCATTCTGGTGACACGCGCGGGAGTGGTCTACGTTGTGGGCGACGTTGGCCGTCCCGGCGGTTACCTCATCGAAAACAAAGATACCGTCACCGTTCTGCAAGCCCTTGCTCTGGCTCAAGGCATGAACAAGACCGCGAAGTACGATGCCAAACTGATTCGCAACTCTCCCTCCGGACGGACCGAATCCGATCTCCCTCTCAAGCGCATCCTCGCCAACCAGGCCACCGACCCCAAACTCCAGGATGGCGACATTCTCTTCGTGCCTGTCAGCGGCAGCAAACAATGGGCCGACAAGACCGTGACTTCCGTCCTGCAGATGGCCGTCGGGGTGGTTATCTACGGCAGGTTATGAGCACCCACAAAACCGCCGGCAACGCGGCATCTCCCGGACTCTGCATCGCGTTCTTCGGTCCCGATGGCATAGGCAAGTCCGCCGTCATTGAGCAAGTGAAAGTTGATGCCGAAACCGCCTTCTCCGCAGTTGTCCAATTTCACTTTCGCCCGATGTTTGGCCGGCAAGAGGATCGGCCACCGGTCACCGATCCTCACGGCCACGCGCCGCGGAGCCTGTTGATCTCTTCCCTCAAACTGCTTTATTGGCTGCTGGATTGCTGGTACGGATATCTCATCGCGATCCGTCCGGCCCGGCGCCGCTCCCGGCTGGTGATCTTCGACCGATACTATCCGGACATTCTTGTCGATCCCGTGCGCTATCGCTTGCCCGCGAGCAGTCTCCGCATCGCAAGATGGCTCACGGCGCTTGCCCCTCGCCCCGACCTCTGTGTCCTGCTCGACGCTCCCGCGGAAGTCGTGCAGCGCAGAAAGCGCGAGGTCTCACCGGCGGAGTCGCAGCGTCAACGACTGGCATATCTGGCAATGTTCCAAACCATGCCCACCAGGCTTCTGGTCAACGCAGATGCTCCTGTCAACCAGGTGGCGCGCCAGGTAAGCGCCGCCGTATTCGCTCTCCTTCAGCACGATTCCATGCAACAACACGAGGCTCTTCTTCTTGCAGACTTCTGACCTGGCGCAACAACTTCTCGCAGCCCTTCCGCTCGGCGAGGCCCAGGCTCCGCCATCAGAGTTCTTCGCCGTGCCGGGCGACCAACCCCGCTGGCTGATCCCCGCCTGTGTCCGAAACCTTGACCCGACCCTGGCGGCCTGGCTCCCGTATCGGGTGTCGTCCCGGCTCAAGTGGAGCGCGATTCGCGCCGCCAACCGTATGGGCGCGTTGCGAGCGTTGCCGAACGTCAAGATAATGCAGTTGGGCAACCCCAATGAAATCGACTGGCGCGCCGTGGGCTGGAACCGTGCCACTCCGCCAGTCCCGCTTATCTACGTGGGAACACGCGGCCCTCGTCAGAAGGCAGTCATCCATCTCGTCGATCCCACGTCTGGAAAGTGCGATGCCATCGTCAAGGTACCGCTCTGCGCCGAAGCCACGGACGCTATCGTTCGCGATGCTTGCACGCTGGGCACACTGGCCGGTGAAGAATGCTCTTGCGCGCCCCGGCTGTTGCACTTGGATCGCCGGCGCGGCATCGCGACGCAACAGTTTCTGCCCGGCAAATCCGGAAGCCGCCGATTCCGGCCCGAATACTTTGCTCTGCTCGGCTCCCTTGTCTTGCGCGATGGGCCCACAAACATCGTCGAACACGCCTCAAGCTGGCACGAAGCATTATCGTCTCTCACGCATAAAACCAATCTTGAGTTCATGCGAACGGCTCGGGCCGAGCTGTGCGATGCCCACTCCCTGCCGTCATGCTGGGTCCACGGCGATTTTGCGCCCTGGAACATCCGGCAAAGCACACGCTGCGCCGCTGCTCTCATCGACTGGGAAGAAGCTGAACGGGGCGGGCTGCCATTGCAGGATGCTTATCACTTTCTGCACATGCAGGATTTCCTCTTCGGCTCCCGCCCAACCACGCACTGCGCGGACGTCGAACTCTTCGCCAGGACGCTTGGCATCGCTCCGGCGCAGTGCCGCACCCTGGAGATCGCATACCTGGTGCGATCTCATGCGAGGTGTGCCTCCAATCACCAGCCTCAACGCGCCGAGTTTCTGCTGAAGACGCTTGCGCTCCTGGTTCGCAATCGCGCTTCCTCCAGAGTGTTCGCCACCAGACCGCCTCGACGCCTGCAACTGGTGTCATCTCATCCCGCGAACCTGCACAGCCTCCGCGCGCAGTTGTTCGACGCCTTGGTCGCACAACTCAACCAGGCAGAGCTTCCCTACTGCATCCTGAGCGGATATGTGGCCAAGCCGGAAACAGACGCGTCTGATGTGGACATCATGTTTCGTCCCCGCGACCTGCCTCGTGTTCCAGCTATTTTGGCTCGAACCGCGCAGTCGACCGGCGCCTTTCTGGTCCAGTCCATCCAACATGAAACAACTGCGTGCTATTTTGTTCTGGCCCGTCAACAGGGCAAGCACATCGCCCACCTGGCTGCGGATTGCTACAGCGACTACCGCCGCGACGGACGCACCTGGTTACTCGCCGACGATGTCATCGCCGGTCGCCGGAAGCACCGCGAGTTTTGTGTGCCTTCGGTCGCGGACGAGTTTGCCTACTACCTCATCAAGAAGGTCCTGAAACAGGACATTACCTCGCACCAGCTAAAACGCCTTCAACATCTGTTCGCGCGCAATCCCGCGGACTGCCGGCAAAGAGTCGCGAGCATCTGGCCTCCGGAAACCGCGCTTATGTTGCAACGGGCGATAGTGGAGCAGAATCTGGGATGGTTCCAGAGACAATTGTCGAACCTGCTCGCGGAGTTGCAGAGATCGCCTGCGGTGGAGCGCCCGCTCTGGCGCGCTCTTCAAAACCTCCGCGAGGTCGGCCGCTGGCTGCGCCGCATCATGTTTCCCACCGGCTTGTCCGTGATGGTCGTCGGGGGCGACAGCATCCTCAGCTCAGAACTGGCCGACGGCATCGCCTGCAACCTGGCTCCTGTCTTTCGCCGCGCGCGGAGGATGTGGACTGCTACCAGCCCGCCCAGCTCTTTGGTACAGATTTTGGAAGTCGCGGCCGCGCGAATTAGATCGACCCTGTTGGTTCGCACCGCCGAAGACAGCCTTCCCGGCGGCGGCTCTCGGCAAGCGTTGCCTTGGTTTAGATCTTTCGTTGTTCGCCTTCTTGCGCGCCGCGACCTGTTGCTGTCTCTGCGTTCGGGGCAAGCGGATGACGACGGCAGTGAACGCGGTGCTCGCAGCAATCTTGTCAACCTGGACGCCGACTGCTCACCCGAGCAGCTTCTCCAGAATGCCAGCTATGCAATTCTGCGCCGGCTGGCCCTGCGCTCCGAGAAGCGGTTGCATCTGCGAAGTGCGAATCGCGGCCGCGTGATCGGCAATCTGGCCGGGCCATCCGAACTTCGCTCCGCGGGGCTGGACTAAGTGGCCCGAGTGCTGCTCTCTGCCTACGCCTGCGAGCCCGGTCGCGGTTCGGAACCCGGCGTCGGTTGGAGTTGGGCAACGGAACTGGCCCGTCTGGGACACCACGTAACGGTCGTCACACGCGCCGCCAATCGGCGCGCCATCGAACAAGAGACGCCCCGCCTATCGCAGACCATTAGTTTTCTCTATTACGATCTGCCTCCGTGGATACAGCACTGGCGCAGCTCTCCGGGCGGCAAGGCGCTCTATTACATCCTCTGGCAGTGGTTGGTGGTGCGGCGAGTTCGGCAGCTTTTCTCTGCCCTGCCCTTCGACGTCGTACAACACGTCACCTATGTCAGCGCGCGCTACCCCAGCTTCATGGCAGCGCTCGGCATTCCTTTCTGGTTCGGCCCGGTTTCCGGTGGCGAAGTCGTTCCCCCACTTCTTCGCGCCGGATTCTCGGCCGGACAAAAACGGCGCGAGTGGTTGCGCGACATCTCCAACTTTCTGGTGGCGCTGGATCCGTTGATGCGCCGCACCTTCCGGCAGGCCGAGCGAATTCTCGTCACACGCGACACACTGGCGCTGGTTCCCCGGCGCTGGCGTCACAAAAGCACGGTCCGGTTGGCGATCGGGCTATCGGAGCATAGCTCGACTGCTACCAACTGCCCGCCGAAGCGCAACGCCTATGATAACTTCCGCGTGCTTTACGCCGGACGGCTGCTGGAATGGAAGGGAGTCGATATCGCCCTTCGTGCGGTTGCGCAAGTGAGGCAGTCACATCCCCAGATTCGTTTTACCATCGTCGGCGATGGCCCCGCGAAGGGCAAGCTGGCCGTCCTCACCCGGGAACTCGGCCTTGAAGACATCGTGAGCTGGGTTGGCTGGCTCCCGCAGAGGGCGGTGCTCGATCACTACCGTACTGCCGATGTGCTGCTGTTTCCCAGCCTCCGCGACTCCGGCGGGATGGTGGTGCTGGAGTCGCTGGCCCACGGTGTCCCCGTGCTATGCACCGACCTCGGCGGTCCAGGCATCATCGTGAACAGAACGTGCGGACGCGCGATAGCAACTGCCGGCCGCAATCCGGAGCAACTCGCCTGCGAGATGGCCCGCTCTCTCTTTGAGATCATCGCGGTCCCCAGCGTGCTTGACTCGTTGTCCTACGGAGCAAAAGTGCGGGCACGGGAATTCAACTTCCAAGACCTGGTGCGATCGGTCCACCTGTCTCCTTCGGCACAGCCAATGGTTCGGCAAGCATGACAACGGCGCTGTGGCCCACAATTTCGTACCAGGATGTTGCCGCTCCCGCGCCACGAAGTTGGGCCGTCGCCTTCTGGCGCGCGCTGATCTTCTGCTTGCTGTTTTCAATCATTTTCCTGCCGGAATTCGTGCGCGACGGAGTCAGCGACCCCAGTCTGCCCTATGCCAAAGTTGCCGGCGGCTTTCGCTTCATCGATCTGGCAATCCTGTTCGTGGTCTTCGGTCATGTAGTGGCTCTTGGATGCCTGCACAGTAAAGTTGTGCGCTTTCCTCGACCGCTAATAGTGCCGGGACTCGCTTTTCTTGGCTGTATCGGCCTCGCCATCGGCTACGGCCGCAGCCGCGGCGGCGGTAACTTTTTCTTCGACTGGCGGGGCCTGGCACTCGGCATCGGCCTGTATTTCGTCTGGTCGTTGTGGCTGCGAAATTCTTTCGACGTAGCCGCTGCCGTTCGCGTCTTTGCCATCTACATGGCAGCTCGAATCGGGCTGCTGTATGCGTTGTATCTCGCCGGCTACCGTGACACTCTGGCAGGCGTCCCCATACCGATCTTCGACGGACCGGTGCTCTCCTGCATCGTGTTTACCGGCCTGCTCGCATTTCGCTACCGCGAGAGTTCCAGCGGTACCAGCAAGCTGCTCTGGTCTGGCCTGGCCGTAGCAGCATATCTGTTCGTCCTGCTGTGCTTCCGAAGGACCTACTGGGGAGAGCTGGCGGTTGGGACCCTCATCCTTCTTTTGCTACAGCAGCGCAATCGCATCCGTAACCTTGTCCTTCTCGCCGGCTTGGTTGCGCTGGCCGCAGTCATTCTCGGCGCATCGTTCTCCAGCCGGATACAGAGCCTCGACGTGACTCGCGACGACACCGAGTTCAGCGCCGATAATGCCAATCACGTTTACGACTTGATGGACGCCTGGTACCAGGTGCGACAGTCGCCAGTAATGGGCATTGGTGTGGGGACCTCTTATTCCACCTGGCACATCAGAAACTGGAAGACCGAGTCGGTGATGGTGCATAACGCTCCTCTGCACGTCTGGCTGAAATATGGAATCACAGGCCTGATTTGCTACCTATGGTTTCACCTTGCATTGCTGCGCTGGTTATATCGCCATTCGAAAGCCGCAATGTCGCGCAACACAGCCTTCCTCGGCGCGGCTTTCGCCTATCTGGCGGCGCAATTCGCCATGACTCTCGGCTTCGCGCCCTGGCCATACTCCGAACTACAGTTGACCACCCTGATTTCGTTTCTCCTGGCCGCGGCTGCGACGGCGGCTGACCCACCACCTCTTCGGTTTGAGTCATGAATAATCCCTCTCTGTCGGTCATCACGCCCTCTTACAACAGCGCCGAGTTTATCCAAGACGCGATCTTGAGTGTCTCGCGTCAGGAAGGTGTTCCCGTCGAGCACATCGTGATCGACGGCGCCTCCACCGACAAGACCCTCGAAACCGTGAAACGCTACCACGAAGTGCAATGGACCTCCGAGCCCGACCGCGGACAATCCGATGCCATCAACAAAGGCTTCCTCAAGGCCACCGGCGACTTGGTGGGCTGGCTGAACGCTGACGATTACTACCTTCCCGGCGGCCTCGAAGCTATCGCCCGCGCCGCACAAGAGCACCCCGAGGCTGACGTCATGTACGGCGATTGTGTGTTCGTCGATGGCCGCGGAAAAATTGTCCGCTCCAAGGTTGAACATGATTTTGATCGCGCAGTCCTGATGTACTTCGGCTGCTACATTCCCTCGACTTCGACCTTCTTCCGCCGCCGCATCATCGACTCTGGCTTCTTGCTGGATTGCGACTATCGGGTGTGTATGGACTTCGAGTTCTTCACCCGCCTGGCTCACGCGGGCTTCAACTTTCACTACGTGCCGCAATTCATCGCGGCCTTTCGCTGGCACGGCAGCAACGTCAGCCTCAAGCAATTGGCCCGGCGCGCCGAGGAGCGCCGCCTCGTGCAGCGCCGCTTTGGCAAAAGCGCCTATTCGGAATCGACCCTCGATCTGCTCGCGCAGGTGCATCGCGCCAAGCGTGTTCTGCGCAAGGTCCTCAGCGGCAACATCGCACGTGAGTTTCGCCTTCGCCAGATGATTGGCCGGGATACTCATTGGCTGGAAGGCCACGCCGGGTTGCAAACATGCAAAACCTTAGCGTTCTTGTAATCCACAACCGGTACCAGCAGCCGGGCGGCGAGGACGCGGTCGTCCGCGCCGAGGTCGACTTGCTGCGCAGCGCCGGAAATCGCGTCGCGCTGTACACGCGCAACAACTCCGATATCGCCGGCTACGGCTTGCTGCAAAAGGCGTCCTTGTTGGCCAGCACTACCTGGAACCGTAAGACCCATGCCGATATTCGCGCCCTCATTCGTCAGCACCGCCCAGACGTCGCACATTGTCACAATTTTCTGCCGCTGGTGAGTCCGTCCGCCTATTACGCGTGCAAGTCGGCCGGCGTGCCCGTGGTTCAGACTTTGCATAATTACCGGCTCCTCTGTCCGGCCGGGACCTTATTCACGAACGGGCGGCGTTGCGAAGGATGTTCGCAAAGCGCCGCAAACGCAATCCGTCGGGGATGCTACCGGAACTCGCGACTGCAGACCGCGGCCATCTCGCTGCTGCTCGGCACTCACCGGCTGCGAGCCACTTGGAAGCGCTCCGTGGACGCATACATCACACCCAGTGCGTTCTGTCGCGATTACTTTGTCGCCGCCGGACTGCCCGAGGCAAAGGTCCACCTAAAGCGAAACTTTCTGGCGCACGATCCCGGCCAGCGCACCGATCGTGGCGACTACGCGCTCTTCGTCGGCAGGCTCAGCCCCGAAAAAGGCGTGCTGGAGATGATCGAGGCATGGCGTCAGTTGCCGGAGGTGAAGCTGCTCGTAGCTGGAGACGGCCCGCTCTGCTACGAAGCGCGAGACGCGGCGCGCCACACCAACGGATATGTGAAGCTCCTAGGACAGCTCACGCCGAAGGACACCCTCGCCCGCATCAGAGGGGCGAGGTTCCTGGTCTTTCCCAGCCGATGGTATGAGCCGTTCGGCATGGGGCTGCTGGAGGCGGCGGCCAGCGGCGTTCCCGCCATTGCCTCGCGCATCGGCGCCATCCCTGAGTTGGTCGCCGATCATCGCACCGGACTGCTCTTCGATCCCGACAATTTCAGCGAACTGGTCGAGCGCGTCCGCTGGGCCTGGACACACCCAGCCGAAATGGACGAGATGGGCTCCGCCGCGCGCCAACTCTATCTGCAACACTTCACCGCTGACAAAAACTACGACGCCCTGATGAACATTTATCGCAAATTGTTGCCCGCCTGACGAAGGCACCTAGGAAGCTCGCCGTTTTTGCCCATGCGAATGCGATTGATCCGCACGCTGATTTTATCGATGCTATTGGCCGGTCTGTCAGTCGAGGCAGCCTCGGCGCAGAGCATCCCGATTACGGCCAAAGCCACGCAACCGGAGGATACAAACGGCCCTGCTTGCTCCGAACCTGCAAACCCGCAGGCCCTCAACGCCGAGGTCAACCTCTGCATCGATCGCCTGGTCAAGGCCTATGTACAGGACATACCAGGGGCCCGTTTGGATGTGACCGTCTCGCTGCAAAACGATCTGGAGTTGCTTCCCACGCCAGACGAAAACCAGCTCGCACCGCGCACGCAACCGGTGCGCGCCACCTCCTGGAGCCCCCAGGCGATGAGAACTCAGGGACTAGCAACGGCTCCAGCTTTCTCGGAATCGGCAACTTCGTCTGCGGTGCATTTGCCGGCCGTGACGATCTGGGCTTCCACAGAAATCGAGGACAGCGCCTCGCTGACTTTCGCCTCTGCATCCACACTGGATCGCAAGCTCACCCGAGCCCGCCTCCGAACGCAGGAGGAGGCAAAACTGCGCCAGTCCCGCCAGTTGCAAAGAGATCTGAACGAGCACTGCCGGCAAATGCACTTGAGCAATATCGAGTGCCGCCTGAAGCTGAAAAACCAGAAGCTATCGGCAATCGGTCACACCGGCCAGTCGGCGAGGTCACAACCACAAGCGAATCACTAGTACTTGTCTCGAACGTGGTGCTGTGAAAGGGCGGCTTCAGCCGCGCCGGCCCGAGCCGCATAAGACCTGGGCTTTAGCCCCTGCGGGAACACGCTGTGCTGCCCGACGACTCTTAAACCATGCCTAGCCTCATTTCATAAATCAGTCTGGGATCGTATCAGGGCCGACCCTAATCCCAAACCTCTAATCCCTGATTTCCGGCGACTCCCATCACCACTTCGAATTTCCACTTCACCGCCAACAAGGGGCATCTCATCAT
>Ga0302325_10010046_pt1 | contig 20561 bp, 18 predicted proteins | sample Palsa_T0_2_FD_201948 | JGI IMG/M metagenome (GOLD analysis project Ga0302325, IMG submission 201948) | Peat permafrost microbial communities from Stordalen Mire near Abisko, Sweden - Palsa_T0_2 | ecosystem: Environmental > Terrestrial > Soil > Palsa > Peat permafrost | place: Sweden: Abisko...
GGCCACATGCTGTATCTGGAAAAAGACTGCCCCGACGTGGCCAGCCGGGTCCGCTGGTATCTGGAGCCGGTCGACTACTTGTCCATGCGCTTTACGGGTGTGGCCGCGGCATCGCCAGGATCGATGACTCCCTCTTGGCTGACCGACACCCGCCAACCGGACATCCGGGGCTACGACCCCCTCCTGGTCCGCCTGTCAGGAGTCAACGCGGCCAAGCTGCCGCCGCTGCACCCGACCGGGGCGGTCGTCGGGACGGTCAGGGAGGAGGTCGCAGCCGAGCTCGGAATCGCCGCCGGCGCCCCGGTGGTCACCGGGACGCTGGACTTGCACTCGGCCGCGGTCGGGGCCGGCGCGGTGATGGACTACGAACCCCACATGGTCATCAGCACCACGTCGTGGATCAGCTGCCCGGTGGAGAAGAAGAAGACGGATATTGTGCGACAACTCGCTACCGTTCCCGGCCTCACCCGCGACCGGTACCTGATGGTCAACAATCAGGACACCGCCGGTCGGTGCTTCGAGTGGCTGCGCGACAACATCGTCGCCCCAGGAGACGGCCTGATCCCGGATGCTGGGGATTCTGTCGGCTACGGCGCCCTCATCGACCTGGCCGCCACGGTCCCGGCCGGCAGCGGCAACGTGATCTTCACCCCTTGGCTGACGGGCGAGCACACCCCTATCGCGGACCGTCACGCCCGCGGCGGGTTCCAGAACCTCTCGCTCACGACTACCCGGGCCCATCTGGTCCGAGCCGTCCTGGAAGGGGTCGCCTACAACTCCCGCTGGCTGCTGGAGGGGGCCGAGAAATTTACCAAACGTCGCTTGGACCCGATCCGTCTCGTCGGGGGCGGCGCCCAAGCCGACCTCTGGTGTCAGATCGTGGCCGACGTCCTCGACCGCAAGATCGAACGGGTGGCCGAGCCGCTACACGCCAACCTCCGGGGTGCAGCCATCTTCGCGGGGCTGGCGCTGGGATCAGTCCGGCGGGAGGAGGTCCGCTCGCTGGTCGAGGTGGATACCACCTTCCGGCCCGACCCAGCCAACCGGGCCGTCTACGATCGCCTCTTCGCGGAGTTCCCCAACCTGTACAAGGCCAACAAAGCCATGTTCGGCCGGCTCAACCGCAGCCGATGAGGCAGTCGAGGCCGTCGAGGCCGTCGCAGGGGGCGCATCGCGCACGGGTGTTCGGTTGTCGCGCCAATAGGGGGGATAGACGAACACCTGTGATCAACTTCGACTTCGACCGAGAATCTGAAAGGGTCCGCCGATGAGGTTGGAAGGCAAGGTCGCGCTGATCACCGGCGCCGCCGGCGGCATCGGCCGGGAGACGGCACTGCTCTTCGCACGCGAGGGGGCGTCGGTCGTCGCCGTCGACCTCGACGAGGCCGGGGTCAACGAGACCGTCGCCCAGATTGGTGGTGCCGGCGGGGCCGGCGGGGCCGGCGGGGCCGCGCTGGCAGTGGTAGCCGACGTGTCCAAGGCCGGCGACGCCGAGGCCATGGTGGCGGCCGCGGAAGGCCAGTACGGCCGGCTGCACATCCTCTTCAACAACGCCGGCATCATGCACTCCGCCGACGACGACGCCGTTGGGACCGACGAAGCCACCTGGGACATCACCATGGCGGTCAACGCCAAAGGGGTCTTCCTCGGCTGCAAGTACGGCATCCCCGCCCTGCGCCGGGCCGGGGGCGGCTCGATCGTCAACACCGCTTCGTTTGTGGCCAGCGTGGGGGCGGCCACCCCGCAGGTCGCCTACACCGCTAGCAAGGGCGCGGTGCTCTCGCTGACCCGGGAGCTAGCCGTCATCCACGCCCGCGAAGGCATCCGCGTCAACGCCTTGAGCCCGGGCCCGCTGCGGACCGAGCTGCTCATGAAGTTCCTCGACACCGAGGCCAAGCGCCAGCGCCGGTTGGTGCACGTCCCGATGGGGCGGTTCGGCGAGGCGGCCGAGATCGCCCAGGCGGTGTTGTACCTGGCCTCCGACGGATCGTCGTATGTGACCGGCATCAACCTTCTCGTCGACGGCGGCATCACCGCCGCCTACGTGACACCCGAATGACCGAACTCGCCACAGGCGTCCAACACACGATCAGCCCGGTCGACGGATCGGTCTACGTGAGCCGCCCGCTCGCCACCCCGGCGCAGATCGACGTGGTGCTGGCATCGGCCGTCGCCGCTCAGCGGTCGTGGCGGCGCACTGGCCTCGACGAGCGGGTGCGGATGGTGCGGGCCCTGGCCGAGTGGATCACTGATCAGGCCGACGAGATCGGCCAGGAGCTGACGTGGCAGATGGGCCGTCCGATCGCCCACTCGCCCTTCGAGATCAAGCGCGGCTTCCAGGAACGGGCCGCCTACATGGCCGACGCGGCCCAGGGGGCGCTCGCCGATCTCGCCGTTGGTGACGAGGCGACCGGTTTACGGCGGTTCATCCGCCGGGAGCCACTCGGTGTGGTGCTGGTGTTGGCCCCGTGGAACTATCCCTACCTGTGCTCGGTCAATGCCATCGTCCCGGCGTTGATCGCAGGCAACACGGTCGTCCTGAAGGTGGCGGCCCAGACCCCGCTGGTGGCCGAGCGATACACGGCCGGGGCCGCCGCAGTCGGGCTGCCCGAGGGCGTGATTCAGTATGTCCACGCCGACCACGAGTCGGTCGGCCGCATGATCGGCGACGAGCGCGTCGGCTTCGTCGCCTTCACCGGATCGGTTAGCGGCGGTCACGCCGTCCAGCAGGCTGCATCGGCACGGTTCGTGGCCACCGGCTTGGAATTGGGGGGAAAGGACCCGGCCTACGTGCGCGCCGATGCCCCCTTGGGGTCGACCGTCGCAGAGCTGGTCGACGGGGCGTTCTTCAACGCTGGTCAATCCTGTTGCGGGGTCGAGCGCATCTACGTCCATCGGGACCGCTACGCCGAGTTCGTCGACGCTTTCGTCGAGTCGACCCGGTGCTACCGGCTCGGCAACCCCCTCGACGCGGAGGTCACCTTGGGGCCGCTGGTGCGCGAGAGCGCGGCCGCGTTCGTGCGGGGCCAGATCGCCGAGGCGGTCGCTCGGGGTGGGCGGGCGTTACTCGATCCGACCGGCTTTCCGGCCGATCGGGCGGGGACCCCGTACTTGGCACCGCAGGTGCTCACCGACGTAGACCACGGCATGCGGATCATGACGGAGGAGACGTTCGGTCCGGCGGTCGGCATCATGGCCGTCGACGGCGACGACGAGGCCGTCAGGCTGATGAACGACAGCGCCTACGGCCTGACCGCCTCCATCTGGACCGACGACGTCGAGGCCGCGGTGGCCATCGGGGACCGGGTCGAAACCGGCACCTGGTATCTCAACCGGTGCGACTACCTCGACCCCCGCCTGGCCTGGACCGGGGTCAAGGACTCGGGCCGGGGCTGCACCCTCTCGACGCTGGGCTTTGACGCCCTCACCCGGCCCAAGTCCTTCCATCTACGGCTTCCCGCCACCAGAGGCAGCTCGTGACGGCTCCCCAGCTCGATCGACTGGAAGATCACATCGACGGTGCCTCAAACGAATATTGTGATATTTGACCCATCTCATAGGTGTCCAATATCACAATATTGGTCCACTCCCTGAGGGGCTGGCACAGCGGGGGCCGACCCAGCGGGGGCCGAAGGAGAAAGCCATGAGCGACGCTACGCTGCTGACCAACGGGGCCCGTCCGGGTGTGCGCCTGGTCCGGCATCTGGCCGATCCGCCACCGTGCCCCTGTCCCGGCGTGCCCGGGTTGGTCTGTCCGCGACGTCGTCGCGCATCTCACCGCCGTGGTGGAGGACGTGCTTGCGGGACGCTTGACCGGGCCACCATCCGACGAGCAGACCGCGGCTCAGGTGGCCCGCTTCCGGGATCGGTCGCTCTCGGAGATCCTGGCCAGGTGGGTCGAGTTGGCGCCTCCCTTCGAGGAGATGGTCGATGGATTCGAGGTGTGGCCTGCCGTGCTCGATGTCGCCACTCACGAGCACGACATCCGGGGCGCGCTCGGTGAACCTGGGGCACGCCACACAGTCGTTGTCCGCGTTGGGGCGGAGCGGTTGCTCACCTGGCTGCAACCTCCGATTCCGCTCCGGGTGGTGGTGGAGGACGCGGAGTACCGGGTCGGCCCGGCACGTGACGGAGAGGGTGAAGGAGAGATCGTCGTCCTCACGACTGACCGGTTCGACGCCTTTCGGTGGCGGATGGGGCGCCGCAGCCGGGCCCAGCTGGCCAATCTCCAATGGACCGGCGACCCGACCCCGATACTGGACCACCTGGTCGTGTTCGGCCCAGCCCCCACCGACATCTACGAGTAGCCCGGGACCTCATTCGAGTGGTTGGCGGGCCATCCCCGGTGGTTCCCGTCCGGCGAGCAACCAGCCGGCGATGGTGGCGATCAGGGGTAGGCCGGCGACGATGATGATGAGGTTGAGGGTCGGTACGTGGCTCAGGGGTTGGAGGTTGCTTCGGTGCCAGGCCAGGAGGGCGCCGTAGGCGCCAGCCGTCCCGAGCACCGCGCCGAGCAGGGCGAGGGCGCCGGCGGTGGCGCCGGTGAGCGTGCGTCGAGAGCTGCTGCTGGCTCCTGTGGCCGTGAGGGTCCGCAGGTCGCTGCCGCTGTCGCTGCGGATCAGACCGACCGTCATGGCCAGCACACCGAGCGCTACCAGAATGCCCACCAAGGTGGACCAGTCCCGCAGTGGTGCCAGCGACTTCTGGACCTGGTTGGTCTCGAGGTAGACCCCGGCGGCGGCGGCGGTCTTCTGGGCGGCGTCGATCTGCGCGGTTGTGAGCGGCCGGGCAGTTTGAATTAGCCAACCGGACGGGAGGGCCTGCAAATCCAAGATCTGCATGGCGTGACTCGTGATGAGGGTGTTGGGATCCGAGCTGTACGAGGGAAGCTGCTTCAAGATCTGCAGGTCCGGATGGGCGATACCCATCGATCCCCGCCGGCCCGGCGGGGCTTGTCCCGGGGCGGTGCCGGACGGTCCGGGGGAACCGACTAAGGGGCCGATCAGTTGCAGGCCGCCCAGGTCTGGCTGCGACGTGAGGAGGTCGGCATTGGAGTCGATCTGGCTGGACTTGATCCCATAGTGCTCCAGCAGCGCGGGGGTGGCGACATACACCTCTGCGACCGGGTTGACCTCCTGGCCCCTCTGGTTGCTAATCACTTTGGCCAGCGATGCGGTTACCTCGCCTCCGGGCCCTCCACCCGGTCCTCCCGTCTGAGCGGGCAGGACGGTGGACTGCGGATTGTAGGCTTCCTCGAGCGGCAGGGCTGCTTGGCCGTGCAGCGCGGTGGCGAGCTGGTCGACGCGGGTTTGCAGGGCCTGGATCTGGGTGGGGGTGAGAAGGGGAGTCGGGTTACCGGGGCCGATGCCACCGGGTGCCAAAGAGACGATGACCTGATTGGCAGGGAGGCTGCTCCGCTGGGGAGTCTGGGCGGCCGCGGCGCTGATGGCGATGGTGGCGGTGACACCTATAGCAAGCGTGACCGCGCCGAGCGCGGCCCCCGAACGGGCTTGGTAGCGGTCCAGGTCGCGCAGCGCCAGGCGGACCGCGATAGGCGCGCCCCGCCCGGCGGCGGCCATGGTCCGTATGGCCAGCGGAGCCAGCAGCAAGAGTCCGAGCACGGTCACCACAGTGCCGCTGACGACGAACGCGGCCCTGTGCTGGTCGGCGAAGGCGAGCAGGACCAGGCCGGACCCGAGCAGGAGGCCGCCCAAGGCCGCAAACCGGTGGGCTGGTTGGGGGCGGGGCGGCCGGCCCGACAGGGCAGCTACCACGGGGATCCGGGCCGCGGCGCGGGCTGGCCACCAGGCGGCGGCGACCGCGGTCACGAACGCCAGGGCCATAGCCGTGGCGATGGCCCACCACGGCAGGTTGAAACGGTCGATGCGGCGATCGATGATCGAACCCAGGGCGGGCGCGAACGCGAACCAGCCAGCTAGGCCCACCGCGGTTCCCACCAGTGCGGCGCAGGCGCCCACGGCCGCGCCGTTGGCGAGCATGACCAGGCGGACGTGGCGGTCGGTGGCGCCGAGTGCGCCGAGCATGCCCAGGGCGCGCAGGCGGCGCTGGGCTATGACTGCGAACCCGGCGACGGCCAGCAGTCCGACGAAGAGCATCGCAAGCGTGGCCAAGACCAGGACGAGGGCCTCAGCCTGGGCCCGCTCGACGGTTCCCCTGGACCCGATGCCGATGTTGGCGCCGCTGGGGAAGTTGAGCTGCTGGAAGCTATGCGGGCCGCCATCGACCAGGATGGACACGCTGGCAGGTGGATTCGCTTGGCCGGGGGCCACGAGCGCGAACTGGTCCAGCAGGTTCAAGGGGTTCTCGACCAAGCCGACGACCTGCAACGTCCGGCCGCCCTCCGACCAGACACCGCCGATGTGCAGGTCGAAGATCTTGGCGACGTTGCTGGTCACGGCGACCTGGTCGGGGCCCGTCGGGTAGCGACCGGCGTCGAGGCGGAGCATCACGTGCGCGTAGGGTCCGGCGGGGTTCTCGGCCCGTATATCGATGGTGGACACCGATCCGGGGACGGCGACGGTCTGATGGGTTATGACATCGATGGTGCCGAACCGGCTCTGGGCGTAGGCGATGTCGGCCGTGAGGTCTGGATCGTGGCCGGGGAGGGTGATGATGGTGTTGGCGGTTCCGAAACTGGGGTCCGGGCCCAACTGGACCGCGTTGGAGACCAGGGCCACGCCCACGGTCGTAGCCGCCACGGCGACGGTGAGCAACGCGAGGATCAGGGCCTGCCGGTGCCACTCGCGGCGGAAAAGCCGCCAGGCCCACCGGACCACGGCCCGCCTAGCCGGGCGCCCCCCGTCGTCGTCCCTCAGTTCGGACGGCCGTTTGGACGGCCGCTCGCGCAGCGCCAAACTCATGAGTTCGGGCTCGGCGCCAGCAACGTCTCGGGGCTAGGTGGGGGTGAGGTCTGGTCGACGACCCGCCCGTCGCGCAGGAACACCACCCGGTCGGCCCACGACGCCAGTTGGGCGTCATGGGTCACCACCACGCCGGCCACGCCCCGCCGGCACGCAGCCCGAATGAGACGCATCACGGCTTCCCCGTTGATCGAGTCCAGCGCCCCGGAGGGTTCGTCGGCCAGCAGGAGGAGGCGGTCACCCACCACCGCCCGCGCGATCGCCACTCGCTGACGCTCGCCGCCGGACAGCTCGTCAGGGAACCGCGAGGCTCGGTCGCTCAAGTCCAGCTCGTCGAGTGCCTGCATCCCTGCGGCGTGCGCCCGCTTGGCGCTGAGGCCGTCGAGCTCGAGCGGCAGGGTCACGTTCTCCACCGCGGTAAGCCCAGCCAGCAGGTTGAAATCCTGGAACACATAACCGATCGAGCGGCGCCGGAGCCGGGCCTTGTCATTTCGCGACATCTGCGACAACGACGCCCCATCCACCAACACCTCCCCTCTAGTTGGGTCCTCCAAGCTCCCGGCAATGGTCAACAGGGTGCTCTTCCCCGACCCCGACGGGCCCATGACAGCCACCAACGCGCCGGGTTCAACCGACAAATCCGCGTCCCACAAGGCATGTACTGCGGTGGGTCCTTGTCCATAGACCTTCGATACCCCCCGCATCTCTAACGCGCTCACGGTCGCACCCCCACGCGGCGGCGCCGCTTCGGCAACGGCAGGGGAACACGGGGGGGAGATTCGACCGCAGCTCGCCTGAGGCGGCCGTCGGCCGCGTCCAGCCAGCGGATGACCGAATCCAACCGGAACAGCTCCGCGTCAACTACCAACACGAACCGCAGATCCGTCTCGGCTGCGTCCTCCTTGAGATGCGTCCACTGCTGCATCAACTCCACCAGATACCTCCGATGCACCTGCACCACTTCGTGCACATCCACTCCCGGCACCCACAACGCCACCAGCACCTTGATCACCAACTCGTCCCGCGGCGGCGAGCTCAAATCGGGCGGCGTGCGCAACCACCCGACCAGCTCCTTCTCGCCAGCCGCGGTGATCCGGAACCCCTTCTGCGGGCCGTCCGTCCCCTCGTCGTCGGACTCCACCAGACCGTCACGCTCCAAGCGTTGCAGGGTGGTGTACACCTGACCCACGTTCAAGGGCCACACCTCGCCGGTTCCCGCCTCGAACTCCTGGCGCAACTGCAGACCGTATTTGGGTCCTTCACTCAACAGCGCCAGCAGGGCGTGCCGGACGCTCACGAGTTGAACTCTTCGGATATCATACTGGGTATACTACTTGATAGGACGAGGGTTGGCAAGCCCGTGCCGGCGGACGGGCGAACCCGCGGACGGGCGGGCGAACCCGCGGATGGGCGGACGGACGCGCGGACGGACGCGCTGCCGAAATGCCAAGAGGGTGCTGGCCGTCAGATGCGTTCGAGGGTGTCGCCGTCGAAGAGCGGCACGATCCCGAGCTGGTCGACATCGGCGCGCATCTCGTCGTCGGACGGAGAGCCCGTCGACATGGCCGCCGAGGCAGCCTCCAGGGTCGCGCGGAGCAGGCGGGCATCGCTCGACGTGTTGAGGAATATGCCCGGGCGGGCCAAGACCCAACGGACGGAACGCACCAGGGGTTGGCTGTCGCTGATCGGGGCGTACCAGCTGAAGTGCGGCTCGGTGTCGTCGTCACTCCATCGCCGGCGAGCGAGGGACTTGATCGTCTGCACGGCGACGTCGCGTTCCAGGCAGACGTCGAGGAGCCGCTCGATGGCGTCGCGGTAGGCGTCGTTCTGGAGGAGGCTGAAGTTGTAGGGGAGCAGCACCGAGTCGAAGTCGAAGCGTTCGAGGCTGCGCAGGTGCATGCCGGCGATGCGCAGGCCGTGGCCGGTCACCCCGATGAAGCGCACGAGTCCTTCTTCCCGGGCTTGCACCAACGCGTCTACGGCGCCTCCCTTGGCGTGCGCAGTCACCCACTCGTCTTCCTCCACCAGGTTGTGGAGCTGGATGAGATCGACGTGGTCGACGCCGAGGCGCTCGAGAGATCCCTCCAGGCTGGCGCGCGCCGCGGGGCCGGTCCGATCACCGGTCTTGGTGGCCAGGAAGAACCGGTCACGGTGGCGGGTCATCCACGGCGCGACCCGCAGCTCCGAGTCGCCGTAGGCCGCGGCGGTGTCGATGTGGTTGACGCCGAACTCCAGCAGGGTGTCCAGCACGGCGTCGGCTCGATCCTGGGACATCCTCCCCAGGGCCGCGGCACCAAAGATCACCCGGGTACTCCGATGGCCCGACCTGCCGAACGCCAACTGATCGATCACGGCATCGGATGCTAGACGGACGGACGAGCGGCCCACGTGGGGGGATCAGATCCAGGTGAGCTTGAAGCCGTCGCCGGTGCTGTTGAGAGGGCTCGCCTTAATGTACGTCTTGTTCCCGATCTTGTAGTTGTACTGAATGGGGGTCGAGTAGGTGAGGTAGTCGCCATTGATCTGGCACTTCGTAAACGTGGAGGATGTAAACGCGACGAAGCCTCCGCCCCAGTAGTAGGCACCCGTCCAGACACCCCATTGCCACCCCGTGCCGCTGAGCGGGCTCCCTGCGGCATTCCACGTGTATCCGGACGTCCGGTCGTGCACCGTCGCTTCGACGACGCTCGATGTCTGGAAGATCGAGGCCACCACTGTGTCGCCGGGGCTCACTCCCGCTTCGGTGAACGCGGCCGAGCCTGCGTCGACGCGGAGCTGGTACGACGCCGTTCCGGCGTTGCATTCCAGCAAGGCGTTGGCGTCGTCTTGTTGGTAGACGGTTCCCTCGTCGCCCCCCTGGAGCATCACGCCGATAGCCTCCTCGCCGGTCTGAGAGCTGCCGCAGGAGACGGTTGGCACGGTGAACGTGGCGCTGGCGCTGGCGAATCCAGCGGGCTCTGATAGGTAGCCGGCCCCAAAGTCGCTGCCTGTCGGCGACGCAAACGCGGACAGCGGAAAGGCGACTGACATCGCAATGGTGATGGCGCCAACGGCTACTCCGTGGCGCAGCCGGAGTCGCTTGTGCATCATTGTCGACAAGCCGGTGGCCGTGCTGCGTTGCTCCTGCTGGGTTCTTTTGTCCATGATGCGGAAGATAACAGGCCGGTTTTGTCCGTCGGCTTAAGAATGGCCGATCGGTGAGGTTAAGGTATCGCCCTTGTGTCAGCGGACCAGCACGCCACCTGGGTGGAGCGCGACCGGGCCCGAGTGTGGCACGGGTTCACCCAGATGGCGAGCTACGCGGATAACCGGCCGGTCATGGTGGAGCGGGCCGAGGGTCGTGAGCTGATCGATGTCGAAGGCCGGCGCTACCTCGACGCCATCTCCAGTCTGTGGGTGATCACGCTCGGTCACCGCGTTCCCGAGCTGGACGCCGCCATGCGCGCCCAGCTGGCCCGAGTGGCGCATTCGACCCTGCTCGGCAATGGCAGCACCGTAGTGGTGGAGCTGGCTGAAGCTCTCGCGGGGGTCGTGCCGGTCGAAGATGCCCGCTTTCTGTTTGCCTCTGACGGCGCGGCCGCGGTCGAGCAGGCGCTCAAGATCGCCTTTCAGTATTGGTGGAACCAGGGGATCTCCAACCGGACGAGCTACCTGGCTTTGGGCGACGCCTACCATGGCGACACCATCGGTGGGTTGTCGGTCGGGGCCGGCGGCTTCGGCACCGACCTTTTTGATCCGCTCCGTTTTCGTGGCGTGGTGCGGGCACCGGGGTACCGCTCGGCCAGCTGGTTGGACGCCGCCCTCGACGCCTTGGCCGCCAACGCGGGCACGCTGGCGGCGGCGGTCATCGAACCACTGGTGCAGGGCGCGGCCGGGATGCACGTGGCGTCAGCCGAGGACGTGAGGCGCTTCGGGCGGGCCTGTCAGGACGCCGGCGTGCTGCTGATCTGCGACGAGGTCGCCACCGGGTTCGGGCGGACCGGGACCTTGTTCGCCTCCGAGCAGTGCCAACTGCGTCCCGACTTGTTGTGCCTGGGTAAGGGGCTGTCGGGGGGGTACCTGCCGATGAGTGCCACCGCCGCGTCGGGGCGGGTGGCGGACGCCTTTCTCGGCGACGATCTGGGACCGGCCACGCTGTATCACGGGCACAGCTTCGGGGGCAACGCCTTGGCCGCGGCGGTGGCCCTCCGCCACCTCGAGCTGATCGACGATTGGGATGTGCTCGGCAACGTGGCGGCGCGCGCCACCCAGTTACAGGTTGGGCTGGCGGCCCTGGCCCGGCACCCGGCTGTGGCCGCCGTGCGCGCTTGCGGCCTGATGGCCGGCGTGCAGCTCGACGCCGCGGTCGGCGGCCCGCGTTCCGGCCGTCGGGTGTGCGCGGCCGCGGTCGACGAAGGGGTGCTGCTGCGGCCGCTCGGAGACGTGGTGGTGCTCATGCCGATCCTGACCTCGACCGCGGCCGAGATCGATCGCATACTGGACGTCCTGCAGGTCGCACTTGAAGCCGTCAGTCGATGACGTGGGATGCGTGGGTCGCGGCCGAATCGGACGCCATTCGGGCCAGCGACCGCTGGCGCACGTTGCGGACGCTCGACGGACGAGGGCCCGTCTTTCACCTGCCAGACGGTCGGCTCGTCACGTCGTTCGCGTCCAACGACTACCTGGGGCTGTCCCAACATCCGCGGGTAATCGCGGCGGCTCACCAGGCCCTTGACCGCTGGGGGGCGGGAACCGGATCGTCCCGGCTGATCGTGGGGGAGCGACCGGCGCACCGCGAGCTGCAGGACGCCGTCGCCAGCTGGCGCCACACCGCATCCGCGCTGGTGTTGTCCACTGGATACCAGGCCAACCTGGCGGTGCTGACCACCTTCGGCGCCGGCGCCCGCATCATCTCCGACGAGCTCAACCACGCATCGATCATCGACGGAGCCCGCCTGTCGCGCGGCGAGATCTGCGTCTACAGCCACGGCGATGTCGAACACGCGGCGCGGCTCATCGCCGAGGCGCCCGGTCGAGCCCTGGTGGTCTCGGACACGGTGTTCTCCATGGACGGGGACGTCGCCCCGGTGCAGGAACTGTCGGAGTTGTGCGCCCGCAGCGCGGCCCTGCTGGTGCTCGACGACGCCCACTTGGTGTTCGACGCCGCCGAGCCCGATCCCGACGCCACGTGCTTGCGGGTCGGTACTTTGTCGAAGACCCTCGGTTCCCTCGGCGGTTACGTCGCGGGGCCCGCCCGGTGGGTGGAGCTGCTGGTCAACCGGGCCCGCTCTTTCATATACACCACCGCCCTCTCGCCCGCGGACACCGCCGCAGCGGGCGCGGCGGTCGAGGTGTGCCGGTCGAGCGAAGGGATCGCACTCCGCCAGACCCTCCGCGACCTCGTCGATGTCATCCGCCCTGGCCACCCGTCGCCGATAGTCCCGTTTCTGGTCGGCGACGAAACGGCCGCGCTCGCGGCCGCGGCGCGGTTGCTCGGCTACGGCCTGCTCGTCCCGGCCATCCGCCCGCCGACCGTCCCAGCGGGCACCTCCCGGCTGCGAGTATCGCTCTCGGCGGCCCACCGCCTTGACGATGTGGCTCGCCTGGCCGGCGCCCTGTCGGTGCTGGCATGAGACCCCGCCGGGTCGTCGTCATCACGGGAACGGGCACCGATATCGGCAAGACCTGGGTGGCCGAGGCGGTCATAGTCGCGCTCATCGAGGGAGGCAGGCGGGTGGCGGCCCGAAAACCGGCCCAGTCCTTTGCTCCCGAGGAGACCACGACCGACGCCGATCGTCTGGCCGCAGCATCCCGTGAGACCCCTACCGAGGTGTGTCCCTCCCATCGGTGGTATCCAGTTGCGTTGGCACCTCCAATGGCGGCCGCCGTCCTCGGCCGGCCCGTGCCCACTCTCGCCGACCTGGCCGGCGAGATCCGCGTCAGCTGGCCGTTGCGTGTGGTCGACGTCGGTGTGGTCGAAGGCGCCGGCGGGGTCGCCTCGCCACAGGCCAGCGACGGTGACACCACCGACCTCTGTCACGCCCTGGGTGCCGATGCCGTGGTGGTGGTCGCCGACTCGGGGCTCGGCACCCTCAACTCGGTCCGGTTGGCGACCCGGGCCCTGGCCCCCCTGCATGTCGTCGTGTACCTGAATCGCTTCGACCCGGGCCACGACACGCACCGGCTCAACCGGAATTGGCTGATTGAGCACGACGGGCTCGTGGTCACGACCGAGATCGTCGCTCTCGCTAACTACATCGCCGGTGGAGCAGTGAACAGGGTCGAGATCCGCAGTGAACAGTAGTGTTCATCGATGGTAGTTTCCTGCTATGGACACTGCCCCGGGCGTTGGGCAGTTGCCCCGAGGCAGGCACCGCCTGTCGCATCAACAGGTGGTCGCCTCCCAGCGGACTCGGATGCTCCGCGCCGTCGCCGACGCCGTCGCTGAAGAGGGCTACGCGGCGACTACCGTGGCCAGCGTCCTGTCCCGCGCGGGCGTGTCGCGCGAGACGTTTTATCAGCAGTTCCGGGACAAGGAGGACTGCTTTCTGGTCGCCTTCGACGCTTCCGTCGAGGGGCTGATGCGGGCGATCGAGGCCGCCACCGACGAGGGCGTCAGCGGTGGGCCGCCCCAGCCCGCCGGGCCCCGCGAACGCCTCGACCGCGCCCTGCGAGAGTACCTGCGCCTCATGACACGCGACGCCACCCTCGCTGGCGTCTTCCTGGTAGGGGCTTACGGTGCCGGGCCCGCCGCCATAGCCCGGCGGGCCGCCGTCTTCGAGCGATTCGTGCAAACCGTGGTCTCTCTGGCAGACGCCGAGCCTGCCGACCACTTCGCCTGCGAAGCGTTGGTTGGAGCCATTAGCTCGCTGGTCACAACCCGCGTCACCACCGGCCGCCTGGCGGAGCTTCCCGACCTCCGGGGCCCCATCCTCGAGGTGGCAGCCCGGCTCTTGCCCGTCTTCTCTTGACCTGCGGCGGGGATCAGGGCGTGAGCGCCACGGCCGCGTCAGGGCTGACTACCCGGAAGCTGAAGCTCTCCTCCAGATACAAACTGACGGTGCTGGCATCGTGATGGTCATAGCCGAGGGAGAGATCCTGTCCCGACTCGAGGACGAAATCGTCGCCGCGGAGGCTCACCACCACCGCACCCACCACTCCTGGGGCCCACACGATCGGACCGCCGAGTATCTCGCGAAGGTGGTCGAACACGATCAGTCCGCCATGCTCGGTCGTCTCCACCACCTCGGTGTAGCCCTCTGGCCCCAGGGCCAGGCCGTAGGGGCCGCTGATCCCGGCGGAGAGGAGGGTCTCGACCGCTTTGGCCACGTGGCGGGGGTACTTGGCCACATCGGCTCCCAGCTCGATCGGCTCCGAGGTGGCGGCCTCCGTGATCCCGACGATGCCGGCGGCGGCCCAGCCGTGGAATACGGCGACATTTTCCGCCTCGGCGATACGCCGGGCGGCGGCGTCCAGGGCGCCGAGGTCGAGGTCGGCGGCACCGCGGGAGAAGTCCAGCAGCTCGGACCTCGATACGGTGAAGTCGGCCCGTAGCTCGGCGAGTGGCAGAACCCGGCGCTGGTGGGCGAACAGGCCGTCACCGGGTGCGTCGACGGGGGATACCCTTCCCAGGTTGGTGGCCGAGTGCTCCCAACCTTTGGGGCCAGCGAAGTCGACCAGTTTGCGGGCCGCGAGAGGGGGCACGATCCGTTGCTGCACTTCACGGTCGAGCTCCGCCCAGGCGTCGTCGGTGATCGGGGCGTGGGAACGAAGGAGATGGTTCATGGCGCCACCGCCTTGAGGCTGCCGATGCCGAGCGCACCGCTGAAGTCGCCGCCGGCGCCGGTTGCGTTCCCGGACTCCGCCTCGGTCTCGATCTCGGTGACCGGCTCGGAGGAAAACAGGTAGGTCCGCAGGTGGCCGTCCAAGACGGGATCCTGCCGGCGTAGCCACTCGAGGACCATGGCCGCGTGCTCTTTTTCCTCGTCCCGATTGTGGGCCAGGATGGCGGCCAGTTCGGGATTGGTCGTGGCGTCGACCCGCTGGTCGTACCAGTCGGCGGCCTCGAATTCCTCCTGGATCGAAACGAACGCCCGGTGACGGTCGATGGTCGCCGGTGAGAGTCGGTCTTCAGGTTCGTGGAGTCCTGCGCTCTGTGCCATGGCGGACAGCGTAGGCTGCAGGCAGCACGGGGGCGCCTAGTGGCAGACTGCAGCATGGTCGTCGACCTGGGCATCGGCGCGAGTGACGATTCCGACGCGGGATCTCTCTGGCTCGAAGGTACTTCCACCTCCCTCGTCGAGGCCCTGTCTGACGGCCTGGTTGTGGCCGATGAAGGCGGTCAGATCCTCTACGCCAACCGCCGGTTGGAAGGGCTACTGGGTTGGTCGCCGTCGTCGCTCGTGGGCCAGCCCGTCACCATGCTCATTCCCGAGCGCCTCCGATCGGCGCACCTGCAGGCGTTTGGCGCCTTCATTGCCGGGGGACCGCCCCGGATCATCGGGAACCCCATCCGGGTCCACGCCCTGACCGCGGCCGGGACCGAAACGCCAGTAGATATCGTCCTGAGCGTCATTCGGCGCGACTGCAATCGCTGGCTCATGGCGACGATCCGGGCCGCCACGCCTCGGTACGGCCTCGAACAGCACAGCGAGGTCGTCGAACGCTTGCTCGGTGTCCTAGCCGACGGGCGGGGCGATCTCGGATTGCGCTTCGTCGAGGTGGTCGGAGAGTCTCTGGGCTGGGACGCCGCGGCGCTCTGGGCAGTCGAGGACGATGGCGCGACTGGCGCGGCTGGCGCGGATGACGCGGATGGCGCCACCCTCCGGGTCCGGCACTTCTGGCACCGGGCGGGTATCGACGTCTCCGAGTTCCGCGCCGCGACAGAGTCCAGGGTGCTCACTCGGGGAGCGGGCCTTCCGGGGCGCAGCCTCCACGCGGAGGCGCCGATCTGGGTGGACGACGTGCAAGTCGATCCGAACTTCCGCCGGGCCGCGGCGGCTCGGGCGGTGGGGCTGCGGTCGGGTTTCGCCTTCCCGCTCCGGCGCGGCGATCGGATCGTTGGCATCATTGAGCTGTTCGCCACCCAGGTGCGAGAGCCGGACGGGGCCCTTCTCGCCGCCATGGGTGTGCTTGGCTATCGGCTGGGCGAGCTCTTGACTCAAGCCGAGGACGAGCGGGAGCGGAGGCGCCTGCAGCAGGAGCAGCAACGGCTGCTCCGAGTTCAGGAATTCCTGCTGCGGGCAGTGCGGGTCCTCGCCGACGCCGCCGACTACAACGAGACCCTCGAACGCCTGGCCGCCGTGGCGGTCCCCGACCTCGCCGACCTGTGCCTCATCGACGTGCTGGCCGAGGACGGGAGCCTGGTCCGGATGGTCTCCCACCACGCCGATCCGGCTGTGCAGCACCTGGCCGCTGAGCTTCGCAACTATCCACCGGACCCGAACGGCAATCATCCGAGTGTGGCGGTGCTTCGGGCCCGCAGGTCCCGGGCGTCCCTTCACATGTCCGAGCAGTTCATGGCCACGACCACCAGGAGCCAGCGGCATCTCGAACTGTTGCACCAGCTCCGATTCACCTCTTACGTGTGCGTCCCGCTGGTGGCGGAGGACCGGGCCCTGGGAACGCTGACACTGGTCTCCGCGGGCTCGGGGCGGCGTTTCGGCGAAGCCGATCTGGCGCTGGCCGAGGAGCTGGCTGGGCAGGCCGCCGCGGTCATCGATCGGGCCCGGCGTCACGACAGAGAGCGGGAGGCCGCCCACCAACTCCAACGGAGCCTGCTTCCCGGCCGCCTACCCGACCTTCCGGGCATCGAGATCGCGGTGAACTACATACCGGGGACCGAAGGTGCTGATGTCGGAGGCGACTGGTACGACGTCATCCAACTCGACAACGGCGCCGTTGGCCTGGCCATCGGTGACGTCGCCGGCCACGACATGGGGGCTGCGGCGTTGATGGGGCAGCTTCGCAACGCCACCCGGGCCTACGCCATACGGGACGGCATCAATCCGGCGGCGGTACTCGACGAGTTGAGACGATTCTCCGACATCCTCGAGATCGAGCGGATTGCCACCGCGGCCTACGCCAGATTTTCGCCGCTCACCGGCGCGTTCCGGGTGGCGAGCGCGGGTCACCCTCCCCCTCTCATACTCCGCGCCGCGGGCGAGGTTGAGGTGATGGACCTCGTGCCCTCGCCCCCGATCGGTCTGCGCAGCGCGCTGTCCGAGGAGTCTTCCGTCGTGCTGGGCATCGGGGACATCGTGGTGATGTTTACGGACGGTCTCGTCGAGCGGCGTGGAGCCGGCATCGACGAGGGAATGGATCTGTTGGCCCAGACGATGGTCAGCGCCAAGGGGCACAGCACCGCTGAGCTCTGCGCCCAAATCGTGGCGGAGGTCGTACCGGACGGAAGCCGGCAGGACGACATCGCCATACTGGTCGTCCGCCGAGTCGGACCGTAGTGCACCCGTCGCGCACCGCCTCGCAGCGCAGCCGGGAGTTAGCCGTCGACCCGGTGCGCCTGCTGCTCTACTCCGGGGCGGTTCCCTTCGATGCGGCTGCGGCGGCGGCGGCGACGGTCTCGAACAGTGGGATCACCTGATCGATCCCGCTGATGCTGAAGATCCTGCGGATGCTCGACCGGTTGGCGACCACGCCCAAGGACCCAGGGCCCAACTGTTTGACCACGCCGATCAACAGGTTGAGCCCCGTAGAGTCCATGAATCGAACGCCGTCGAGATCCACGATGAGTTGCCGGGCACCGTCCCCGAGCACCGTATCGATCGCGGACCGCAACGCAGGTACGCTCGAGATGTCGATCTCCCCGGATACGGCGACGACCGCGTGGCCCGCAACTTTCGTCACTTGCAGCGTGATTGGCTCAGTCATCGGCTCCTCGTCTCTGGCCCGCTCGGGCAACCAGGACCTCGTTACCAAGGATGGCGGACACACCGCTGATTGCACCCGTCGGCTCATGGCACCTGAGTCTTGACCACAGACTACGGTGAGGCCTCACCCGTTTGAGTGATTCCGTCCGGGTCGTCTCTCGGAGAGCTCGGCATCGAAGTCCGGTGGGTGGGTATCGACAGAGGGATGGCGCGAGAGAACCCGAAGGGCGATGACCGCCGATCAACGGCAGGCGACGGTCCGTTGCGGGTGGCCATCGTCAACGATTACGCCGTGATCGTCGCCGGCGTTCGGGCCCTGCTGGCCCCTCGCCGGTATCGCGTCGATGTCGTCGAGCTAGACGTGCAACGAGACCCCGAGCACCGCATCGACGTGGCGCTGTTTGACGCCTATGGGCAGCCCGGGTTGGGCCTTCACCGCGTCAGGTCACTGGTGCAGAGGGAAAATGTCGGAGCAGTGGCCGTCTACACGTGGAGCCTCACCGAGGCCAGCAGGACCGCGGCCTACGACGCGGGGGCGCGAGGTCTTATCGCCAAGACGCTCTCCGCGGACGCCCTGGTGGACTCGCTCCAGGCCGTAGCCAGTGGCCAGATCGTCGAGACCGGAGGATTCCGGGGAGGGGTCCAAGGGCCGTGGCCCGGATCGCAGTGGGGGCTCACCGCCCGGGAAAGCGAGACCCTGGCCCTGGTAGCCACCGGCATGACGAACCGCGCCATCGCCGAGGCCCTCTTCGTGAGCGAGAACACCGTTCGTACCCATCTCAAAGCGGTGTTCCGCAAACTCTCGGTCACGAACCGCAGCCAGGCGGTCGCCCGAGCCCTGGCCGACTCCAGCTTCGTCATCCGACGCGCCGACCAGGGCCCTCCCGGTCAGACCTCGGAGAGGACATGAGCTCAGGCTGACACTGCCGCCGCGATGGCACCGAAATCTGAGGTCTCTTGGCCTGAACGGAGCCAAGGGCCGCCGCCGGCCGGCACCTTGCTTCCTCGTGGTCGTGGTATCCGACCTCCGACTCGAGGTCGCTGACTCTGCTGTGGCTCTCGGGCTATCGTCCAAACGGAGCATGAACCACACGGTTTTGCCCTGGCTGGTGGGGATGATGCCCCAGTCGTCGGACATGCCCTGGACGACCCGAAGTCCCCGGCCCGAAGGTTCCCCGGTGCCGGATAATCCCAACGACGGTTGTCCGGGCCCGAAATCGGTAACTTGCACGCGGATAGTGGACGACGTCATCTCGATCCGCACGGAGAAACGGGATCGTGCGTGCCTGACGGAGTTGGTGGCCAACTCGGACACCATCAGCTCGACGAGATCTTCTGTGTCCCTTGCCACCTTGCCGTCGAGGACTTCGATCACGAAGCGGCGGGCCAGCGTTGCCGACTCCACACGGTGCGGGAAGGAGCGACTCTGGTTCACGGCTGAATGGGCAAGATGCCGGACACACCGGTCAGTTCGATGACGCGGCGCACGATCTTTGACGGGTTTCGCAGCTCAACCGAGGTGGCCGTGGCCGTCCGCAGGACCTCAGCTAAGCCCGAGCTGTCCATAAACCTCAGGGCTCCTAGATCAAAGACCAGGCGTGGTGGCTTTCCCTCCAGCAAGGGATCGAGCGCCTCCTGCAAGACACCGATACTGGACAAGTCGAGCTCGCCAGTCAACCGAAGGACCGGTCCATTGGGTTCGTGTTGCACTTCGACAGCCAGGGGCGCACGGTCTTCGCTCTCTACTCTGTCCATCTGACCGCCAGAATCGCCGTGTCGTCGTTGTTGCCGTCGTCAGCGAGACCGGATACGAGGGCCGTAAGCAGACCATCGAGGGATCCATCCGCTTCGACGGCAACATCGTGGAGACGGTTGAGGCCCACGTCCAGGTTCTCTCCCCTTCGTTCAACGAGGCCGTCGGTATAGGCCACCAGGGTCCCCTGGGCCGGCATGGCCACCGTGACCGCAGAGTACGGTCCAGGGCTTAGGATGCCGGCTGGGACGCCGAGTGCAGTCGTCAGGAAATTGCCGCCAGAATCGTCAAGCAAAAGCGGTGGAAGATGCCCGGCGTTTACTATGACAAGCTCCCGGTTCTCAGTGTCGATGAGGATGCCGAGGACCGTAGCAAAGCGGTCGCCTTCCTCGAGTTTCATCAAACTGGACAGCTTGGTGATGATCACTTCCGGGGAATCGTGCTGGGCGGCATAGGCCCTGATCGTGTAACGCAACGAGGCCATGACTGTGGCAGCTCGCAAACCGCGACCCGAGACGTCACCGACGACGAGCAGGGTGTGCTGATCGTCGATGGCTATGACGTCATACCAGTCTCCTCCGATCTCCAGCCCCTCCACTCCCGGCACGTACCGAGCCCCGATCTCGAGTTGGTCGACTTCGGGCAGGACCTCGGGGAGCAGGGCATGCTGTAGGCCCTCAGCCAGATCGCGCTGCTCGGCGTACAGCCGCTCATTCTCTTTGGCGACCTGGTCGAGGCGGAGCGCCAACTGCTCGGCATCACGCCGGCGGCGGATCAGGCGCTCAGTGAAGATCCCGCCTACGAGCGAGAGTCCTCCTCCAGTCACCGCCAGGATCCATGGCAAACGGGCTGCAAGATCTCCTCCGAGAGGTGCTTTGGGCGACATAACCAGGTCGAAGGCGTTGTCGCCGAACGGTACAACTGTCGACGAGGTCCGTCCGGCGAGCGGAAGTCGTTGACTGCTCGTCGCCAGCAAATCCACTGAACGCGCGGACCGAGCCAGGTAGAGCGCGTAGTTCAAGCCGGAGAAGGCCGAGGTGCTGGAGATCGGAGACCGGCGAT
>Ga0302325_10010047_pt1 | contig 20561 bp, 25 predicted proteins | sample Palsa_T0_2_FD_201948 | JGI IMG/M metagenome (GOLD analysis project Ga0302325, IMG submission 201948) | Peat permafrost microbial communities from Stordalen Mire near Abisko, Sweden - Palsa_T0_2 | ecosystem: Environmental > Terrestrial > Soil > Palsa > Peat permafrost | place: Sweden: Abisko...
GCTTTAGGAGGTCATTGAGGCATTTGTGGAAGGCGCGGGTGTGGGTGGTTTGGTAGCGGAGATAGAGCGAGAAGAGGGCCGCGTCGGCGATTTGGCCGGTTTGCGGGTCGAGGCAGGTGTTTTGGAGGGTTTGGGCGCGGTTGGCCAGCCAGTGGGATTCGGCCATGCCGTTGATTAATATGGATTCGGTTTCGGTAGAGGGTTGATGTTCGGCGGCGAGAGAGGCTTTTAACGCTTCGAAGCCATTCGGGTCTTCCGTAGAGAGGAGGACGAAGGCGCCGTTGTGACGCGCGAGGCCGTGTGCGGTGCGGTTTTGAGAAGAGATGGCGCGGCCGGTTTCGGTTTTCGGGCCGGTGGAGAGTTGGGCATTGGCGCGGTTGGCGGTGAGTTGAGCGTCAGAGATGGGGGTGACGGGTTTGGTCTCCGGGATCGCGGCTGGCGCGGCCGGGGCTGGTTCTGGATTTGGTTGGGGGGTGGGAAAGCCGGCTTGGCGGGCGAGCTTGCGTTCGTTGTGCGCTGCGGCACGGCGTTCTTTGCGGTTCATGGGGGTGGTGATCCTTTCTCTTTCTCTATGAATGGGAGGGCCCGCAGGCGGATGAACGGTCGCCGGGCGGGCCTTTTCTGGCTTTAAAATAGCGGGCGGTGGAATGCGGGCGGGAACGGGAGGGCGGTTTTTTGGGGTCTTAACGAGGCGGTAAATGGTTGGGATGGTGGGAGTTAAAAATATTTTGGCGTTTGGGGTAAAAGTTGTGACTCGAAATCGGGGAGCGATAAACGGCGCTCGGGCGGCGCGGATCAAGTGGCGTTGGGAGAACTGCTGAGGCGTCTGGGGAACCTGCGGGCCGCCGAACGACTCCCGAGGCTCGAACCCGTCCGCGCCTACCATTCTGCGCTGGCTGAAACGGGGCCGCGGCTGCCGGTTGATTCAGCGGATTTATGCGAACATTGCCAGGTGGATGCCGCCTACGAAACTTTGCGCGGCTTTGTCTAAAGACGCGGGGCCCGGGCTCGGCTGAGCCGAAACAAGCGGCCGCCACACCTCTCGTCAGTCGCCTGCCGTTTTGTCTGGTGTGGGGAGCGCTTCGCTAAGGTTGAGAGCCGAATCGCGGGGCTTGTAAACTTGGTGTCATGTCAGCGATATTGAGCCATTGCCGCTCGGCAGTTCTGCTCTTCACATTTGAACTCGGTACCGCGTAGGCTAAAACTCAAAGTTTCTACTGGCGTGGGACAGCACCTCGGATCGTTCGGGCCGTGGTCCAAAAGTTGGACTGAGGCGACCTCGTTTTGAATCTCTATGCGCTTGACTTCGCATTCGCCGCAGAGCTCGATCGCTTTTAGGGGCCTGGCGATTCCCGCGTTGTTGATAACAGGGATAAGAAACAGGCCAAATCCATTTCCACCACCCCCGTGTAGTTGTAGCACTACTGCTGCGTCTTGGCTTTCGTTGCCATTCAAATCACCCAGTGCCCACCCTCCAATGCCTGCCGTGTCGGCGTTATCGCTCCGATTGCTTTGCCAGGACTGTCGTGGCCATTTGGCTCAATCCATCAAATTCGTAAAAGTGGGAAGCTGCGTAGGGTTTGATCGGCAAGTGCGAAAACATCATTAAAATCGTAGCGGCGGCCTAATTTGGGCGTCCAGTAGCGTCCATGAGCCAGCCAGTGGCGGAACTTAAATGCTCCACGCAGTTCACCAATGATTGGGCGCGACCCGGAGGAATTCGCGATCCAAGCCTCGAATATCTCGTCCTCAAGCGAGGCGTACTGCCGCTTCTGTTTGCAGATGTGACGGAAGGCGCGCGAGACCGGGTCTTTTTCCTTCCGGTAGCAGCGCTTCAAGTAATCAATGCGAAACGCGGCTTCGACGGAGGCGAGAACCGTCAGCGATGATGTCAGGTCCATCTCCTCAACCCGCTCACGCAACTCGCCCGCTACTTCGCCCGCCAAATATCCTGCAAAACGGACCTCGTAACTCGGCGAGCTATTGCTGAAATAAAGCCTAAGCGAAGATTCTAAATCGTGATGATAAGTGGCAATCTCCGGAAGCCTAAGGTGGTCGCCGGAAAAGCTCACTCGGTCAGCCATTAGCAACTTCCATTAGTGCCTGGAAAAGAGAGTCCTGGGTTAGCTCGATGTAGCGAACGGTGGGTGGGTTCGTCGCGATCTTCCATGCCCATGTGATTTCCTCGGGTCTGGCCCTTACCGCAGGCGGCTCTGGCTTTCCACCGATACTGACGGATACCTTAACCGTCGGACCCGAGGCCCCACTCTTAACTAAGAGGAGGCGCGTGCGTCCCGCTGGACCCACCACCTCCACGCGGCCCTTCGCACCAATGAGTAAGGTGCCGACCGGCGTCATGGTAATTTCCTGGCGGCCAATTCTGAGGATCATTTGGCGCACCTTGTAGGATCCGATGTTTTCTTCGTTCAGCTCTATATCGCGGTAGCTAAGTTTGATCTCGCCGGTCTCGGTGTATTTCGCAAGAAAGGATTCAGTTTGTTCGTAGAGCTCTCTCAAGTAGCCCAGCCACTCGTCGCGTTCTTTTGCCCAATCAACCCGCTCCCATTCTTCAGCCACCGCAGTTTGTTCGCGTTTGACGAATGCGTCGAAGTCGCGATTCATGGTGCTATTCCATTCCTCTGGAACGATCCTATTTTACCAAAATGCGCTTCCACAGGAAATCTCGTTGGGGCAGCCTGCGCGAATTATTTCAAAGGGGCGCTGAAAATGGAGTTGCTGTTCCATCGTTTTTACGAGAGGGTTGAACTTATCGGAACTCTAGTCGACGTGCGCATCTGCTTTTATGAACCTTAGCTGGAGATAACGCTCTGGGGCGCAAATGTTTCTTGCCGCGAGCCGCGCCCGCATTGAGGCCGGTCCCTGATTTACGCAGAAATCAGGTTGAGCATGTCTTGCAGCATGCCCTTGCTCTTGGCGTCCCACAGCAGCAGCCGCATTGCGCCTCTTGCGCTATCACCAAATCTTTCGTGGCGTGGTAGCTGAAATCTTTCCTCTCGCCGGGCGGTTCAATGTGGCGGGTCGGCCATGCGCCGATATTGTTCCGGCACTCGGCCATGCAGAATACGATCACTTTGGCGTAGTGGCGATCGGCAAAATGCTGCTGAACCGCCTTATCAGCGCCGTTCGCGTCGCAAATCGGGATTGTGCAGCCGCGGTTCATGAGGTCGTCAAGCTTGGCGCGAATGGTTGCATTCAGCTTCGATACGGCCCGTGACCCGCCAATGAAAACATTCATAACCCACCTACTTCGCTGTCAGCGTGAGAAGGTAAACCGCTTTCGCATTGCCCAGATTTTTGAGCCCGCCCACAATGCGGCGGACCGTCGCCCCTGAGCCGTAAAGATCATCGAACAACAACAAGCTTCTGCCGGTGGTGCTCTCCGGCGACACCGTGAAAGCGTCCTTCAGCGCCTCCATCCTTTTATCGTACTCGGTGATGTCTTTCAATTGAGGCGTCTGCTTCACCTTCACAATCCGGTCCGTGCAGAGCGGGATGTGAAGCCGTTCAGCGATGGCGGTAGCAATCGAGAGAACAGGTTGAGTCTTTCGGGCCATCGGGGGTGGCACCGGCACTATGGCGTCGATCGGCAGCGCCTGTTTTTGTTGAGGATGTTGACGGTAAAGACTCCTAGGAAGCGCAATGTAGCTGGCGTTCCTGCCGAGACGATCAGCGCGGGCAGGTGCGATTCCGAGGCTGGTGTTTGAGGGACGAGCGCTGTTGCCTTCATGCGGTATCCCATGGATTGAAGACCGTGACGCCGAGACCGGCGAAGTCTTTGCTGTTGCGCGTCACGAGCGTCGGGCCATGTTCGAGTGCCGTGGCCGCGATCATGCCGTCAGCGACGCCAAGCGGGCGTCCGATCTGTTGACGCTGAGCGTCTAAAGCGCCCCAGCGCTCGGCAATCATCTGGGTTACCGGAAGGACACGCTTGCCAAACCATGCTGGAATCAGCACCTCTATGGAGTACTCAATTTGCGTACGCTTCGCAGTTGGGGCAAGAAGTATCGCCCCCTTGCGCAACTCTCCAACGCTCACGACGCTGATAAACTGCGCTGCCTTGACTTGGGCCTTGAGCCATGCGGCGACACTGGATGCAGGGTGTGGCCGCCAACTTTCCGAAGGGATGTTGGTGTCGAGAAGAAACCCGCTCATACGAGGTCTACGGGTCGACCGGTGGAAGGATTGCGGCTGAACAGCGTATCAACCTCCTCATCGGTCAGCAGTCCACGAATGGGTTCGAAGAGCTCCATCAGGTTGGTGGCCTTCGCGGCGTGAGATTCTTCGCCGGCGGATAAGTCGCGGGGCCAACGTTTCGCAGGAACATGTGCGGCGTCTTCAAGCAGGCTTGCAGCGTAAGCTTCGAGAGCGCGGCCCTGTGCTGCGGCCTGTCGGGCGAGTTCCGCCTGAACCTCGGGCGCGATTTCAACGGTAATCGTCATGGCGTTCCTTTCAGGGTAACTGTTCTCTTTCTTCGGGACGAGAACCTTGCCATTGTGAATCTGTCATTGGCCCGGGCTTTCAGCGCACAGCGTGCGATCGGAGCATCGTAAACGGTCCCGCCGCCGGTGGAGCGTTGGGCGGCTTCCTTGCAGGATTTTAGGTTTCCGGCAAGGTGTTTGTGCAAACATGGGAGCGGGAACGGTGTTAGGAGTTTGACTCTATCCGACGAACAGGCGAGAGCTTTGCAGGCGAAAGCCGCAGCCGAGGGCCTTTCTCTGGACGAATGGATTCAGAAGCTTGCTCGACCAGAGCCAGAGCCGACCGTTGAGCGTCCCCTGCAAACGGCGGCGGATATCATTCTTACCAGCATGCGTAAGGTCCCGCCCGAGATCATGGCGACGATGCCTGAGGACGGCGCGAGCCAGCATGACCATTACATTTACGGCTGGCCCAAGAGAGAGGTATGACGGCGGTTTTCGCCGACACCTTCTATTGGATTGCTGTGGCGGATTCCACCGATAGAGCCCATCAGCGGGCCCTGACCTTAACAGCCGCGCGAGCCACGTCACGCATCTTCACGACCGATGAAGTGTTGACCGAAGTTCTTACTTTTTTCTCAAGCGCGCCGGAACAATTTCGCAGCCAAGCGGCTGAAAGCGTGGAGGGGTTGCCGGCCAGTTCGGTCGTTCGGGTTATTCCGCAGAGCCGGGAGTCTTTTCGCGCAGGCTTGCAACTCTACCGGGCCCGCCCCGACAAGGGTTACAGCCTGGTCGATTGCATTTTCGATGCAGACCATGCGCAAAGAAGGCTTGACCGAAGTTCTCACTGAGCTGCGAAAGTCAGGCTAAAGTGTGCAGTAAATATTGAATGGGTCCGGCATCCGCCACGACGATCATGCCGGTTACTTGACGTCTAGATACAGGTCCGCAAGGGAAAGGCTGATCCCGCCTACTGACGAAAGAACCATCTTGTCCGTTGCGTCTGACTGGACCCATTCGCCTGCAAGCAGTTCCCAATGGTGAACAAGAATGGCACTTTGTTCCACCGCGATGAACTCCCGAAAAGATGGAATTGTTTTGTACATCGCAAATTTAAGACCGAGATCGTACTCTCGGGTTGATTCCGAGAGCACTTCAAAGATCAGCACTGGATTCAGCAGCGTGTCTTTGCTCTGATCGGGGAGGAACTGTTTCTCGCCGCAGGTGACCACCGTGTCAGGATACGCGAAGAACGGCGTTTGGTTGGCGTAGATTCGCTGGTCACTCGAAGCGGCGCGGCAGCCTTTCTCGCGAAGCCGGGAAAAGAGAGCGCCGTTGATGTTGCTGTTGATTACGTTGTGGCGGTCGGAAGCCCCGGCCATCGCGTACATGGTCCCAAAGCAGTATTCGCTTTTGTACGCATTGGCCCGGTCGCGGATGAGATAGTCTTCAGGCGAGATGGTGGGCAGGGATGCCATAAGGTCTTACTGATTTTAGCGGACTCGGCTAGAAACTAAGACGGAATCACGGCCGTTTGTTCGAGTTCCTCGATCGCCTGGTCGTCGAGACCGAGCAGTTCCTTGAGTACTATGGCCGTGTGTTCACCGAGGAGCGGGGCTGCGGTACCAGGAGCGCCGGGAGTTTCAGAGAGCTTGATGGGCGTGCCGGTGATTCTTTGCGGACCGGCGGTGGGGTGATCGAGGATGGGAAACATTTCGCGCAGTTTTGTTTGAGGAGACGAGGCGACTTCGTCAAAATTCAGAACGGGAGAACAGGGAATACCGGCAGCGCGCAAGCGGGCGACCCATACTGCCATAGGGCGCTGCCGGAAGACAGCCGCCAATACTTTTTCCAAAGCTCGACGGTTGGTGACGCGCAGAGGATTGGTGGCGAACTCGGGATGATGGGTGAGTTCGGGATGGGCAATCGCCTCACAGAACGCGACCCATAGCTTCTCACTCCCGACAGCGATGGAGAATGCGCGGTCCTGCGCGGAGAACACTGTGTAAGGGACGACCGTGCCGAAGGAGGCTCCCATGGGCGTGGGTACTTTGTTGGAGCCGAGGTACGACATATAGTTGGAACTCATGGCCGAAATCATGGAATCCTGCATGGCGACGTCGACATACTGGCCCAGGCCGGTTTGATCGCGCGCACGCAAGGCGAGCAGAATGCCGATGGCGGAATGCATGCCTGCGTTGACATCGGCGACGGCGTACCCGCTCCGTACCTGTTCACCCGACTCAGTGCCGGTGATGCTCAAAAAACCCGAGGAACATTCGACAATGAGATCCATGGCGGCTTCATCGCGCGAAGGACCCTCCTGACCGTAGCCGGAAATGGAACAGTAAACGAGCCTTGGATACTTGGCGTGCAGAGACGCGTAATCAAGACCTAAGCGCTGCATCGCACCGGGGCGAAAGTTCTCAATCAGGACATCCATACGTTCTATCAGGCGGAGACAGAGAGCCAAGCCGGCTGGATTTTTGAGATTGATGGAGATGCCGCGCTTGCCGCGATTCAGGCCCAGGAAGAACGAGGCGTATTCGCCGGCAAAAGGAGGGCCCCAAGTGCGGCCCATGTCGCCGGAGCCGGGGCTTTCCAGCTTGAAAATCTCGGCGCCGAAATCGGCCAAGAGCATGGTGCAGTAAGGGCCCGCGAGGGCGTGTGAAAAATCGAGGATGCGGATTCCGGCGAGTGGTTTTACTGGCAAGTCAAATTGTACGTGCTTGCCGTGGCTGTGGCCGAGAGTGAGTCAAATCGCGCCCATGAAGGCTTCGAGAGTTCTTTCGATGGGGGCGATGTCGGTTCGATCCGTTAAGGAGGCGTAGATGTCGCCGCCTAAGTCGGCAGGCATTTTCGAGCCGGCCTCGCGGACGATGAGGACGTTGCGTTTTCCCTTGAGGCCGATGAAATAGCCTGCTTCGAAGACAACGTTATCGCGCGGTACCGCGAGCTGTTGCTGGCTGGAGTTTACGACATCATCGTCTTTGGTGAATAGAAAGATTCCTCCGACGGAGTGGGCGGCGGCTTGCTCGATTTGATCGAGGATGGTGCGGCCGGGGATGAAATCGGTTTGCCAATCGAGCACCTTCGCGCCGAGACTTTGGAGATAGCGCTTGATGGCGGCGGCGGTTGCGGCGGAACTGCCGCAGTAGCCAAGGAAGACATCGCGGCGTTCATCGAGAAGGTTTTGCCAATAGCGGAAGGGCACGCGAAACTCGTCGGTGTGAAGCCAACTCAGTTGAGCGTCGGGGCTGAATTCGCCGACATAGCCGCCGAAGCTCCAATCGAAGACGACCCGGCGGCGTACATTTTTCTGCACCAGAACGAGAGTGGGCAAGCCCAAGGTGTGAGCGAGCGCGCCTTCATAGTGGTTGAACTCGGTTGGGAGGAGAGCGGTGTGACCTTCGACATCCTGGAAGTTCCAACGCGGCATACCGAGAATGGCGGCACCTACACAGCGGCGGGCAATTTCATCGGCATCGCGCGGGTTCCACGCTTTGGGAGATGCGAGGCCGGGCTTGCCTCTGGGGTTGGTGAAAATTTCGGGAGTGTAACCGAGTTTCTCGATTTCTTCGACGATGCCCCACTTGAGTTCGTTGATGTTGGGAGTGAGCCAGGGGTCGGCCGGCAGACTGACATAGATGCGGCGAGTTATTTGCACACAAGCTCCAGACGCTAGAGAGGAATGATAGCACGACAGACTAGGAGGCGAGAGCGGCAAGGGTGCGGGCCAGGACGCGCGCGCCGTTTGCCAAATCCTCAGGAGCGGCGTACTCGTCGGGCCGGTGGCTCACGCCATTCTTACAGGGAATGAAGAGCATAGCGGTGGGCGCGATGCGGGAGATGAAGAGTGAATCGTGATAAGCGCGGCTTACCATGCGTTGATGGGAGAGTCCTTCGGCGTGGCAGGCGTTTTCCAGAGCGGCGACGAGGGCCGGGTCGCACATGGCAGGAAGGTCGGCGTTCAGGGTGGTTGACGTGATTCTCAATTTGCGCTTTGTGGCCGTGTCGCGAACTACTTGCTCGATTTGCTGTAGTACAGCATTGCGGCGAATCGGATCGGTATCGCGCACATCGAGCTCGAGTTTGACTCGACTCGGGATACTGTTTGCCAAGCCTGGGAAAACGTCAACCAAACCGCAGGTTCCGACGGTGTCGATAGCGCCTGTGCTAAGCACGGCGGCTTCCAGCGCTAAAGCGATTTCAGCGGCTCCGAGAAAGGCATCGCGGCGCTGCGGCATGAGGACCGCACCGGCGTGCCCGCCTTCCCCTTCAATCAAGACCCGCAAGGCTGCTGGAGCGGCGATGTGCGTGACCACGCCGATGGGAATGTTCTCGTTTTCCAGGATCGGTCCCTGCTCGATGTGAAGCTCGACGAAGCTACTGTAGTAGTGCGCGGGGAGTTTGACGCCGGAAAGTGAGCCGGTGAAATGAGCGGCATTGCGAAGGGTATCCAGCGATTGATCGTCCCGGTCTTTCAAGGCGGTCGCGGCATCGGGTGCGAGGGTGCCGGAAAGCATTCTGCTGCCTAAACAGCCGATGCCAAAGCGGGTAGGTTCTTCGGAGATGAATGTGAGTAGTTCGATCGATCTGCGAGGAGTGAAGCCGCTGCGCCGTAAGGCGCGAATGGACTCCAATCCTCCGATGACACCGGCGGTGCCGTCATAGCGGCCGGAATGGGGAATGGCATCAATGTGCGAGCCGGTACCTACCGCAGCGGCGTTCGTGGCAGAGCCCTGCCAACGGGCAAACAGGTTTCCGAGAGCATCTTCGCGAAGCACGAGACCAGCGCTAACGCATTGTTCTTTGAGCCATGAGCGGGCGCGCTGATCGGCGTCGCTATAAACGATGCGAGTGATGGCGGGAGGTTCGGTATCGGAGAAGGTTGCCAGGGTTTCAAGATCGGCGACGATGCGCGCGGCGTCAATGTCAATCCGCACGGCGATTCCAATCCTTATAGATGAGATATTGAGCGGGTGTTTTGCCTACGGCGCAGAACCACTGAGGACAATAGGGCGCCATCCAAATGAAATCGCCGGCGGAGACGGGATGCCAGCAATCTCCCAGCCGGTAGATACCACCGCCGTCTAGCATGAGCAGGCCATGTTCCATGACGTGGATCTCAACCATGGGGAGCGAGGCGCCAGGGTCAAAGGTCATGACATTAACCGCAAAGTCATAGGACCGGCTGTCGGGGATGAGTGGACGGACCAGCACAGCGTCGTCTCCCATGAGTGGCTGCGCAGGAATGCGATCCACCGCGCCTACGAAAAAAGTGGGTGCGAGTTGGCCGATAAGATGATCGTATGGTTTTTCAATCACGGCGGCTCTCGCCGGCTCCGAGGCAACAACTATGTGCCGGTCGTGAGCGGGGAGATAGGCAAATTCGCCGGGTCTCAGATCTGTTTGCGACTCCTCCTCGTAGACGAGGCGCAGAGCGCCGTCAAGTAAGTAGATGAAGCGCTGCAGCGAGGTATGTCCAAGCTCGCCGTCCTTTTCGAATTCGGCTGAATATTGGATGAAGCGGGCGCCCAAACGGGGGGCCGCGTGAACGATAGCAGTCGCATTGCGCATGCCGGGTAGCGGAGCGCGCACGAACGTGTCGGGTGTTAAGAGCAGATGGTTGAGCTGCTGACAACTGCGGGTGTGTCCAAGGTGGTTCATTTGTACTCAATGCCGATGGATTCGATAAAACGGCAGCCGATTTCGAGCGCCAGATCGACATCTCCCGGCAGGACGCTTTCTGCGGGATGATGACTGATGCCGCCGGGACTGCGCAAGAACAGCATAGCGGAAGGAATATGCGGCGCAAGAATCATGGCGTCATGACCCGCACCACTGACCATACGGCGCGCACTGGGAGCTACAGAGGAGAGCGCCTTGGTCAACGATCCGTCCATGCGAACGGCCGCTTGATTGAGGAGATCTGTCCACGCCATTTCGAGACCTCGTTGCCGGGCGATCCCGGCTGCGGCGCGGCGCAAATCTTCGCAGGCGCGATTTCGCGCCTCGTCTTTGTCATGACGAACGTCTAGCGACAGAGTAGCTTCTCCCGCGATGACATTGCTCGCGTTCGGCTGCACATTGATTTTACCGTTGGTGGCGACCAAGCCAGGAGTTGATTGAGCGATGTGCTCAACCGCGGCAATCCACTGAGCGGCGGCAGCGAGTGAGTCACGGCGCAGCGGCATGGGCGTGGTACCGGCGTGGTTGGCCGAACCGATGAACTTTACTGACGCGCGGGTTTGACCGGCGATCGCTTCGACGATAGCGACGGGTTCGGCCGCGTTGTCGAGGACGGGACCTTGTTCAATGTGAATTTCCAGAAACCCCAGCGGCGTGGTGCGAAACGCGGCATCGGGAAGACGGCTGGGGTCGAGGCCGAAGTCACGGATCGCCTGAGCCATTGAAATACCGGCGGCGTCGGTTCGATTGAGAGTTGGTTCGTCGAGGAGGCCGACAACGGCCCTGCTGCCGATGAAGGGCACGCCAAAGCGAACACCTTCTTCTTCAGAAAAGCCGATAACTTCGAGATCGAAAGGCAGACGGTTGAGAGGGTAATTCCCGGCGATGGCAATCGCCAATACCACGCCGAGAATGCCATCAAAGGCGCCGGCATCGCGCACGGTATCGAGGTGAGAACCCATAACGAAAACACGCTTGCCTGGATCTGCTCCAGCGAGAGTTCCGCGCAGATTGCCCGCCGCGTCAACGCTCACGGCCATGCCTGCCCTCTTCATCCATTCACCCACGATGTGATAACAGCGCTTCATAACGGGCGAAAGGAAGGTTCTCAGTGTGCCGCCCGTCATCTCACTGATTGCGGCGAGTTCGCGGCAACGCGCCATGACGGTTTGCGAATCTGGCTTCGGCACATCCGCTATAGTAAACAAATCTTGCTCGGCAAAGCGGAACGGTATTTCGAGTTTCAAAAGCTGGGAACGACGTGGCGCACTGAGATTGTGGCGGGCCTCACCACGTTCGTGACCATGGCGTATATCGTGCTGGTGAATCCGGCCATTCTGCACGATGCGGGCATGCCGCTCGCAGCCGTGACCGCGGCCACCTGTCTTTCGGCGGCATTCGGAAGCATATTGATGGGAGTGTTAGCCAGGTATCCGATCGCGCTGGCGCCAGGCATGGGGCTGAACGCTTATTTCACTTATGTGGTGGTGAAAGGCATGGGAGTGCCGTGGCAAGCCGCCTTGGGGGCCGTGTTCATGTCGGGCGTAGTGTTCATGTTGCTCACATTGGCCGGCATCCGACAAATGATTCTCTCGGCCATACCCACTGAGCTCTATTCTGCCGTGTCAGCGGGGGTGGGAGTGTTCATCGCTTTCATAGGGCTGAAGAATGCGGGGTTGGTGGTGGCTAACCCGGCGACGTTTGTCGCTCTCGGGAATTTGCGATCGGCCAGCGCGGCGGTGAGCGTTTTCGGACTGATTGTCATTGCCGTGCTGCTTTCCAAGCGAGTATCGGGAGCCATATTGATCGGGATAGCCTCCTCAGCGCTTTTGGGATTCGGATTAGGTCTGACAAAGTGGCAGCCGGTGAGCTACTCGCTCAGTGACCTGACGGCCACAGCTTTCCAATTAGATCTGAGATCTACGATACGCGTTGGGTTTTGGGAGATTATCTTTGTGTTTCTGTTTGTCGACTTATTCGATAACTTGGGCACGCTGGTGGCGGTAGGGCGGGAAGCCGGGTTGGTGAATGAGAAGAATGAGATTCCGCGGCTGAATCGAATTCTGATCTCCGATTCAATGGCAACTATTGTCAGTTCGCTGGTGGGAACGTCTACCGTGGTGAGTTATATCGAGAGTGCCGCTGGTGTGGAGGCCGGCGGGCGGTCTGGGGTGACCGCTATTGTCACTGGCATTCTTTTCGTTCTATCTTTGTTCGCATTGCCGTTGATTGGCGCCATCCCTACCGCCGCCACGGCTCCGGCGCTGATTATTGTGGGGAGCCTGATGATGGCGCACGGAGCGAACATTGAGTGGAAGAGGCCCGAAGTGGCCATTCCGTCTTTCCTGACGATGATCATGATCCCGCTTACATTCAGCATCGCCAACGGGCTGGCTTTCGGGTTTGTGGCCTATTCGCTGATTAAGATCGGTTCCGGGGAGGGACGGCGCGTACACTGGCTGGTTTATGTATTGACTGCGCTGTTTATTGCGAGGTTCATCTATATGGGAGCCTCGAATGGCTAAGTTCCCGTGGTTGCTGTTCAGCCTGAACTTACTGGCGCAGAATGAGAAGCCCATCGCGGTGAAAGTAGTGGTGGTGGCTATGTTCGAAAGGGGCGAAGATACTGGCGACGCGCCGGGCGAGTTTCAATTCTGGGTGGAACGCGAGCATCTGGATCAGGTCTTCGCGATGCCCGGAGCGTATCATTCCGCGCGCATGAACGACAAAGGAGTTCTGGGAACGGTCACAGGCGTTGGTACTGCGAAAGCGGCGGCTTCGATCATGGCTTTGGGCATGGATCGGAGATTCGATTTTACGAAGGCGTACTGGCTGGTGGCGGGCATTGGCGGCGGAGATCCGGCGGATGTTTCGCTTGGTTCGGCAGTGTGGGTGGAGCATGTGATTGATGGCGACCTCGGATATGAGATAGACGCGAGAGAGATTCCGAAAGACTGGGCTACGGGCATGGTGCCGCTGCGCAAGACAAGACCTTACGAACAGCCGCTGCGGCCCGAGTTAGAGGGCGAGGCATACACGCTCAATCGGCCGCTGGTGGATTGGGCGTTTCAGCTCACGCAATCCGTTCCCCTGGAAGACAGCGACAAGATGCAGACGGCGCGGGCGCGTTTCCAGGGCTTTCCCAATGCGCTGCGGCCGCCCTTTGTTACAACCGGCGACACTCTTTCGGCCAGCACCTTCTGGCATGGCGACTTGATGGATAAATGGGCGAATGAGTGGGTGAAGTATTACACACATGGGACGGGCAATTACGTCATCTCCGCCATGGAAGACAGTGGCACGATGCAAGCTCTCACCTTTCTTGGCAGGGCGGGATTAGCCGATCCGCAACGCGTACTTATTTTGCGCACGGTGAGTAATTACGACCGGCAGGCACCTGGAACGACGGCGAGCGAGAGCCTGAAATCGATGACGTTCGGCGCTTACTCGGCTTATCTACCGGCACTGGAAGCTGCTTATCGAACGGGCAGCCCTGTAGTGCACTATTTGACGGAGCACTGGGAGGAAGTGCGGGAGACGATGCCAAAGAGGTGAAGCTAGAAGACAGAAGACAGAAGCTAAAATGATGATTTGCGCGGCGGGCTCCATTTCTTGGTGGATTTCAGCGGGCTGAGTGGTTACCGTCGGTGACGGAACAGAGGGAGCGGGAGAAGTTGAAAATTCGAAGCCATTTTCCGGTTTGACAGGTGCGGTGGCGCCTGCTGACGCGCGCGGTTCCGTTGCGGTTTCTTGTTCGATGCGTTCTTGTTGCAGGCGGCGGAGTTCGGCGGTGTCCTGTCTGAGTTGATTGCGGAGACGGCGTTCCTGTAGAGCGAGATTGCGGAGGTCCTTTTGATAGGTGCGGAAGATGTGGGCCTCGAGCATGGTGGCGCGGAGTTGGGGGTCGGGTTCGTGGGCGCAGTCGGCGGCGAGTTCCTGACGGCCGAGAGCGTAGAGGCCGGATTCGAGAGTGGGGATGCGGAGAGGACGCCATTCGGTATCGGCAATGGTCTGCGTGAGGTGTTGTTCGATGTCGTTGGCGGGAGCGAATTTTTTGTTGATGAGGGCGACGAGGGTTTGGTAGGCGGCGACGTCGTCGGTGGGTAGAACGATGGTGCGGCCAGTGAGACCGGTTTTGAGGGCGTTGTGGGAGGAGACGAGCTTTCCTTCCTCGGTTTTCGGGCCGGAGGAAGATTGGGCGTTGGCTCGGTTAGCAGCGAGTTGGGCTTCGGAGACGACTGTTGGGCGAACGGGTTCGGCGACCGGGGATTGGACAGGGGCAGCAGCTTGGCGGGCGGCTTCCATGGTTTTGTGCGCGGCGGCACGGCGAGCGGCGCGATTCGGCATTTGGATTACTCCAGAAATAAGAATGGCCCGTTGCGAGATGCGAATCTCGCCGCGAGCCTAATCAAGATTTAGCATGGCACCCCCGGTGAAACGAACCATCGTGGCAAGTTTTCGGAGCGCGAATGGGCGCTAAGTGGTTGGAATGGATGGAGATAAAAATATTTTCAATTTTTCGCGAAATCTGTGGCTGAGGTTTTTGGGGGGCGGATTTTGTCGCTTGCGGGTGTGTCGACAGCTTGCAAGGGATACGATGGAACCATGCGCAACGAATTTACGGCGATTGTCGAGCAGGACGGCCCGTGGCATGTTGCCTATTGCGCTGAGGTGCCCGGCGCCAATGGCCAGGGTGCCTCGCGCGAAGAATGCTTAAGCAATTTGCGCGAGGCGATCACATTGATCCCGGAGCATAGGCGAGAGGAGTCGCTGCGATTATTACCGCCCGAAGCGAAGCAAGAGCTCGTCGTCGTAGGATGAGGCGCGAGGCGTTGCTCCGTCACCTCCGCGCAATGGTTGTGTTGTTCGGCGGGAGGGCAAGGAGCCTCTCTGTGGGAAAACCCACTGACGGGTCACTGCGAAGCGGCGCCCCGCGACGTCGAGGTGGGAACCTCCTGGCGAAGAATATGCCGCAAGCTTTCGATTCCCGAGGCGCCGGGATAGGAGAAATCTTCTTGTGGCGGATGGTCTCCCTGCCGAGAAATCTCGGAAGGACAGGAGACTGAACCTATATATGGCATCAGCAGGGACTCAAGCTGGCGTCGGGCATGTCCCAATCGATCTTTGTTGGCGCGGACCCTACGGATGGCCGCGCGTTGAGCGCGCCGATAGCTTTCCACGCCTCGATCAATCGGCGGACGGTAAGCGTGGAGGTGTTTATCTGGAGGCATCCGAATACGACGGCGGCGGCTACATTCTTCTCTCGGCGGGGATTACTAGGCGCCCGTTTCCGAAGAGATTTGCCGAGCATAGGCGCAAATTTCTAAGCGGCGACTATAACATCCTCGACGTGAAGTGTCTCCGCGCTGGTGTACGCAAATCGGCCCGGACGTTCCAGGACATTCCGGACAAGGGCCTTCACCTGGAGCCGCGCTACGCGTCCGAAACGCCAATTCTGGCTCGAAACCATTGCGATCATTTCCTTCACTCTCTCCCTGGTGCTTTTGAGCTTTGACCGCGAACCGAGTTCGCCGCTGTGCAGATCTTGACGATGTGCGCTTGGTTCACAAACGTGTTGAGAAACTCGAGACCGCCAAACGCGTCTTCCAGGTTGTGGTGTGCCTCGGGAATGCGCCGGCCGCGTTCCTTATCGCCGCGAGCGGGATACGACATGCTAATCTCGCCGCGAGCCTGACTGAGTTTTGTCGCTCGTTCAGATCGACTGCATTTGGGGGCCGCGTTCCTCAAGACTTGACACTACGAAGCCGGACGCTAAACCCCAAACTGCCGCAGATGACGATCGAGATGTTTGTACATCAAGATGGCCCACTCCTGCGACGTTAGCCGACCAAAGAAGCTATGGGGATGAGTGGTGCAGCCGTCCGGAGTGGCCAATGCAAACCGGTCGATCAAAACGTACAACCTGTCCCGCTCCGCTGCCAGGCTCCGTTCATCTTGCACCGCGAGACCTTTCACTGTTGGCGAATTCTGTCGCATCGGTTCGTCATTTCCTAAAACCCTCGGCTTCAGCAGGTGCCCGACCATTCGCCCAATCAACATCCTCGGCGGAGTTCTTTCTCCGAGCGCCAGTTCCAAACCTGCCGCGCAGTGCGCCAGCGCTTGGGCTGCATTTATCTTGCCCCACAAGCGTTGGCTATCAGGCCGCAATTGCGCTATTCGCGCCTTAGCTTCTTTTATTTTCAGGTCGTCAAACAGATTTTGCATTTGAAACTCTGGCTCTTCATGGGGTGCGCCTGTCCGCAGATCGAATGATGGCCATGCGCGTTCGATTGTGGCGCGGCCGTCTCTCTGGTGGCATACTCCGATAGATTCCCATATTAGAATATATCTCAAAAGGAGTACCAACGAGAATAGCCTTGTCGATGATGGAGAAAAACTTTGGGGCTTATCAGAGACTACTGCCGCTCTGGAGTCTGGTCCGAACCTGGGCCTTCAGCAGTTCGGACTCGCTCAGGCGGCGCGCCCCGAACCGTGATTCAGTTCGCGCGCCCGTTCGTCCGCATTGAAGTAGGCCAGTGACTGTTCGTCCAGATCGCCATTGCGCTTGAAATCGGCAATGATCGCACTTTTCCGCTCTGCGTAAAGCGAATCCCGTTCCTCTCGAAAACGCGCCATCTCCTCGGCGTCTTCGAAATCAACGTTTGCGATGGACAAGTTCTTTGTCTCCATACGGCTCTTCTTCCGTTTCAGCACAGATACGCTATTCTCGCGTTTAACTGGCATCCCCGGGGGCTGTTTCAGAGGGCTTAATAGCGCTCCCTTGCGGTCACGGCTCTGAAAGCCAATGCTGATTCTAAACACTTTCTGAACACCGCTAATTAGGGAGCGGTGTTCGACCCCGAAACGGTTAAGCACCCCACTCCCGGCCGATGCTTCGTATTTTGCAATTTCGGCCAATCGATGTTTCCTGTTGCCCGTTTGGGTCAAAATCAGTTGACCGAAAACAAGAGGGCGTCGGATGGCGGGCTCCAAGGGAACGCGCGCTTTGGGAACAGGTGACACGATAGTCTTTAAAGGTGAAGCCGATTTGTGTAACCTGCGGTACACAGTTCGAGGAATCGGCGCTGCCGCCAGAAGGCTGTGCCATCTGCCAGGACGAGCGTCAATTTGTGGGCTTGGACGGGCAGGAGTGGACCACCTTTGAGGATCTGCGGAGTCGTTGCGAGATCGGCATCGTGATACAAGAACGCGGACTCACGTCCTTCCATATCGAACCGCCATTCGGGATCGGCCAACGGGCCTTCCTGTTGCAAACGGCCGAAGGCAATATTCTCTGGGACTGTTTGAGCATGTTTGACGCAGCCGTGGCGGAACACATCCGGCGGCGCGGCGGTCTGCAATACATCTGCATTTCGCATCCACACTATTACACGGCGATGAGCGAATGGAGCCGGGAGTTTGGCAATGTGCCGATTTACCTGCACCGCGACGATGCGGAATGGGTGAAGTGCAGTTCGCCCAACATTGAATTTTGGTCGGGCGATAGCAAGCGTCTGCTGGCAGGAGTGAGAGCCATTCGATGCGGCGGGCATTTTCCGGGTTCGAGCGTGCTGCACTGGCCAACGGGCGCGGAAGGCAAAGGCGTTTTGCTGAGCAGCGACACGATTCAAGTAGCGCCAGACCGCAGCCACGTGGGGTTCATGTGGAGCTATCCGAATTGGGTGCCGCTGGGGTCGCGCGAGGCCAAGCGGGTGGTTGCGGCGCTCGAGCCCTATGCGTTTGATCGCATTTACGGGGCGTTTCCGAAACTGACGATCGCCAGCGGAGGCAAGCAAGTGGTGGCGAAGTCGCTCAAGCGACATCTGCACGCGATAAGCGAATGACACAGGACAAGCCGACCGAACAGGGTGTTTGAAAGCGTAATAACGCTCGCTGGCGGTCGCGGCTTAGAAGGGCTAACCGCTTAACCACCGCCCGCATGTCCGCGGGAGTCCGCTGCAATGTTACACTCGATTGTGCGGATGCGGAGACTCGGTGTTATCCCCGCCCGATTTGCCTCTTCACGCTTTCCTGGAAAAGCGCTTGCCCTTATCGCCGGTAAACCCATGCTGGAACGTGTGTGGGAACGCGCGACCAAATCACGTTATTTGACGGATGTAGTGGTTGCGACGGATGACGATCGCATCGCGGCGGCGGTGCGCAAATTCGGCGGACGCGTGCGCATGACGAGCAGCCAGCATGCGACCGGCACAGACCGTCTGGCCGAAGTCGCTTCGGCGGAAGAGGCGGCGCTCTATGTCAATATTCAGGGCGATGAACCGTTGATCGACCCGGATGCCATTGACGCCGCCATTCTTTCTGTGGATGGCGATGAGAACGTGGCGATGGGCACGCTGAAGCGGCAGATCTTCGACCCCACCGATATCGTCAATACGAATGTCGTGAAAGTAATAACCAATTTGCTTGGCGACGCCATCTATTTTTCGCGCTGCCCCATTCCTTACGAGCGCGACGGCCGCAGCCAGACGCCGCTTTACTTCAAACATATCGGGCTATATGTGTATCGGCGCGAATTTCTGATCCACTATCCGGATTTGACTGTTGGTCCGCTGGAGCAGTCCGAGCGTTTGGAACAACTGCGGGCGCTCGAAAACGGCTATCGCATTCGCGTGGTGCAGACGGAATATGAATCGCTCGGAGTGGATACGCCGGAAGATTTGGAGCGTGTGAACAAGCTCTTTTCGGTAAGTGAATTGTTGGGGTCGGGTTAAAAAACAAAATGAACTTTTGGAGGTGCTTCCTTGCCTAAGTACATATTCGTAACGGGTGGCGTGGTTTCGTCGCTCGGGAAAGGAATCGCAGCCTCGTCGATCGGCTGCCTTTTGGAAAGCAGAGGGCTGCGTGTCACCTTACAAAAGTTCGACCCCTATTTGAATGTGGACCCCGGCACCATGAGCCCGTTCCAGCACGGCGAAGTCTTTGTGACGGACGACGGCGCGGAAACCGATCTCGACCTGGGCCACTATGAGCGCTTCACGCACGCGGCCTTGGGCCAGGCGAACAATCTCACTTCCGGCCGCATTTATGAAAACATCATTCAGCGCGAGCGGCGCGGCGATTATCTGGGTAAGACCGTGCAGGTGATTCCGCACGTGACGAATGAGATCAAAGCTGCCTGCCGCAAAGTGGCGGCCGATGTGGATGTGGCGATTGTGGAAATCGGCGGCACGGTGGGCGATATTGAATCGCTACCCTTCATCGAAGCCATCCGCCAGATGCGGCACGAAGAAGGCCGCGAAAATACCCTGTTTATTCATTTGACGCTGGTGCCGTGGATCGCCGCGGCGCAGGAGCTGAAGACGAAACCTACTCAGCACTCGGTGAAAGAATTGCGTGCCATCGGTATTCAGCCCGACATGCTGTTGTGCCGCTCGGAACGGTCGTTACCGGATGAGGTGAAAGAAAAAATTGCGCTGTTCTGCGACGTGGATGTCAGCAGCGTTATTACGGCGAAGGACGTGCATTCCGTGTATGAAATTCCGCTGGTGTTTGCGGAACAGGGGGTGGACGAATCTATTTTGCGCATCCTCCGAATCAACGCCGGGGAGCGCAATCTCACGCGCTGGACGGACATGCTCACGCGGATGAAGAATCCGGCTTCGGAAGTGAGTATCGGCCTCGTGGGTAAGTATGTGGAATACGAAGATTCTTACAAGAGCTTGAAAGAAGCGTTGCTGCACGCGGGCATTGCACATCAGGCGCGGGTGAATATCGAGTGGATTGAATCGGAGCAGATGGAGTGGCCTGAATGCCGCGATTATTTGCAGCGCTTCGATGGCATTCTGGTGCCTGGCGGCTTTGGCAGACGCGGCATTGCAGGCATGCTGAACGCGATTCGCTGCGCGCGGGAAGAGAAGATTCCCTACTTTGGCATCTGCCTGGGCATGCAGATCATGGTGGTGGAATTCGCGCGCAATGTGTGCGGCATGCCCGAAGCCGATACCACTGAATGCAATCCGAATACGCCGAACCGGGTGATTTACAAACTCCGCGAATTGAGGGGAGTGGATGAGCTGGGCGGCACCATGCGCCTGGGCGCTTACCCGTGCAGGCTGGCCGATGGCAGCCTGGCCAATCAGGCCTATGGCGCGACCGATATCAGCGAGCGGCATCGCCACCGCTACGAGTTTAATCGCGAGTTCGAACCTGTTCTGACGCAGCACGGGTTGCGGCTTACCGGTCAGACGCCCGACGGTGTTTACGTCGAGATTTGCGAGGTGCCGGACCATCCCTGGTATCTGGGTTGCCAGTTTCATCCGGAATTCAAGTCGAAGCCGCTGGAGCCGCATCCGTTGTTCACGGCATTCTTGGGCGCCGCGTTGAAGCATCGGGCCGATAAGCATGGTAAGGTCGCGGCAATGGCTGCCCTCCATGAGGCAGATGAAGTTTTTGTCAGCGACGCTCGATGAG
>Ga0302325_10010050_pt1 | contig 20559 bp, 25 predicted proteins | sample Palsa_T0_2_FD_201948 | JGI IMG/M metagenome (GOLD analysis project Ga0302325, IMG submission 201948) | Peat permafrost microbial communities from Stordalen Mire near Abisko, Sweden - Palsa_T0_2 | ecosystem: Environmental > Terrestrial > Soil > Palsa > Peat permafrost | place: Sweden: Abisko...
CGGGCAGCTTGGCGTGCTGGCTTTGAGAACCAGCGCCTCGAATTGCTCGCCGCAGTCCAGACATTTGAAATCGTATAAGGGCATGGCCGCATCCTTTCACGCCAAATCCTACTTTAGCTGATGGCCGTGGAGCCGTCAGCCCTCCACGAAGATTTTCAGGCGATCCAGCGCGGCGTCCCACTGGGCGGAGATGCCGTCCAGGCAATGGCGGGCGGCGTCCAAAGGCTCGGGCCGGAGTTCCCAAACGCTCTCCCGGCCGAGGCGCGCGCTGCGCGCAAGACCGGCATGGGCGAGCACGTGCAGATGTTTGGTGACGGCCTGGCGCGTGACGGACGCGTCGCGGGTGAGGTGCGCGATGGACATGGGTCCGCCGGCCGACAGGCGCGCCACGATGCGCAGACGAGTTTCGTCGCCGAGAGCGGCAAAGATAGGCGCCGCTTTCCTGGGCTTAAGGCTTCTCGCCGACATATTTCTCGCTGATGTACCTCTCAATGGCCTTCATCTGCATGGCCCAACCTTGCTCGTTGCCGCGGTACGCCTCCAGGCGGCGAGACAACGGAATCCCCTCGAACCCCGATTCCACAACCGTGAGCAACGTGCCGTCTGGGGCGTCGGCGAGCTCGAAGACCACCAGTGTTGTGGGTTCGGCCGAGTAGTCGGCCTGCGGGTCGATCGCGTGCGGATGCCCGCGCCAGGCAAGGAGCCGCTCAGGCTCCATGCGTTCGATGGTGATCTCGAAAGCAACGTGCTCATAGCCCTTGTGTGTGACTTGTCCCCGCAGCCGAGCTCCCGGAGTGAACGGTCCGCTGAGCTTAACACCGAACCATTGGCCAAATTCCTCGGCATTCGCCAGCGCCTGCCAGACTCGGGCCCGGGGAGCACGCAGCAGAATGCGTTTTTCTATGCGGTCCTGATCGTTCATATATGCAACCTCCTGATTGCAGGTTAGAGATCGATTGCAGGTTACCAAGATCGCGCGACAAATGCAACCGAATAGTTGCGGATCGCAGGCCGCTCCCCCATCCCACCTGGACGCTCCCACACGGATGACTTCTCGCATCGGGGTACTGGAAGGCATATGCGGCCACTGCCGCTGAAACTAAACCTCAGTGAAGTACTAAGTCGGATTCCTCGGAAAATCGCCGCGAACGCCGTCTGGAAACTGTACCCGGTATGCAGTATGGTTGAGCTTCACGCATGCATCGCCGCTTCAAACAGCCCGATGGGACGTCGATCCGGCTCTATGCATTGGGCGCCATCTTTCTGGTGCCGTTGTCCATCGGCGTGCTGCTGGTGTCGAGCAACGCCAGCCAGAACGACAACGCTTATCAGATTAGCCACGACGTTGCCAGCATGTACGCGCAGGGCCTCAAGTTTTCCCAGCGCGCCAACCAGAACATCGCGCTCAGCGTAGCCGACGCCAAAGGCATCGACGTGCGCGGCGGCAAGGGCATTTTGATTCTCAGCAAGATTCGAGTAGTGCATCCTTCCGATTGCCCAAGCCCCCCTGAAAAATGCGGAAACAAGGGCTATGCGGTGGTGATCGAGCGTTACGTCTTGGGAAACCAGGCGCTGCGCGCGAGCTCCTTCGGCACGCCCGCGTCCGTCGATCAAGCCAGCGGTGAGGTCCGGGACTGGGCCAACGATCCTTCCGCGCGTGCCGCCGATTTTCCCGCGAACCTGAAACCCGGTGAAGTGACCTATGCAGCCGAATGCTATTTGACGTCGGCCGAATCGGGCAGCGGCGTGTATTCGCGCACCATGTTTTGAAAACCAGTTTTGAAAACCGGTTCTCAACTTTTTCCGGCTGCGCTATAACTGAAGCGTGGACGCAGCCAACATTGCTCGCCGACTGGTGTTCTTGACGTGCGTGGCAGCGGCCGCGCAAGAAGCTCCTAGCCCGCAGCCTCCGGTGTTCCGCCTGGCACCCGGCATCGCGGCGCCCTTTGTGGTTGCGAAGGCCAAGCCGGAGTACACCGAAGAAGCGCTGCTGGCGAAGCTGGAAGGCAGCGTCCTGCTGTCGGTAGTAATTGACGCCGCCGGCCAGCCTGGGGACATCCACGTCGACCGGCCGCTCGGACTCGGCCTGGATGAAAGCGCGATTGAAAACGTGCGCCATTGGCAGTTCAAGCCGGGCACAAAAGCCGGGAGCCCGGTGGCGGTGCGGGCGAACGAAGAAGTGTTCTTCCATACGCAGCGAAATCTATGGGATTGGCACACGGTCCGCGCGGTTTTTATTCTCCCCGACGGTGCTGCGCGGCGGGTGCTCGTCAAGACGAAATTTCCGCCGACCGTGGATGAGGAGGAGAACGCCTCCGTAACAATTTCATTCGACATCCCGCGCTCGGGCGTTCCAGCTAACGCGAGCGTGGTGAAATCGTCCGATCCAAAATGGGAGAAGGATCTGCTCGCAGCCCTCCCAGGCTGGCGGTTTCGCCCGGCAACACAGAACGGGAAACCCGTGTTGGTTCGTGCGGGGTTCGAATTTGTGCGCGGATCGCATTCGCCCATTCCGCCGGCGCCCATCCCGGGGGCCGCTCCAACGCGCTAGCTCCAGCTAGGCTCGCGCCGCTTTTTGAATTCTCTCTTCGATAATGCGGCCGTCGAACAGCGTGATGGTGCGGTCGGCGCAGCTCGCATAGCGCGGGTCGTGCGTGACCATGCAGATGGTTGCGCCTTCCTGGTGCAATTCGCTGAGCAGCGACATTACAGCTTCGCCATTCACCGAATCCAGGTTGCCGGTCGGCTCGTCGGCGAGCAGGATGGACGGACGTCCGGCGAGCGCCCGCGCCACCGCCACGCGCTGCTGCTGGCCTCCGGAGAGCTGCGATGGATAGTGCTTGATGCGGTGCGACATGCCCACGCGCTCCAGCGCGTCCTTCACCAGTGTTTTTCGCTCGGTGGCCGGCATATTGCGATAGGTGAGCGGCAGCTCGACATTCTCATAAACCGTCAGGTCGCCGATTAAATTGAAAGCCTGGAAAATAAAGCCGATCTCCCGATTACGCACTCGCGCCCGTTGCGAGAGCTTCATCTGATCCACGCGCGTGTCGTTGAGCACGTAGGAACCGTCGGACGGCGTGTCCAGCAAGCCCAATATCGCGAGCAGCGTGGATTTCCCGCACCCCGAGGGGCCCGATATCGAAATATACTCGCCCTTGCGAACGTTCAGCTCAATGCCCGCGAGCGCATGCGTCTCAACCTCGTCGGTTGTGAAAACCTTGAAAACGCTTTTGAGAGTGATCAGTGGCGGCGCGTTTTGTTCCACGGAAACTCCTTCCCGAGCGCCCGGGATCGAACCCCGCGCTCAGCTCTGATAGACGTACGTTACGCGCGGGAGTTAGGTTCAAGAAAAATTGTTTATTGCCGGCTAAACGAAACTTGGCTCGCGGGAGCCTCTGCATGCCGGTCTCGGCGCAGCCTACGGCGGACGCTTTGCGCAAACGTCCGAGTCCAGTCGAAGATCAGGCTCAACAGGAAGCGTAGCCCGCGCAGCAGGTACTTGCCCAGCCGCAGCAAGCCCAGCCCGGCCGCAATAAAGACGCTGGCAACCACGATCATCAAAAACGCCTGACCGGTGGGCGACAAGTGATTCACCAATTCAACCGGACCGTTGAATCGGATAAAGCCAAGCATTACCAGCTTGTCCCACAGCTCCGGCAGGATCACCCGAATCAGGCCTAACGACAGGAAGCATGCACCCACCAGCAGGAAGCTCGCCGTAACCATGTAATAAGCGAAGACCACGCCGATTAGCGCGATGAGCAGACCCGCCAGCACGCCCACGCCGCCAAATCCCAGCGGAATCCCGAATAATGCGATGGTTATTCCGGCCAGAACATATAGCGGCAGATTCCGCCTGGCGCCCGAACGCACCATCGCTCCCGGCAGCCGGTCTGCCACCACTTCAGAGGGTTCGCCGAGGTTTCGCAACACCGCCAGGATTTTCGCCACGTCGTCCTCGCCCGGCGTTTGCCGGTAGGCCTCATGAATGTGCGACTGGATCTCGCGCAGGAACTCGTCCCGTTCCCGCCCTGGAACCGCGCGAAGGCATGCCTTGACGCGCTCTAAATAGTCATTTGCAATCTTCGCCACTGCTTCCGGATAATCGTTCATCAATAGCCTCTTTGGATCTTACGCTTTTCGAATGAAAAGCTTCTTGCCGGCGTGCCCGGACTGCTCCGTGCTCTTCCATTTCCGCTGGACCAGGGAAATCAGCAGCTCAAATTCCTTGCTGAGCTCATCGAACAGCTGCCGCCCCGACGTCGTAAGTTCATAGTATTTGCGCGGAGGTCCTTGATCGGACTCCACCCACTCCGAACGAACCAGCCCGTCCCGATCCAGCCGCGCGAGAATCGGATAAATGGTCCCTTCCTTAAGTGAGATCGATCCCGTTTCGGTGAGCGCCCGTACCAGCGAATAGCCGTAATGCCGTTCGTGGTAGAGGACTCCCATGACAGCCAGTTCCAGGATCCCCTTGCGGAGCTGCGTAATCCGCCGGTCCCGATCCTCATCTGAATACTGCACGCTAGTTCGAGTACCCTCCCGATGCCTAGTATACGTTAATGCTAGGTACCTGGTTCCATCGAACTACCGCTCTTGCGCGCCGTCACTTCGATCTCGATCTTCATGCGCGGGTCCGAAAGGCCCGCCGCAATCATGGTAGCCGCGGGCCGCACCTCGCCGAAATGCCTCCGCAGTACCGGCCAGCACGCCTCGAAATCCTCAACTTTCGGAAGGATGTAAAGAACCCGCACGACGTCCGCGATCCGGCTCCCGGCATCCAGCAGGGCCTTCTCTATATTGACGAAACATCGCTCGGCTTGCTCCACCACGTTGTCGGAGATGGTCATGCTTTCGTAATCGAAGCCGGTGGTGCCCGAAACGAAGACCCAGTCGCCATCCACCACAGCGCGGGAATACCCGATCTCGCGTTCGAAAGACGATCCGTATGATATGAAACGGCGCATGCTAGTTTCCTATTATCCATTGGAGTAAGATCTGTGACAGAATCTACCAAGGGAGGTTCGGATGAAAGCTGCGTTCGCTTTTTTGGTTGCTGGAATCGGTTTGCTGGCCCCGGCTGCGGCCCTGGCGCATCACTCGTTCGCCGCCGAGTATGACGCGAAGAAGCCCGTCACGCTGAAGGGTACGGTCACCAAGGTGGAATGGACCAACCCGCATGCTCGCTTTTATGTCGACGTGAAGGACGAAAGCGGCAACGTCACAAACTGGAACTTTGAACTTGCCAGTCCCAATGTGCTGACGCGCAATGGATGGACCAGACACTCTCTGAACGTAGGGGATCAAGTGACCGTGGAAGGCGCCCAAGCCAAGGACGGATCGCAGATGGCCAACGCCAGAAGCGTTGTCTTGGCCGATGGCAAGAAGGTTTTCTCCGGCCCTGCGGGCGACGCAGTTCCGAACCAGTAGACCAAGGAGAACCGCAGTGAAACCGAATCTGACAGCTTTAGCGATTGCCTCCTTATTGACCGTGGGGGCGCTCGCGCGAGCTCAGGCGCCGGCGACCATCCCCGCGAAAACCCTTACGCCCACCGAAGCCACTGCTCCAGCGGGGGGCAGCGCGAATCCTGAAACTCCTAAGCCGCGCCCGCGCGATGCCGCGCCACATGGTCCGACACCTCGGCTACCCGATGGGCACCCGGACCTATCCGGAGTGTGGTCGGGCGGCGGCCCGATAGGCGATCTGGCCCAGGGTCTCGCGCCAGGCGAAACCATTCCGTTGCTGCCCGCGGCCAAAGCAATCATGGATCAAAGACAATCCAAGGATGATCCGGAAGCCAATTGTCTGCCCACCGGCATCCCGCGCATCGCGCCCTATCCGTGGCGAATCGTACAGGATTCTGCGCACGTTTACTTCCTCTTTGAAGGCAATATTCACAGCTACCGGCAGATCTTCATGGATGGCCGCAAGCATCCCGCCGATCCGGATCCCACTTGGTACGGGCATTCCATCGGAAGCTGGGATGGAGACACGCTGGTGGTGGACACGGTTGGATTCAACGACAAGTTCTGGTTCGATTTTCGCGGCCATCCGCATACCGAGCAACTGCACACTATCGAGCGTTACACGCGCAAGGATTTAGGGACGCTCGAGAACAAAGTCACCATCATCGATCCCGGCGATTACTCCAAGCCTTTCACGCTGACCTTCACCGCGCGCCTCCGGCCGAAAGAAGAGCTGATGGAATACATCTGCCAGGAGAACCAGCAGGACTCGCAACATATGAAAGGCAGCGCGGGCCCGCCCGTAAATCCGTAGCTCCCTTCGCCCGGCCCGTACAAGGCACACTTTCGCTCATGGTCCGGCAAGCCCTCGTCATCTTGATCGCCGTCATCGCGTTCGGCGTCCTGGTTCCTTTGTATAAGGGCTTCGGGTTCCTGGATGCGCGCATCCTGGCCGCCTATGCGTGTCTGGCGCTGCTGTTCGTTGCGCCCGCGAGCGCGGAACTGGCGGCCGCGCAGGGCAAAGACGCGCCGCCCGCGGCCATCCTGGGAAGAATCGCATTGATCGTCGCTTGGGGCTGGGGCATTACGGTGGTGATTCTTACCACCGCCATCGTGACGCTCAATCTGATTGCGCGGGGTGGAGGATTTCTCGCGCCGCCGTGGGGATTTCTGGCCGCGGTTTTAACTTTTAGCCTGATCGCATCCATCGCGATCGCGATTTTAGGCGCGATTCTCGCGCGCCGCTTCTCGGCCGCCGGCGTGAAGAACATCCTGCGAATCGGCTTTCTTGTCATCCTGCTGGCATTGATCTTCGGCTCGCGCGTGTTTCCGGAACGCGTGCAGCTCGAGATCCTCGATCATTTCAACACCCGCCGCGCGCTTACGAATCTGGCGTGGCATTCATCCATCGTGTTCGCAGCGGTCGCGGCGCTGCTGCTGATCCCGCTCCTGCGGAAAGCGCCGACAGAGTCGAGATGAGTTTCGTTTTGGGGCGCACGCACTCCTGCGTGCCGCGTTGGCACTCGTGCCAACGCTTGCCTCGATTAGTTTCTGGCCCGCGCCGTGGCCACATAAACGCCCAGCCCGATCATCGCGGCGCCCGATGCCGCGCGCTGCCTGCTGCGAAACCTCGCGTTGCGCTTCATTCTCGATCCTAGCGGTCCAGCGAAACAGGCCACGACCAGGTCGGCGAGCGTGTTCAGCGTTACTGAAATCGCGCCTAGCGCGAAAAACTGCGCAGCCACGTGGCCTTGCCGCACCGAAACAAACTGCGGGATGAACGCCAGAAAAAACAGCGCCGTCTTCGGATTCAATACCTCCGTCATCACGCCTTGCACCAAGGTGTTCCGGCCGGCGCGCGCGGACGTTTCCGCATCGCTCATCTGTTCGTGACGGATGCGAATCATCCGAAATCCCAGGTAAATCAAATACGCGGCGCCCGCATACCGAACTGTCTCGAACGCCACCGCCGAAGCCGCCAGGATCGCCGAGAGCCCCAACGCCGCTGCGCCCACATGCACCAAACCGCCCAGAAATGTTCCGGCAGCCGATAATACGCCCTCCCGGCGTCCTCCGCGCAAACTGCGCGCCAGCACATAAAAGATCCCGGGACCCGGCGTTATTGCCAGTACCAGCGCCGCGCTCAGAAACACCAGGAATCGCGATGGAACTATTTCACTAAAAAGCAGCATCCCTCAGACGATACAATCAAAATCGAACCGCCGCAAGATTTCCGTCCCAAAAGTATGGAGAAGCTGCACTCACACCCTGCCTGGCAACAAATTCAACAACAATTCTTCTCCACAGGCGACGCGGCGCCCGTGCTGGCGGGACTTTCCGAACTCATCGAGCGAATGGCGATCGAAGCTTTCCAATTATCCTTCGCCACTCTCGCCGATCCCGGTGTCGCCCTGCTTGCGGTGGGCGGCTTCGGACGCCGCGAGCTCTTTCCGTTCTCCGACGTCGACGTGTTGATCCTCGTCGAGCGCGAGTCCCAGGCCGCTGCCATCAAGAACGAACTCGCCGAGTTGGTGCGTCTGCTCTGGGATGCCGGCCTGCGCTTGAGCCATTCCGTACACACCGTAGCCGAGTGCGCCGAAATCCACGAGGGCAATATCGAGCTGAGTATCAGCTTGCTCGATCGCCGCATGCTGGCCGGGTCCCTGGACCGCTACGCCAGGCTCGAAGACAAGCTGCCCGCTTTCTTCAACCGGCAGCGCCGCGCTTTAATCCGCCAGCTATGCCAGCTTGCGCGCGAGCGGCACGAAAAATTTCAGAACACGTTCTATCATCTCGAGCCCAACGTGAAAGAGACGCCTGGAGGCCTGCGCGATCTGCACCTGATCGATTGGCTGGGCAAACTACGCAAGCCCGATGAGGAAGTGGCCGCCCGCCTGCGCGTTCCCAGCGCATTCCTGCATTCCTTGCGCTGTTTCCTGCACTATCAAGCTCGCCGCGATCAAAATCTCCTGACCTTCGATGCGCAGGAAGCGCTCGCCGCGCAACCGTATCTCGAATTTCATGAACCATCCGCCCAGCCGGCTGCCCAGCCGGCGGCCTTGATGCGCGAATATTTCCGCAACGCGCGTGTCATCTTTAGCGAAGCGCGCCGCGCCTTGGACTCCAACGAAAAGAGCGAAGGCTCGCTGGCGGCGCAGTTCCGCGATTGGCGTTCGCGGCTCTCCAACCACGAATTTACCGTTTCTAACGGCCGTGTCTATCTGCGATCGCCGGCGCAGTTGACTAACGATCCGGCCATCGTCCTGCGCCTGCTTGAATTCATCGCCCGTCACGGCGTGCCCCTGGCTGCGGAAACAGAGCGCCGTTTGGAACACGCAGCCTCCGCTTTCGCCGCCTGGTGCGCATCACCGCCGGAAGCCCTATGGCCGCCACTCCGTAACATTCTTTCGCTCCCGCATTCCGCCGCCGCGCTCCGCGCCATGCACGACACGAATCTGCTGTTAGCGATGTTTCCGGAATGGAAGACCATCTCCTGCCTGGTGGTTCCGGACTTCTACCATCGCTACACCGTCGATGAACATACGCTTGTCGCCATCGAAAAACTTGCCGAGCTCACCCCCGGCAGCATCGACCCCGCCCGGCGGCGCTTCGCCGAAATCTACTCGGAGATCGACGACCTCGCATTGCTGCGCTTTGCCTTGCTCTTTCACGACTCCGGCAAAGGCGTTCAGAGCGGCGACCACGCGCTGGTCTCGGTCCAGCTCGCGCGCACCGCCGCCCAGCGCATTCAAATGCCCGCGCAGGAACAGAGCGCGGTCGAGTTTCTGATCGAACATCATCTCGATCTTTCGGCCGTCATGAATTCACGCGATTTGTACGATCCCGCCACCGCTGCCCTACTGGCCCACCGCATAGGCACGCTGGAGCGCTTGAAGCTGCTCACGCTCTTAACCTATGCCGACATCTCCGCCGTGAACCCCGCCGCCATGACTCCCTGGCGCCTCGAACAGCTTTGGCAAACCTACCGCGTCACGCACCAGCGCTTGCTCCACGATCTCGAAGCCGAACGCATCACCGATCTCCCGAAAGATCTGCCGCCCGGATTGGCCGATCCCGAAGGTTTCCTCCAGGGCTTCCCCTCGCGCTATCTTCGCACCCATTCCCCGGGCGAAATCCGCGCCCACCTCCAACTCTACGAATTCAGCCGGCTCACCGGTGTCGCCGTGCAACTGGATGCTTCGGGCGGCGTCCATCGCGCCACCATCATCGCGCGCGATCGCCCAGCTCTCTTCGCATCCCTCGCCGGAGGCCTTTCCAGCTTTGGAATGGATATCCTCAAAGCCGAAGCGTTCTCAAATGCGCAAGGCCTGGTCCTCGACACATTTGTCTTTGCCGACCCCAAGCGAACCATCGAGCTCAATCCAACCGAGAGCGGCCGCTTGCGCGAAACCCTCGAAGAGATAGCACTGGGCCAACTCGACCCCGAGGCGCTTCTCGGTGGCCGCGTTCGCGGTGACGCCGACCGCTCCCGCCCGAAGAAACGTACCGTCGAGCCCAGCGTGCATTTCGATCCCAACGCTTGCGACAGCGCCACGTTGGTCGAAATTATTGCAGAAGACCGGCCCGGTTTGCTCTACGATCTTTCGGCCGCGTTCTCCGCCGCGGGCTGCAACATCGACGTGGTGCTGATCGACACCGAAGGGCACAAAGCAATCGACGTATTTTATGTTGCGACCAACGGGAGCAAGCTTGCATCCAATGTAGTGGAGCAGCTAAGTCACACATTGCTAAGTGTTTGCAAGGTTTAGGGCTGGCTGAGTAACCTTTCGTCTCGATGCAACGTAATACAAGTGTGTGGGTTGCATGCAAGAAACAACCACACTCCTCGTAGAGCTCAACCACACGCATTAAAAATTAAAGGGAGTAAATTACATGAAGATCACCAAACTCATGCTCGCCGTTTGTGTCTTTTCTCTTGGCATCGCTACCGCTGCCTCCACCTACCACGTCAAGATCGCTGATCCTACGTGGGTTGGACAGAGTGAATTGAAGCCTGGAGATTATAACGTCACAGTGGACGCCGGCAAAGTCACGTTCAAGATGGGCAAGAACGTGGTAGAGGCGCCCGCCAAGGTCGAAACCAACGCGTCCAAGTTTTCTGACACGCAAATGAGCACCAAGAGCGTCAACGGCCAGTCGCAGCTCAAGGAGCTTGACCTGGGCGGAACCAAGTCGAAAATCACCTTCGGCGATGCTGCCGTTGCCGAAGCCGGCACCCGCTAATTAGCTCAGAACTTTCTACGCGCCGGGACGGAGGCTTAGGCTTCCGCTCCCGGTGTTGCATTCCCACCACCCTTCCTCCCCTACGGCTGTAACCTCCAGCGTTAGCAAGCTCGTCGTTCAATAGACACATCCCGATCGCGCGTATACTATGAGTTTCCCTGGGAGGTTCCAAACAGTCGATGTCCATCTTGAGTATGTGCCAGTGGATTCAGGACACCACTATCGGCACCTCCATCCGCGAGTCAATTTGGGTCTTCCCCATCATTGAAACCATCCACGTACTCGGTCTCTCCATCTCCGTCGGCTTATTGCTGGTGTCCGACCTGCGGCTCATGGGCGTCATCATGAAAAAGCGTCCGGCCTCGGAAGTCTACGAACAAATCAAGCCCTGGATGTTCATTGGATTCGCCATCATGGTGATCACCGGAATTTTCCTGTTCTGGTGCCAGGCCGTAAAAGCCTACAACAGTATCTTTTTCAAAACCAAGGTCATTCTGCTGGTGGTCGCCGCCATTAATGCGATCGCGTTCGAGCGTGGCATTTACCGCAAGATCGGTCAATGGGACAACGCGCTGGTGCCGCCCATGGAAGCTCGCGTGGCCGGTTGGGCCTCGCTCATCCTGTGGGCTGCCATCATTACCTGCGGCCGCACCATGGCGTACACTTTTTAGCATGCAAGCCATCATCCCCTTCTTTCAATGGTGCGACGACACCGCCGTCGCCCAGGCCATTCGCAACTCGCGCATTGCGTTCCCGGTCATCGAAAATTTTCATCTCTTCGCGCTCACCGTCTTGCTTGGCACCATCGTGATTCTCTGCCTGCGCCAGTTCGGGCTGGTATTGAAGACCCAGAGCATTTCCGAGGTGGCAAGCGCGCTCCGTCCCTGGAACCGCTGGGGACTCGCGGTCATGCTCACCTCCGGCATTCTGCTCTTTTTGTCGGAAGCGATGAAGTGCTACGGCAACACTTCGTTCCGCGTCAAGATGCTCTTTCTGTTCTTCGCACTGCTGTTCCAGTTCACCATCTACAACCGCATCGTGAAAAATGAAGGCGTGACCGCTCCTCTGGGCGGAAAAATCGCCGCCGGCATCGCGCTGTGCCTGTGGTTCGGAGTTGGCTTGGCGGGCCGCGCTATCGGTTTTCTCGGATAGGCAAAGCTTTCTCGGATAGGGCAAAACTATGGTCATCAGAATCACCGCAATCGCGATCGCGCTAACGATCGGCGTCGGCACAGCAGGCGCCCAGCAGAACGTGGACGCGAATGTTTTGAAGAACGCCGGTACGCCTCGGGACATGTTCCAGGGCGACTGGCTTAGCTACGGGCGCACCCAAGGCGAAACGCGCTACAGTCCCCTGACCCAGATCAATCCGTCCAACGTCAGCCGGCTCGGCCTCTCCTGGACCTATGCCGTCGGCGCCGGCGGCGGCAATCAGGAAGCGACGCCGCTGGTCTGGAACAACACCATCTACGGCATCACGAATTGGAGCGTCGTGTTCGCTCTCGACGGCCGCACCGGGAAGGAACTCTGGCGCTGGGATCCGGAAGTGAATCAGGCCGCTGTCCGGCCCAAGGTCTGCTGTGGCATCGTCAACCGCGGCCTCGCGATCTATGACGGTAAGATTTTCGCTCCCGTCATCGACGGCCGGCTGGAAGCGCTGGATGCCTTCACCGGCAAAGTGATCTGGGAATCGCGCGTGGCGTATCCGCAGAACTTTTACTCCATCACCATGGCGCCCCGCGTTGCCAACGGCAAGGTTCTGATCGGCGTCTCCGGCGGCGATCATCCCATTCGCGGCTTCTTCGATGCGTATGACGCAGCCACCGGCCGCCGTGCCTGGCGCTTCTACACCGTCCCCGGCAACCCCGCCGATCCGTACGAAAACGAGGCCATGCGCAAAGCGTCGAAAACCTGGGGCGGCGATTTCTACAAAATGGGCGGCGGCGGATCGGTGTGGGACGGCATGGCGTACGATCCGGAAACCGACCTGATTTACGTCGGCACCGGAAATGCCGAACCCTGGGTGCAGAAGTTTCGCGGCGCGAAGGGCATGGACAATCTTTACACCTGCACCATCCTGGCCGTTCAAGTCTCCACCGGAGAACTCAAGTGGCACTATCAGGCCGTGCCCAACGACAACTGGGATTACGACAACGTTCAGCAAATGATTCTGGCCGACCTCACCATCAACGGCCGCCCGCGCAAAGTGCTGATGCAGGCCGCCAAGAACGGCATCTTCTATGTGCTGGACCGGGTCACCGGAAAATTCATCTCCGGACAAGCCTACACGCAAGTGAATTGGACCCGTGGCTTCGATGAGTCGGGCCGTCCCATGATTAACCCGGAAGCCTTCTACGATAAGGAGCCCATCACCGTTTTTCCAACCGCGGGCGGCGGCCACAATTGGGCGCCGATGTCATTCAGTCCCCTCACGGGCCTCGTCTATATCCCCACTACGTACGGAAGCTGGACCTACGCAGCGGGTGACAAAGTAATTCCCCATCCATACGGCGACACCGGACTCGCGGAGGGTTTTCCTAGCGCTCGCCCGAACTCAATGCCGTTCATGGGGCCCGAGCCTCCGGACAAGGAACGCGGAGTGCTTGAGGCCTGGGATCCCGTGAATCAGAAACTGGTTTGGCGTACCCCGGGCGGAGGCGGCATCGGCGGCGGGACGGTCACAACGGCCGGCAACCTGGTTTTCCAGGTGACCAATGATGGCCGGCTAATGGCGTACACCGCCGATAAGGGCGCAAAGCTCTTCGAAATTCAGACCGGCCGCACCGGCATGGGCCCGCCCATCACATATGAGATCGACGGGAAGCAATATGTGGCGCTGATAGGAGGGCTTGGCCGTTCCGCCATGATCAACGAGCCGAACGATGCCAAGGTCGAGCATCCGCCGTTGCTGTTCGTCTTCGAGTTGGATGGAAAAGCCCCGATGCCTTCGCCGGCCGCACCACCGCCTCCCTTTGGACCGCCGCCCCCTCCACCGAAGGAGGAGTTGCACAAGTAAGTCCAATGGAAAAGAAGCTGAGCATCGTCTTTGGCCTTTTGACTGGCGGGATGTGGTTCGGTGAGATCATCCTGGGGAATCTGGGCGGCACGTCTGTTTTCCGGAACATCCGCGATGTACATCCGCGTATCTATGCGCTGGCTGGTTGGTTCGCGCTGGGGGCGGTGGGAGTCACTGCGATGGGTGGCCTTGTCGCCGCTTATCGAACGGGCCGTATTGCAGCGGCTCTCCGAGTCGGTGTCTGGAGCGGACTGATCAATGGAGGCATCGTGTTCGTGATTGTCACGGGCGTGGCGATCCTGTTTCATGCCGCATTGATGCAAGATCCGTCGAACATCCACGAGTTTGCGCGAACCGCGCATCGCGCCCTCACCGAAACCGAGTTGTCCAGCTTCCTTTACTGGGATGCGCTGGGGGGCGCTTTAAACCACCTGTGGATCGGGCCGCTGCTCGGACTTACGGTGGGGGGTGTCGGCGCCATTGTCGGCAAAAGCTGGCGCAATAGGGCTCGTATCCTAGCCCCATAATCTTTCGCCTTGAGCCAAACTGTGCGCCCATAGCCTGCCGAGCGAAAATCCCCCAGCTCGAAACACCTGGCCGTGCTCCATCCAAACCAACAGCGTTGTAGCCATCAGAAACCATCGGTGCGCGGTGCGTACGAAGCCTCGCAGCAGCGCTGGCCGTCGCGATCCCAAACGGCCAAATGTGAACGCCTGAAATCGCAAATGCTCCGCTTCCTCCTGCAAAATGCGTGAGCAAATCGATTTCAGCAGCGTCGACCCCGTAGCCTCCCGCAAGGCCGTGTAATAAGGAATCGCCAACACCTCTGCCGTCGCCAGCACCCGCATCCGCAGTTCCAGCCCCGCCAATCCACGCAGTCGCCGGAATACCGCATGGACCCAGTGCCGCGACAGACACCGCTCGCCCTGCAAAGCGAGAAACCGGCCCAACAGGTAACTGTGCCGCTGCTCTTCCTGGATGAACAACCGCAGCGCGCCCGCATACGCCGCATCCAAAGCCTGGGCCCGCTCCAACAACCGCCGGCCTTGCGCGTTTTCGCCAAGCTGGAATTGCTGAATGGATTCGACCACCACCGTCCGTTCCGCGCCGCTCAGCCGGTAGCCATCGTCCCAGGGCAATTGAGGATCCGCCGAGTTCGCGCGGAAATACCGCAGCCAATCGGTTTCCGTCACGAGTTCACTGTATCACAGTGTACTTTGCGTTGTAAAGTATTTTAGCTAGGCCATCCCGAACGCCCGTGCGATCAGCTCGTACGACCGCTTGCGCGCCGCGTGATCGTGCATGATGTTGACCACGAAAACCTCCTCGGCTCCGTAGTCTTCCGCTACCTGCTCGATGATCGCTCGAACTTTTTCGGGCGTTCCCACCGTGATTCTGCGCCCGACGGGAAGCGTCTCCGCCGCCACACCCTCGTTCGCCAGAAACTCCAGCGCGTGCTGCACCGACGGCACGGGAATCAGCCGCCCGCGATACAGCATCAACATCAGCATTCGCATGCTCGACGCAAGTCGCTGCGCTTCTTCGCCGGTTTCGGCGCAAATGGCCCACGTCGCAACGCCCACGCGCGGCTCCGGCAGTCGCGCCGACGGCTGGAAATGCTCGCGATAATACGCGGCGATGGCTTCTCCGTTCGGATTGATAAAGTCCGCGAATACGTACGGCAATCCCAGCTCGGCGGCCCAAATTCCGCTTTGCTCCGACGACCCCAGGAGCCACGGCTCCGGGCTTTCAAAGTGCATCGCGGCGGTCTGACGGAACGGCCCGGCCGAAGGCCCGCGGTTCTCGAAATATGCCAGCAGTTCTTCGAGTTGCTCGTGAAAATCGTCTGGAGCGGCCTGCCTTCGATCGCGCTGCAGCGCGTAGGCGACACCGGAGCTAGTGCCCGGCGCCCGTCCCAGGCCCAAATCGATCCGGCCGGGATATAAAGCACTCAGCATGCTGAATGTTTCGGCCACTTTCAGCGGACTGTAGTGCGGCAGCATGATGCCACCCGTGCCGACATGCATTCGCGAAGTGGCCGACGCCACCGGTCCAATCATCACTTCGGGACTGGCGTCGGCGAGTCCCGGAGTTCCGTGATGCTCGGCCAGCCAATAGCGGTGATATCCAAGATGCTCGGCCCAGCGCGCCAAATCGATGGTGTTCCGCAGCGCGTCGCCCGCCGTGGAACCTTCCGCGATCGGCGATTGATCCAGAACGCTCAGTTGCATTCGACTATCATTATGCATGAGGCTGGAATCGCGACCCGCGTGATACAATTCAGGCGTTCATGAATTCCACTCTGTTCCCGACATCGCTGGTAGGCTCCTATCCGCAACCCGATTGGCTGATCGATCGCGCCCAACTGTCGCACCGTTTGCCGCCGCGTGTGCGCGCCACCGATCTTTGGCGCGTCGCGCCCGAGTTTTTGGAGCAAGCCCAGGATGACGCTACTCTCCTCGCGATTCGGGCCCAGGAACGCGCCGGCCTGGATATCATCACCGACGGCGAAATTCGGCGCGAGAGCTATTCCAATCGCTTCGCCACCGCGCTCGACGGGATCGATCTGGATAATCCCGCGCAAGTGGTGGCGCGCTCCGGCAAGTTGAACTTCGTGCCGCGCGTAGTGTCGAAAATCCGGCGCAAACACGCCGTCGAGGTTCGCGATATCCAATTTCTGCGCGCCAACACCGACCGCCGCGTGAAAGTCACCGTGCCCGGTCCTTACACCATGTCGCAGCAGGCGCACAACGATTTTTATAAGAGCGAAGAAGAAATGGCCCTGGACTACGCAGCCGCCGTCAACGAAGAGATCAAGGATCTGTTCGCGGCCGGCGCCGACGTCGTCCAAATCGACGAGCCTTACATGCAGGCGGTCCCGGATAAAGCCCGCCAATTCGGATTGGCCGCGCTCAACCGCGCTCTGGAAGGAGTGCCAGGCGAAACGGCCGTTCATCTTTGCTTCGGCTATGCGGCCATGGTCGCGAATCGTCCCTCCGAATATCAGTTCCTCACCGAGCTGGCCGGCTCGCGCATGGGCTCCATCTCCATCGAAACCGCGCAGTCGTCTCTGGATTGTTCGGTGCTCGCCAAGCTTCCCGGCAAGAATATCATCCTGGGCGTGCTGGATCTTTCCACCAACGAAGTGGAGACTCCCGAAAAAGTCGCCGCCCGGATTCGCCGCGCGCTTCCTTACATCAGCGCCGAGCGGCTGGTGATTGCTCCCGATTGCGGCATGAAATACCTTCCGCAAGACGTAGCTTTTGGAAAACTAAAAGCCATGGCCGCCGGCGCCAGCATTGTTCGCAAGGAAGTAGGCGATCGCCACCTGGCGTCTCAAAACGCCTGAGGTTCAACGACGCGTTCAATCGACACATACATCGGACCCACGCCCAGCGTTCCCACCAGGAACCATGTGAAGCGGCCCGTTCGATTTACGGCCAGAAACCGCGCGTGCTCTCCGGGAGCGAGGTTGAGCTCGACGGTCTTCCAGTTCCATGTATTGTCTACTTGCAAACGATGCCGCCCGGGCTCGACTTCGCGCGATATTTCGTCGCCGTGCATCAGCTCTCCCAGCCGCTTTCCATCCAGCTTCACGATAATCTGGCGCTGCTTGATGTCGTCCGGCGATTTTCGACTGACGCTGATACGAGACTCCACGATTCGAGTATAGGCCGCATTCTGAATTTCTAGTCGGGATACATCACGCGCTCCAGGAAAAGTCCCGACGCCGGCGCGGTCCAGGCCGCGACATCAATCGCCGAATTTGTTTGACCATTCAGAAGGCCGGAAAAATCGGCCTCGGCGATTTCTCCCCGGCCGAGTCTCACCAACACTCCCACGATTCGCCGGACCATGCGCCACACGAAGTGGGAGGCGGTGATGCGGAAAATAATCAGATCGCCCTCAACTTCGATCAGGGCATCCTCCACCACGACGATGGGCGATTCATCGGGGCGCGAAGGGTCTTCGGCGCGGAACGCACGGAAATTGTGGCGGCCGATCAGCAAACGCGCGGCCCGCGCCATGGCCGCGGAGTCCAGCGGCTCCTTGACCCACCAAACATATTTCTTGAAAAAGGCCGTGCGCCGCGTCGAGATCTGGTACATATACGATCGCGCCACTGCGTCGTGGCGCGCATGAAAGCTCGCGGGCGCCCCAGTCACATCCAAGAGACAGACATCCGATGGCAGACGGCTGTTGATGGCGCGCAAGATCTCATCCGGACGTGGCCAGTTCCGCCGGGCATTCTGTTTCGGCGGACGAATCCGAAGATGCGCCACTTGAGCCCGGGCATGCACGCCGGCGTCCGTGCGGCCCGCGCCCTGAAGGTCGACTTCGCATCCAAAGAAATCCTCCGCGGCCTTGCGAAGCTGGCCTTGCACGGTGCGCGCGTTGCGCTGCTCCTGCCACCCGCTGTATTTGGTTCCATCGTATTCAATGGTCAGCTTCCAGCTTTTCGGTTCCTCTGTCGTTCGCCCAGAAGCTTTCAAATCCCAGTGTAGCCCCGCCGTCCGCTCGCAATGCTATGATGGAGCGCTTTAGGAGAGAGCGAATGTTCAAAGAGTTCAAGAATTTCATCATGCGCGGCAACGTGTTGGACCTGGCTGTTGCCGTGATTATCGGCGCGGCTTTTGGAAAGATCGTGACGTCACTGGTGAACGACATTCTGATGCCGCCGCTCGGACTCGCCCTCAAGAGCGTCGATTTCACCAACCTCTTCATCGACCTCTCCGGCGGTCATTACCACACGCTGGCCGAGGCCAAGGCGGCCGGCGACGCTACCATCAACTACGGAAGTTTCGTCAATAACGTCATCGATTTTCTGATTGTGGCATTCGTGATCTTCCTGATCATCCAGCAGGCCAATCGGCTCAAGAAGCCTGCCGCAGCGCCCACCACCAAGGAATGCCCGTTCTGTCACACCACCATCGCGCTGGCGGCCACGCGCTGCCCGAATTGTACGTCGAATTTATTGGCCGCCACTCCCTGACGGTCATGGTTCGGTAGGGGGCCACTCCCTGACGGTCATGGTTCGGTAGGGGGCCACTCCCTGACGGTCACGGTTCGGTAGGGGGCCACTCCCTGACGGTCATGGTTCGGTAGGGGGCCACTCCCTGACGGTCATGGTTCGGTAGCGTCGCGCCTACAGCGTGATCTCGAGGCCTTCATAAGCGCAGCAGACTTCCAGCGGCGAGCCGAGACTGCTGGCCAGTTCTTGCGCCTTTCTTTCGATAAACGCGATGAACTCGTCGTCATGCGAAGGATCGTGATGCGTCAGGATCAGGCGGCGGACACCCGCCGCGGCGGCCAGTTCTACCACATACAGGTACGTGCTATGACCCCAATGCCGCTTGGAAGGATACTCTTCCGGCGTGTATTGCGCCTCGTGAATGACTACGTCGGCGCCTTGCATGTACTCGGCGTGCCGGCGGTCGCCTTCCTCGAGAATCGACTCCAGCCGCCCCGCCGGAGCGCCCTCACGCCAAATATTCTCGAAGTACGGTTCGTGATCGCATAAGTAACAAATGGACTGCCCTCCGGCTTCGATGCGATATCCGAGGGTCGGCGATGGATGATTCATGGGATGCGCCCGCACTGTGATGCCATCGATTCGATGAACGCCTTCCGTCAGATCTTGGTACGCGATGCGGGCAGCCAGCTGGTCGAGCTCCACCGGGAAATAATGATGCTCCATCTGACCGGCCAGCACGTCGCGCAAGGAGAGATGCGCGCCCTCCGGTCCGTAGACCTTGAAGCGATTGTCCGGTTGAAACAGAGGCGCGAAGAAGGGAAAGCCTTGAATGTGATCCCAATGGGTGTGCGAAAGCAGAATGGTGGCCGAGACCGGCCCCGCCGCGCGAGCTAACAAGTGGTTGCCTAACGACCGGGCGCCGGTGCCGCAGTCCAGCACCAGGATCCCGCCCGTGGGTGTAGACAGCTCGACGCAGGACGTATTGCCGCCGAAGCGAGTAGTGTGCGGCCCAGGCGCTGCGATGGACCCTCGAGTTCCCCAAAAGCGCGCTAGCATTCCCTGATGGCTCGTTCTCAGATTATCTCATCGACAGATTGAGCCGGGAGGAGTAGGGAGCTCAATCCGTGATGGCCTCGATGGTTTCGGGCGCGTTGCCTTCCAGACGGTTGTTCACGAAAATGTAGGATGGCTGGTGACGTTCGCGGGCGCGCGCGATTAGAATCCGCAGCGCGTCGCGGGTTTCCGGATTGGGATCCTGCACATGAGAGTAGGGCGTGAACTTCGCAACCGCGTCTTCGTAAGCCCGGCCGCGGCGGAGCAGAGCGCGCGCCAGCGTGAAATCGGCCGTGCAGGCGTCCGGCAAGCGCATCTGTACGCTTATCTCGGGCATTCTAGTCCAGGCGTTGAACACATGCGCGACGCCGTGGCTGCGCAGGCATGCAAAATATTCGGGAGAAAGAAACTCGGGATTGCGGATCTCGAGGGCGTAGCGAAAGTCGCGCGGCAACGCGGCCAGGAACGGATCCAGTTGTTCAAGAAACGCGCCGGTGTCCGCGAAGCATTGCTTGGGGAAACTGCCGAATTCGAGAATGAGCGCGGCGACACGCGGCCGATACGGGGCCAGGAGATCCAGAAACGCGCTCTCGAACAGCGCCGCGTTCAAGAAGGACGAATTATCGTCGCCCGCGCGCGGACCGTAGCGCGGATGCCTGGGGAATTGCTTCACGGTGACGTCTTCAGGCACTTTGAAGGCAAACTGCAAAGCCGGGGGCGCCGAACTGAACAGCCTGCGCCAGTAGTCCGGCGAAGGGAATTGATAGAAGGAGAAATCGCCGCAAACGATCGGAAATGTTTC
>Ga0302325_10010053_pt1 | contig 20558 bp, 14 predicted proteins | sample Palsa_T0_2_FD_201948 | JGI IMG/M metagenome (GOLD analysis project Ga0302325, IMG submission 201948) | Peat permafrost microbial communities from Stordalen Mire near Abisko, Sweden - Palsa_T0_2 | ecosystem: Environmental > Terrestrial > Soil > Palsa > Peat permafrost | place: Sweden: Abisko...
TTCAGATATGCTCCCTCCTCACGCCTTGCCGGCGGCCCATTTTGATCGCAACAATATACCTCGTATTTCTGGGACAGGACACTAGGGCCACCGGAGCCGATCGAGGAGTTGCGCCAATCGCACTGCGGCTTTTGTCAGCTGTTCAGCGGCGACGGGCGTATTTTTCTCCTCATAATCCGGCGGCGCGGTGATCGAGATCCAAAGAGAGTTCGGTTCGCCCATCGTCTCGAATGAGTTGAATCGGATCCCGGCATACGCCGAGTTAGCTACTTTCACGGACTCCAAGGCCCATGTTTCGGCCCAGTGATGATAGTCGCCCGGCGTCGCCGGCCATGTGCGGTGAAGAGATTCCTGTCTCAATACAGCCGCGAGGGACCGGAAATCGAATGTGTCTGTGATGTCCGCGACCAGACCGATGTCCCAGAGCGCATGCAGTTCTTGCTTCGGTCCATAAAACAGGTCGTTCCCGCCACGGTCATTCGGCAGACCGACGGCCTCTTCGGGATCGGTCACCAGGACCGGCGGTTCCGTCTCACTGAGCCGGTAAAAACCGGTGCCACAATGCAGCGGTTGGTGGATATCTCCGACAAAGTGAACCAGGAGCCGAAGCGCCTGTGTTCGGCTAACTTCTCCCGACACCGTTTCGCGCGCCTCCAGCACTGCGATGCAACGTTCGATTGCGTCGATGACGTTGTTTTTGCCGTGAATAAATCGTTCAGCCGCGACAAATGTCGTTGTTCCAAGCGGCAAATTAACGAAGTGCCAGCTTGCGTTGTTCGGGAATTGGCGGTTGAAAGCCTCGGCATCGTTGGGGCGAGGCCGGTCGAGATGTGCATTTGCGCGAACTTCGTCCGCCCAAGTCGATGCGCCAGCCAGATCTTTGTCTCCGCACTCATCGAGCAATTGCTGCACTTTAACCTGCGTCTCGGAGGAGATCAGTTCCTGAGCCAGTGTTCCGATCGCCCGGTGCCCTTCTGCGCCCCAAGCGAAAAGCAGCTCGACGGAGCCAAAAGTCAGGACAAAAATGAGGATCAGCGCCCGCATATGGTCTTCTACACGTCGCATGATGGAGTGGCAATGAAAGACAGGAGTTCAGGAGTTGCAGGAGTTCAGGAGTTACAGGAGTTCAGGAGTTCAGGAGTTCAGGAGTTCAGGAGTTCAGGAGTTCAGGAGTTCAGGAGTTCAGGAGTTCAGGAGTTCAGGAGTTACAGGAGTTGCAGGAGTTGCAGGAGTTCGCGGGGACAGGAGGACGGGAGTTCAAGTCGGGAGTCAGAAGCAATGGCGCCCCCACGGCAGACTTTTTTAGGCGGGTGTTGATTTGACTGTGACACAAGACGAGCCCGCCAGGGCAATATTCCACCGCCAAAAATAGTCTAATTAAATGTGGCGAAGTTCAGGCCCTCAAATGATCTATTTGCCGGTTCTATTGGTCACTTTTTTGGTGTTTTGAACCTCTCAATACCGCCATATTTTATTTGACATTCGCGCCCTTTTATCCCCATTTTAGCGCCAATGCTCGAGTTCTTCGATTCTTCCGCAAAGCTCGTCGGCCATTCCGGTTCGATCCTCTTGCCCGACGATGATGAGATTACCCGCAAGCTGGCCATGCTTTTCGAAGGCCAATGTGAGGGACTGGGTCCCACGCTGGCCGCCCGTAAATTCGGTTACACCAAACAACGCTATTTTCAATTGTTAGAACAGTTTGAAGCTCAAGGCGCCCTGGCCCTGCAAAGCAAAGCGCGCGGGCCGAAGGCCAACTATCGGCGTACCGACGAGATGGTCCGTCAGATCATTCGTCACCGGTTCCTGGATCCGGATGCTTCGGCGGAGGTCATCGCCCAAAAGCTCCAGCAAGCCCACCATCTCATTAGCATTCGAAGCGTCGAGCGAGTCATCAGCGACTTTGGTTTGCAAAAAAAAACTCTACGCCTGTCGCCCTAAAAGCCTGCCCCAGCGGACCCGACGCAAAGCGGCTATTCACCAGATGCGTCAAAGACTAGGCGAACCCTTTTCTCACTGGCCAGAACGTCCTCTATGTCTCCGTGACCTCCGTGACCTCCGTGCGAGCTTTTCTGGGATGCTTCTCACCCGGCCACAGACATTTTCGGCGCTCTCGAAGGCGATGTGCGTGTCAAGGACGATACGATCCTAGTTACCTATTATAACGCTCCACATCAGGAACGCTTGCGCCAACAATACGAGAATCTGCCCGACAAACTCCGACAAGAAGGCATCGAACCTACTCTGCCCTGGCTCTATGGCTTCAAACTCGATTTCCGTTTCCGTTAGTCGTCGCGTGCCCCGATAACCCAGGGTCAAATTAACACCCGCTTCAAAATCTCTGCCACGGGGGGAGAGCGCGAGGGGGGCCAACGAGCGCCAGTTTTCTTCTCAATCTTCGCACGCGCTCGCCCTTCGGGTCCTCCTGAACTCCTGCAACTTCCAAGGAACTTGGGAAAGGTGAACAGGGCGATTAGACGGGAACGGGGGCGGTTGGAACGAGTTTGTAGCCCAGAGTAGAGGCCTGGTTTTGTAGTGGAAGGAGCGCGGATTTTTGGAGTCGAAGTTGGTAGATGGCCGGGTCAAGTTTTTGGTAGGGCTCTTTGTATTTGAGGAGGTGGCAAATGAGGCAAGCCAGTTTGCGCGCTGTTCCCTTTGTCTCCGCTGATTTTGTGGTCCGGACATAGGCCGAGCCAGGAGCAGCACTGAGCACATTAAGTCCCACCAGCCCGTGTGGTGCTCCTGAACTCCTGCAACTCCTGAACTCCTGAACTCCTGCAACTCCTGTCTCCTGTCTCCTGTCTCCTGTCTCCTGTCTCCTCTCAACGGTTGCTAGGTGCAACGGCGTTGGTACACTCGTCTGATGAAAACTCAGGATGCGATCACGATTCTCGATCATTTCGCGTGCACGTTGCTTCCAATCGCATTGCAGATGAATAACGGGAATATGAAAGACGCGGTCAAAGATTCGTACGAGGTTGCCTTGGAAGTGCTCAAGCAGCGGAAAAGCTTTCATAGCCGGGCGCTGGCGGAAATCGACAGCCGGCCAGGTGAAATCGATGCGCACGAGTTCAACGATCAAGTCGTCCACTTGCGAAGGGAGTTTCGTCCGGACGACGAGAATTAGTGATGCAGCCGCCGGCAATCTGGATTCGCGGGCTGAGCGTTCTAGCCTGGGTATCGATCAATCTTTCTCTTGGGTTTGTCGCGACAGCCGCTGAACCCGAAGGTCAACGAGTGGAGAAGCTTCTCGGTCAGATGACGCTGGAGGAGAAGCTGGATTATATCGGCGGCGTCAACGCAATGTCAATTCGGCCAATGCCGAGGCTTGGTCTGCCAGAGATTCGGATGTCCGACGGGCCGCTGGGTGTCAGACAGGACAAACCGAGTACTCGTTATCCGGCTGGTATCGCGCTGGCGGCCAGCTGGAATCGGGATCTTGCTCAATGGGAGGGTGTATCAATAGCTCGCGACTGCCGGGCCCGCGGAATACACGTTTTGCTTGCTCCCGGCGTAAATATCAATCGCCTGCCGATCTGTGGCAGAAATTTCGAGTACATCTCCGGTGAGGATCCTTATTTGGCGTCGGAGCTCGTCGTACCGTTCATTCGAGGTGTTCAGAGTCAGGGTGTCATCGCAACCGTCAAACATTTCGCGGCGAACAATCAGGAAATTAATCGGCAGAACATCAATGTGATCCTGACTGAAAGAGCATTGCGTGAGATTTATTTGCCGGCGTTTGAGGCAGCTGTTCGAATCGCAAAAGTCGGTGCGGTCATGGACGCGTACAACAAAGTGAATGGCGATTGGTGTACGGAGAACGGTTTCCTCAATAACGTCCTGTTGAAGACCGAATGGGGGTTCGATGGGGTGCTGATGTCGGATTGGGGGGCCACCCATAGCGCATTGGGTCCCGCCCGGAGTGGTTTGGACCTGGAAATGCCGTCTGGATCGTGGATGAACTCGAAGAATCTGCTGCCGGCGATTCGAACCGGGGAAATCACGGAGCGACAGATCGATGACAAGGTACGCCGGATTTTGCGTATGATCGTGCGAATGGGATATCTCGATCGCCCGCAACGAGATCGATCGATTCCGGAGAATAATCCGGAAAGTGGCAGAGCCGCGTCAGCAATTGCCGAAGAAGGAATCGTACTGCTCAAGAACGAGAAGAATACTTTGCCGCTGGATCGGGCGAGGATCAAAAAGATTGCGGTGCTCGGACCGGACGCTCACCCCGGTGTGCCTGCTGGTTGGGGGAGTTCCTATGTCAACCCGTACTACGCTGTGAGTGTGTTAGACGGTCTAATGAACAACAAAGGACCAGAAACGACTGTCGACTATTTTGGGATTGGGGTTGGCAATTTTGGGACCTCGCACTTTGAGCATGAAGACCGATTCGGGAAATTGGTCGAGGGCTTACGCGGCGAGTATTTTTCGAACCTCACGTTCTCAGGCGCTGCGATCATCGACCGCGTCGATCAACGGATCAACTTCGATTGGCTGACCCGCGATTCTGGGCACGGCGGTCTGCCGGCACAATTCACCGTGCGGTGGACCGGCTTAATCCAGGGCAATTCTTCTTCTCTCCATGTTTTTCGAGCGAGAGCGGACTCGGGAATTCGAGTTTTCCTCGACGATAAGCTGATCATCGATGACTGGAGCGATCACGCTGCGCGTCCAGACGTGACGACGAGTTTCCTCGAAGCAGGCGTAACCTATCGGCTACGCATCGAGTACAAGAATAGCGGCGGCGGCGGCGCGATTGCCCAATTTGGCTGGGCTTCACTGAAGGTTCCCGACGCCATACGCGATTACGATGCCGCGATTGTTTGCGTCGGTTTCGACAATGGCAACGAAGGGGAGGGTTTCGATCGCACCTTTGAACTCCCGGATGGGCAAGATGATCTGGTGACTGGGGTCGCGGAAAAAAATCCTAAAACCATTGTGATCGTGAATTCAGGAGGAAACATCGACATGCACCGCTGGCTGGAAAAGGTGCCGGTGCTATTGCACGCTTGGTATCCAGGTCAGGAGGGTGGGAACGCGCTTGCGAAAATCTTGTTCGGTGACGTCGACCCGTCTGCGAAACTTCCTGTGACATTCGAAGCCGACAAAAACGATAACCCTGCATTCGAGTCTTATCCTTCCGATGACGGGGGCGAAAGCGTCCATTATGACGAAGGGATTTTTGTCGGATACAGAGGGTACGATCATCTGGGGATCGAGCCTTTATTTCCGTTCGGGTTTGGGCTTTCATACACCCAATTCGAATATTCGAACCTGCGAATCGAATCGGGCGACCGAACCGATCCCTTCAACGTGAAGGTTTCGTTCGAGCTGCGAAATATCGGTGATCGAACTGGAGCAGAAATCGCGCAACTCTATGTCTCTGCCGCACAACCGACGGTGGAACGGCCTGTCCGAGAGTTGAAAGGGTTCGCAAAAGTCTTGTTGTTACCGGGCGAATCCAAGCAGACAACCCTTTCGCTTGACCGCAGATCCTTTGCGTACTTTGACTCTCGGACAAGTCAATGGAAAGCAGATCCTGGAAGGTACGAGATCTCCGTTGGAGCATCATCACGCGATTTGCGAATCAAGCAGAATCTCGAAATTACGGCGGTGAACAACGAGTAGCGAGTTCCGGCCGGATCTATCTGAAGGGGGAAAAGGAATATTAAACCACAGATTCCACAGATTTCACGGATGTGGGGAGAAGTACAAAGGGGTCTTCCGCACCTCCTGTTTCAAGCACTTATCCGCGGCAAAAACGTGGATCACGAGGCCGGTGCTCCCGGTCCTTAAATCTGTGGAATCTGCGGCTTAATTCTCCTGAGTCATTTCCGAGGGGTGCGTTATGTTTCGGAATGCTTCTGAGCGAACGAGAGACCTTGGATCGGGTACAACAGTCGGTGGGAGCGCCGAGCGTTGAGAATATTTCGATCTGGGAGGCCGGGAAGAGGGTGCTCGCGCAGGACGTTGTTGCGACGGTCGCGCTACCACGGTTCGATAACTCAACAATGGACGGCTACGCGGTCCGCGCCGAAGATGCGGTGAGCGGAGCGCGCTTGTTGGTGTGTGGCGAACAAGCCGCCGGGCCGGATCTCGCGTTGAGTGTGAAGCGAGGAGAGGCGGTCCGGATTTACACTGGCGCGCCAATTCCTCGGTATGCGGATGCCGTGATCATGCAGGAGGATGTCGACGCGGATAAAAAAAGTATTCTCATCCGCGAAGGAGTGACCGGCGGGGAAAACATCCGGGTGCGTGGCGGAGACCTTTGCAAGGGCCAGAAGATCGCGTCCAAAGGAACACTCCTGACTGGGCCGCGGCTGGCTGCGATCGCTTCGCAGGGGATGAGCGAATTATCGGTTTTTAAGCGTCCTTGTGTTGCCATTATAGCGACCGGAACTGAACTCAGATCTCAAGGCGAATCTCTTCTTTCCGGCGAAATTTATGAAACAAACCGGATACTGCTTGCGGAGCTTGTGGCTGGTTCAGGCGCCGAGGGAGCAGTCTTCGACATCGTCCCGGACTTGGAGGAAGCCCATCTGGAGAGCTTCCAACGAGCGCGGTCCTACGATGCAATTGTGGTGGCGGGCGGCGTCTCTGTTGGCACAAAGGATCTTGTTAAGCCGACATTGCAAAAGCTCGGCGCCAAACTGGAGCTTTGGAGAGTCGCTGTCAAACCAGGTAAGCCGTTCATGTTCGGGCGACTGGAAAACACCCTGGTTTTCGGTTTGCCGGGCAACCCGGTTTCGGCGTTTGTGACTTTTTTGCTCTTTGCGCGACCGGCGCTCTGGAAACTGGGTGGCCGTTCCTCGCTGGAGTTGCCGCGCGCGCGTGCGAGGCTGGAACAGGAACTTGTGAATCGCGGCGATCGACCTCACTACTTTAGAGGCGTTTATCATGAAGGGACCTTCAAACCTGTCGGCAGACAGGAGTCCCACGCGCTATTTGCCCTATCGCAGGCAAACGCGCTTTGCCGATTGGAACCAGACCAGACGCTTGCTGCGAATTCGTTTGCCGATGTGATTCCGTTCTAGTGCATCGTCTCATAAGCGGGAGGCATACCGCCGTCGGCGACTCAGACGATGCACTATTGTCCTGTCCCCGAAATCGGAACCGCACATTGCACCGGTTTCGCGGATTCGAAGGCGAATCGCCGCGCTGTCCATAGTTCTCACGAAGCAAGGCGGGATGCTTCGCCTGGCGGAATCCGAAAACTGAGTTGCGAAGGGCAGACGGTGGACTGATAATTTTGGTCACATGGTTGCACTTAAGGAAGGATACGATCTGGCGACCGAGGTTCTGAATCTGAAAGATCAGCGAAACGCCATTATCCTGGCTCACAATTATCAGATCCCGGAGATCCAAGATTTGGCGGATTATGTGGGCGATTCATTGGGCCTCAGTTTCAAAGCCAAAGAAACCGATGCAGATGTCATCGTTTTCTGCGGGGTGCATTTCATGGCCGAGACGGCAAAAATAATCAATCCGGCAAAGAGGGTGATTCTGCCGGATTTGGATGCGGGCTGTTCTCTCTCGGACTCGTGCCCGGCGGAAAGCCTTGAAAAATTCCTCCTGGAACACGCCGACAAGAATTATTATGTCATCGCCTACATCAATTGCAGCGCCGGGGTTAAAGCGCTGTCTGATATCATTTGCACGAGCGGGAACGCGGTGAAGGTTGTCGAAAATGCGCCTGCCGGTCGCAACATTCTTTTTGTCCCGGATCAGAACCTGGGAAGCTGGGTGATAGAGAAGACGGGCCGAAAAATGGATCTCTGGCGGGGCGCTTGTTATGTCCACGTGGAATTCACCAAAAACAGCATCGGCGCGATTCGCGAACGGTATCCGGGGGCGCCGGTCGTTGCTCATCCGGAGTGTACTTTCGCGGTCAGAATGTTGGCTGACGAAGTCTGCTCGACAGAGAAGATGGTAAATTATTGCCGCGATTCGGAAGCCGACGCCTTCATCATCGTGACGGAATCCGGTATGCTCCACCGCCTGAAAAAGGAGATCCCGGGAAAAGCGTTTATTCCTGGCCCGACTGAGAGATGTGCCTGTGCCGATTGCCGATTCATGAAGAAAAACACTTTGGAGAAGCTGCGAGATGCCCTTGCAAATCTGGCACCGGAAATTTTGTTACCCGAGGCGATTCGGCTTCGAGCCGAGCTTCCAATCATGCGAATGTTAGAGCTTAGCCGTTGAACAGTTCCGCTGCCGTGATCATCGGAGCAGGGCCTGCGGGGTTGCGGGCCGCGGAGGTAATTGCTCAGAAGGGAATTCGAACGACGATTTTTGACCAGAAAGCGTCGCCTGGTCGAAAATTTCTGGTCGCCGGCCGGGGTGGATTGAATATCACGCATAGCGAGCCGATCGAAGCGTTCTCGCAGCGATACGATTGCCCGGACCGGTGGAGCGCTTTGCTGAAGCGGTTTTCTCCAGACGATCTCCGCCAATGGTTCGAAAAACTCGGCGTCGAAACGTTCGTTGGAACGAGTGGCCGGGTCTTTCCCCGGAATATCCGCACACCGATGATTCTGGAGTTGTGGTTGGAACGGCTCGACTCCTTTGGAGTTGATTTTCAGGTGGGTCGCCGGTTTCATCAAATGCTCGGCAGCGGTCCGTACGACCTGGTGTTCCAGCGAGGCAAAAAATACCAACTGGTGACCGCGGACGCAGTGGTATTTGCTCTTGGCGGCGCTTCTTGGCCCCAAACTGGATCGGACGCCCTCTGGATCGAAGAGTTTCGGCGGTGGGGCGTGCAAGTGAAAGAGTTTGTTGCGGCCAACGTCGGTTGGGAACGACCCTGGTCCGAGGCTTTCCTGAGTGTCGCCGATGGAAAACCGCTCAAGAACCTGCTGGTAACCTGCGCGGAGAGGACGGTGAAGGGCGAACTGATGATTACCAAGTACGGATTGGAAGGTGGAGCACTGTACCAGCTGACCCGCGAGCTGAGAGTTTCGCCGGAGATCGAGATTGACTTCAAACCAGGCAGCACCCCGGCGGAGCTGAAGGAACGCTTGCGAGCTGGCGCATCGATCAAAGAACAAGTGGTGAAAACGTGGCGACTGAGTCTGGCATCGGCCGCGCTGATCGAGGAAATCTCCCATCCGGAAACGCTTAGCGATTGGCTCTCAGCGGTTAAGCGGTGTCGAGTTGTCCTCGAGCGCCCCCGACCGATTTCAGAGGCGATTTCGAGTGCGGGCGGCGTGCCGTGGGATCAACTCACGGATGACCTGATGTTGCGCGCTGTTTCCGGGGTGTTTTGTGCCGGCGAAATGATCGACTGGGAAGCTCCGACCGGAGGCTACTTGATCCAAGGTTGTTTCGTGACCGGAACGATTGCTGGTGAAGGCGCTGCGAAGTGGATTGCGAAGGGCCCGTAGCCGTGACAGCTTTGCCGGCACAAACATGAGCACGGAACTTAAGATTGGTGATGCCGCTCCCGACTTCAAGGGTACGGCAGTCGGTGGTATTTACGGCGCTGGTCAACCGGTGAAGCTTGCGGATTTTGCCGGTTCAACACTGGTACTTTATTTTTATCCCAAGGACGGCACCCCGGGGTGCACAGCGCAAGCTTGCGAACTGCGCGATTCTTGGCGCGAACTTCAGTCCAAAGCGGAACTTTTCGGCGTGAGCGTCGATAGCGCGCAGAGTCACGAGAAATTCATCAAGGAGCATGGACTTCCCTTTCCTTTGTTGAGCGACCCGAAGCACGAAATCGTGGAGGCGTATCATGTCTGGGTCGAGAAAAGCATGTACGGCAAAAAATACATGGGAACCGAACGAACGACCTTCCTCATTGGCCCGGACCAGAAAATAAAGGCGATATTGGAGAAAGTGAAATCGACCGGGCATGTCGCGCAGTTGCTGGAAGCACTCGCTTCATAATCCGACAGATGCGGCTGAATGAACCGGGTCCGGCGATTAGAACGGTTCTCCAAATGAATTCGAGACCCCGATGAATCGTCAAACGCTCCTATCCATCTACGAAAGGCTCGAAGGGATCATCTTAAAATTGCCCGGGCCTCTACAGAATGCTGTGATCGGGGAATTAAGGCCGATCAAAGAGATCTTTTTGTCGCAAAGGCTCGCCAGGATTGTGCTGGTGGGCAAGGCGAATGCCGATGCGTCTGCCCTCCTTTCCGGGTTGCTGGGCAGCGAACTGCAAATGGTCGAGTCAAAACTGACCGGAGGTTGGGTCACGTACGAGTTGCGCGGGAGAGGCGGATTGCGAATCCTCGATGCGCGCCGACTGAACGAGACGAGCCTGACCTGGAATGCCTTGGCCGGCGCGATTTCGGAGGAAGGTCCCGATTTGTTCGTGTTTCTCGTCGACGGAAGCCAACCGCTCGATCTGGGACTCGAATGCGAACAGGCAGTCCGCTTGCTGGAGATGGCGGAGTTGCGCCATCAGTCCAAAGCCGGTCTGATCGGAGTGATCGATCTTCCCATAGCGACGCCGCAGGATGTCGTCGAAACCCGCCGCCTTGAACTGCAAGCATGGTTGAGCGGCCCGGGGAAATTATCTGCGCATTTCGTCAGAAGCGTCGCTGTATGCTCTTTTGTTCGATTCAGAGTGGATGGATCGATCGATCCGGATCGTGACGAACGCCGGAATCTCGATGTTCTGGGAGAAATACTTACCCGCGAACTGCCCGGGGAGGCTCAGGTTGAGTTGGCGCGATTGGTCGGCGCAAAAAAGGTCCAATTGGAAATCGCGCAGCATTTGGTTCGCTCGCTGACAACCGTGTGTGGTGCGATCGGAGTGCAGCCAATCCCGTTTGCAGACTTCCCGATCCTTACGGCGATTCAGTTTGCCATGGTTTCCGGAGTGATGCACATCAGCGGTCGTGAACTCGGTTTGAAATCTGCAGCCGAGTTTTTCGCCGCCTTGGGAGCCAATATTGGGGTGGGGATGATCTGTCGAGAAGGGGCACGCGCTGCTGCCAAACTGCTGCCCGGATGGGGAAACGCGATCTCTGGCGGAGTTGCTGCTGCAGGGACTTACGCAATTGGCCGGTCAGCGATTGGTTACTTTATCGAAGGAATCTCGATCGGAGAGGCACGCAAACTTTTCCATCATCAAAAACTGCCAAAAACACGTTGACGAGCCGTGATCACACCGTTTGTGAACGCCGAAAATCATCGAAGCGTGCTTGTGAATAACCTGTGAGGAAGTTCGGCAAACGCGAGAACATGTCAGCGGTTTCGTGGCGCAGCAGAATATCTGCCAAGTGAAAATCACTGAGATCCTGTCGGTCTTGGATTCACTTGGCGCCGCTCCACGTAAGTCTCTAGGACAGAACTTTTTACACGACAAAAATCTAGCCAATTGGATTGTTGAAAAACTCGAAATCGAATCGGGCGATTATGTTGTGGAGGTTGGTCCCGGCCTTGGTGCTTTGACGCAGGAAATAATGCGTTGTGGGGTGTCTGTAACTTTGCTGGAAAAGGACCGGGCGTTCGCCGGATACCTTCGCGAGAAATTCGACGGCCCAAACATCGAAATCATCGAAGGGGACGCATTGGAATACGACACGCGCGCCGATTTTCTGCGCCAACCGGCGAAAATCATCGGGAACCTCCCCTATTACCTGTCATCAGCTCTGCTCTTTCATTTCACCGCCGAGCCATGTCCATTTGAACACATGATTTTTACGGTGCAAAAGGAGATGGCAGAGCGGCTCAGTGCGTCTCCGGGGGGGAAGGCATACGGAAGTCTAAGCGTCATTATTCAGAGGCAGTGGCAAGTGACCCGGTTGAAAACGCTGCCTCCTTCGGTATTTCTTCCGCAGCCGCAAGTCGATTCTGTCGTTCTCTCGTTGAAGAGGCGAACGCCGGGAGAGCTCGAAGAGACCGACGGCGCGATATTTTCCGAGCTCGTAAAGGCCGGATTCTCCGAACGCCGCAAACAGGTCCGAAAGCTACTGAGTCGATACGGTGACTCCAAAAGGATCGAGGCTGCGCTGCTTGCGGAAGCTCTTCCTTTGACCGCCCGGGCTGAAGACATTTCGCTTAATCGCTGGATTCGGATTCTAAATTTTCTTCAACCGTCCGTTGTGTATGGGAATGATCCGAGGGAACTCCTCGCGGTCGTCGATCAGAATGATCAACCGATCGCGCGGATGGATCGCGCGACAATTCACCGAGACAATCTGTTACACCGCGCGGTGCATATCCTCCTGGTAAACCATTACGGCGAACTGCTACTCCAGAAGCGCTCTTATCGGAAGGACAGATTTCCGAGGCGGTGGGACTCGAGTGCTGCGGGTCACGTGGACGCCGATGAATCGTACCGGGAGTGCGCGACGCGTGAATTGCAGGAAGAAGCCGGCGTAGAAGCGGCTCTTGCGAAAGTGGGCAGACTTCCGGCTTCCGAGGCTACCGGTGGCGAATTCATCGAAATCTTTGCCGGGATCCATGATGGCCCTTTCCATTGGAATCAGCACGAAATCGAAACAGGAGGCTTCTTCAAGCTGGAGACGATCGATCGCTGGATCGCGACGCGCCCGCAGGATTTCGCGTCGGGATTTGTCGAGTGCTATCGAACCGTGCGTGGTCCGCTCGCCGATTTTGCGGAAGAGATCGAAAAGAGGAAGAAGGTATAAACCACAGATTTCACAGATTACGCAGATTCGAGGAGGAAGAGTCAGGGTCTGTGCCATGATTCCTTTGTTTCAGTAATACGCTTGTCACTGGCAGGCTAAACTCTTCGCTTTCAGTTATCTGTGAAATCTGTGTAGTCTGTGCTTTATCTGCCTTCTTCGGTAATTAGGCTTGGCTACAAAGCAATGGGTGCGGCGAGACATGAATCCGGGATACCGAACGAATCGACCAACTGGACCGCCTCCTGCCGGATCTCGCGGCAAAGCCTATCCACCTGCCGGGTGACCGCTCTCGATTTGAGCCCGCTGAGTGCGCCGTGTTCGAGATACCAACCTTTATTGAACTCTATCTGCGAGAGAGCAAACAGGTCGCAGGCCCTCTTCAGCACTGGTTTCAATGATTGTGCCTGAACGGTAGCGATCATCCGGGCGAATCGCTCGAGGACGACTCGTTCGATATGGGCGTGGGCAAGGTCAAGCAGTTCCCGTTGCATGTGCGCGAAGGCGGCGTATGGGTCCGCCCGCTTTTTGGAGGTTAAACGGCGGAAGGCCTGCGCAGCAGAGGAGAGGGCAGCCGACTCACGAAATCTGAACAGGACGATTTGAAAATCGGTGTCACGGAGATGGCTCTGACTGATATTGAATGTGGACCCTGGATTGCGCTTGGCGATGGCGGCCAGACGTTGATCGATAAAAAACCCGGCCATCTGGGCCGGTTGCATCTCTCTGAGCCGATCCTTGAACTCGCTCAGCAAGTTCTTGGCAACCAACTGCATCAGCACCGTGTTGTCGCCTTCAAACGTTGTGTAGATGTCCGTATCGGCCTTCAGCACACCAATTCGGTTGACCGCGAGGTACCCCTCGCCGCCGCATGCCTCTCGGCAGGTCTGAATAGTCTGCGTTGCGTTCCAGGTCGTAACGGCTTTCAATCCGGCGGCCAGGGTTTCCAGTGAACGCGAGTTGCCGGTGTGGACCGTTTCGTTCAGTTCGATCAGATGCTTCAGGGCAAAGTCGAGCGCAAGAGCCTTTGCGATAAGCGGGCAGAGTCTCCGCTGGTGCGCCGGGTAATCCAGGAGGAGAGTTTCCTCAGTCGCTTTCGGCGACCCGAACTGTCGGCGGCGGGCGGCGTACCTGGTGGCGATCGTCAGTGCGCTCTTGGCCGCGCTGTTGGCGCTGGCCGCGATAGTGATCCGACCGCTCACAAGCGTCCCGATCATTGTGAAGAAGCGCGTGCCCTGGCTTTGAATATCGCTGCGATACTGGCCGTCGGCTGTTATCTCTGCGAAGCGGTTCAGCATTTCGACACGAGGGACTTTGACATGGTCAAACCAGATGCGGCCGTTATCCACGCCGTTCAATCCCATTTTTAATCCGTTGTCTTCAATCGTCACTCCCGGGAGCCGCTCGCCATTCTCGCCTCGAATCGGAACGAGAAATGCGTGTACGCCGTGCTTTTGACCGTTCACCTCAAGCTGAGCGAACACGACGGCCAACCGCCCATCCTCGGCTGCGTTTCCAATGTAATTCTTACCCGCAGAGTAGCTTGGGCTATGAACAAAAAAACAATCGCTCTCCCGCTGGTAAACGGCGGTCGTCTCCAGGCCCTGCACGTTTGATCCGTGACCGATCTCTGTCATGGCGAAACAGCCCATCAAAGTCGTCGCCGCAGCGTCTGATAGATACTTTTGGTGATGGTATTCGGTGCCAAGCCGCTGAATGCTTCCGGCGAAAAGGCCAAATTGCACCCCCAATTTTATCACCAGGCTGATATCGTGAAATGCGAGCGTTTCAAACGCCGCGATGAACTTGGGAAGATTCTGTTCCCCACCAACGGATCGTGACATGAAAATGCGGCCGATGCCTGTTGCGGCGAGACGTTTGGTCCAAGCAAGGATCTGCTTCCTGTAAATGGCCACATCATTTCCGTCACAGTATCGAAACTCCGGTTGAGTAATGAGCTGTTTGATAGAATTCCGGATCTCTGCGTGCACACCGTCCAACAGAAGTTGCAGGACCTTCGGATCGAAGGTCGCAGCATTTCTTTCGATAGTTGGGTAGATCTGTCCGGCGGTCGCAGCCGAGGCTGGCCTTCCGTCCGCGGCGAAAGGCTTCTCGAGGATCTCTTTCATCTCGGCCTTCTCAGGATTTGGGTTCGGATTCAGTCGAAGGGATTGCTTTCTTTTGTGGATAAAAGCTTGCGCCGCGGTTCGCCATGTCGGCTAAAAGCGGACAAGGTTCGAAATCGGCCGATACACGATCGCGGAGATTGTTCAGCCGGCTGACGACCGTTGCGATACCGAGATGGTCGGCGAACCGAAGCGGACCGCCGCGGAACGGTGCCCAGCCGGTTCCCATGACCATTCCAAAATCGACGTCTTCAGGAGAAGCCACCACTTTTTCCTCAATCGTGCGGGCAGCCTCGTTTATCATCGAAAGGACGAGTCGATCGCGTAGATCTCCTTCGTTGACCGTCGTCGGTTCGACCGGATGGAAGTCGCCTAGCTGGGCATTGATCTTTTGGTCGCCCCTGGCACCATGGTCGTAAAACCCCTTTCCTGATTTACGTCCGAGCCAACCATTCGCGATCATTTTGCCGAGTGTGTCGTTCAGCGGCGCGAGGTGCTTAAGGCGGCTCGTAAGTTCTTTCGCAACGTGTTCTGCGATATCCAGACCGACTTCGTCGGTTAGACGCAATGGGCCCATCGGCATCCCGAAATCCAGCATGACGCGATCGATGTTTTGAATTTGATAACCCTCGGCAAATAGCCGTACCGCTTCGACCATGTACGGAAGCAGGATTCGGTTGACAAGAAATCCAGGGCTATCTTTGACCAGAACCGGCAGTTTGCCGATTTGTTTTGTAAAACGAATTGCCGCGTTCAGAGTTGCCGCGTCTGTTTTTGTGCCGCGCACGATCTCCACAAGTTGCATTCGATGCACCGGATTAAAGAAGTGGATGCCGACGACTCGTTCAGGATGTTGGAGGGACGCCGCAATCGCGTCAATCGACAGGGCGGAGGTATTCGACGCGAGAACGAGATCGGGAGATGCCTTCGATTCGAGGTCGGAGAAAATTTGCTGCTTCAGGTCGAGTTTTTCGATTGCAGCCTCAATGACCAGATCAATTTCACGGAGTGGCACCTCTTCGTAAATCGGAAGCACCCGATCAAAAGCGTTCCGGGCATCCGTTTCCGAAAACAGATAGCGTCTAACCGCTTCGTTATAAATCTTCGCGATGGATTGCATGGCCTTGCCTAACGGGGCCGGCCCGACATCCTTCAGAATGACGCGGATACCGCGACTGCTCAGCCACTGCGCAATACCGGCGCCCATGAGGCCGGCTCCGACAACCAAACTTCGATTCACCGCTTTCAGCGGTGCTGCCGGCGCGGGTTCGAGTTCTTTGGGTAACTTGAGTTTTTTGGCGCGCTCCTGAAGAAAGAAGAGACCGATCAGGTTTTGCGCGGTCTCGCTAAGAGCCAGTTCAACAAATTTATTCTTCTCATTCGCCAACGACTCTTCGTGAGACATTTTCAGACTTGCGCAGGCGACCTCCAGCGCTTTTAGCGGCGCAGGATAATGGCCACGTGTTCGTGCCAGAACCTTCTTCTCGGCTTGTGATTGGATGACTCGAGAGAGCGGTGGCCGATTTGAGAGATGGAGTTTGTACGACCGCTTTTTGTCGCCGCTCTGTTGAATTTTTTTTGTCGCAACGGTTGTGAGCTGCTCCCGATGGACGATCAAATCGATCATTCCCAGCTTAAGCGCTTGCTCGGCCGGGTACTGACGTCCGTTCAGGATTGCTTGCAGGGCGTTCGGTAGCCCGATCAGCTTTGGTAACCGGGTCGAACCTCCCCACGCAGGAAAAATCCCGAAGTTCGTTTCAGGGAGTCCAACTTTTGTCGCGGAGTCAGAAGACGCGATGCGATAGTCACACGCCAGTGTGATCTCAAAACCGCCTCCCAGCGCCACGCCATGGATCGCAGCAACAGTCGGGCAGGGGAGGCGGGCAATTCGGTCGAACGTTTTCTGGCCCTGCTCGATCACGACTGCGATGTGCTCCGCGCTGATCTCTCGCGTGAAGGTGTTGAGGTCCGCGCCGGCGATAAAGATCTTCGATTTCGCGGTCCGGATAATGAGGCCTTTCAAGCTCCTTTCCGATTCGAGGAAATCGAGGTGGCCGTTTAACTCGTCCAGCGTTCGCTGGTCGAAGATGTTGGCCGTGGAATCGGGCCGGTCAAACGTAAGGGTCGCGATGCCGGAGTCTGATACTGCGCGTTGAATATTTTGATTCACGGGGGCGATCTCCCTTAATTCCGATTCAACCAGAGTGCGCCACCTTGTCCGCCTCCCACGCAGAGGGAGACGAGCGCGCGATTTGCTTTTCGGCGATGCAATTCTTTGAGCGCGGTCAACACCAATCGGGAGCCTGTCACTCCGACGGGGTGTCCCAGAGCGATTCCGCCTCCGTTCACATTGAGGATTTCATCCGGGATTTCGCCGAGCGGCGTTTCACGCCGCAGGTGCTCCCGGCAATAGACTTCCGATTTGGCTGCTTTTTGGCAGGCAATCACTTGCGCAGCGAATGCTTCGTTGATTTCGATAATTTCGGCGTCTTTCAGGCCGAAACCGGTTCTCTGCTCTGCGCGGTGGATCGCATAGACAGGGCCGAGACCCATCCGTGACGGGTCCAGGCCGGCGTAGGCGTACCCTTCGAGGCGGCCAAGCGGGGTCAACCCCGACGCCTTCAGTGCGCGTTCCGTCATCAAGAGCAAAGCCGCCGCTCCATCCGTGATCTGGGAAGAATTGCCAGCAGTCACGGTTCCGGTCTCCGGCTCGAAGACTGGTTTCAACTTGGCCAATGCTTCCATTGTTTGATTTTCCCGCGGACCATTGTCCCGGTCCATGTATGTCCGGCCGTTTTTCGTTTTGGGCAGATAGACGGCCGTAATCTCCTCGTTCAGCTTTTCGCGAGCGGCCACTGCTTTGTGATGAGATCGCATGGCAAACGCATCCTGCTCTTCACGTGTAATGTTGAAGTCGCGGCCGACGGTTTCCGCTGTTTGACCCATGTTACACCCGCATACGGGGTCGGAGAGTCCAAGCTGCAGACCGACCAGTGGCTGAAAATCCGTTGGTCGGAAGCTGCTCAGCACGCCAAGCTTCTGGGAAAGATTCCTGGCTCGCGCGAATGCTCCGAATTTCTTAGCGGCTTCATGGGAATAAAGCAACGGAATCTGCGACATGCTTTCGACACCGCCGACGACAAAAATGTCGCCACGTCCGGCGAGCATCTTTTCCGCGGCCTGAGTCACTGCTTCGAATCCTGAGGCACAGTTCCGATGAACGGTAATTGCCGGTACCGAGTCGGGTATGCCAGCTCGCAGAGCGACGACTCGGCCGACATTCGCCGAATCCGCCGGTTGGCTCACGCATCCGATGATCACTTCTTCGATCTGGGACGCATCGATCCCGGTGCGGGCCACCAGAAGCCGGAGGGCGGTCTTGCCCAGTTCTACCGCATCGCTATCCGCCAAGGTTGTGCCGGCTTTCGCAAATGGTGTTCGTACACCATCCACGATGTAAATCGGTTCTTTCATAAACGTCCGTGGTAAATTCAAATCTTCGTCTCGCTCCTCGCGCCAAAGCGAAAGTTGGGACTAGTTCGCGATGCCTGCGGGAGAAATAAAAGCATCGTGTCGTTTCCGTTCAGATTCAAATTACACCGTGCCGACCTCGTTCCTCTCAGGCTCATGGTTGGTTAGCGGCATTTGGCAGGTGTTTATCGTCCGGAAGTTGGAGTGTGTCCGCGGTTTGTCCTTCGTGGGCGTCGTAGAGTGATTCGATCTCATCCGCGTGCTTCTTCAGCAACTCTCGCCGCTTCAGCTTCAACGTCGGCGTCAACTCCCCACCGGCCAGTGACCATTCCACTGCGAGAAGTACGAATTTCTTGATCTGCGAGTAGTGCCCGAAATGTTCGTTCAATCGCCGGATTTCGGATTCGATCAGTGCGTTTACTTCGCGGTTTGCAACGATCTCGCGATTTGAGTGCAGCGGCACACCCTTCTGGTCAAAATGATCAGCGACATTTTGAAATGCAGGCACGATCAACGCCGCGGGGAACCTGCGATTTTCGCCAACCACCATGATCTGAGCGATGAATTTCGATTCCTTCATCCTGTTCTCGATTTGTTGCGGGGCGATGTATTTGCCTCCGGAAGTCTTAAATATCTCTTTTTTCCGATCTGTTATCTTCAGGAAGATACCGTCGAACTCTCCAACGTCGCCTGTATGGAGCCATCCGTCATTGTCGATGGCTTCCGAAGTCAGTTCGGGCCTGTGGTAATACCCCATCATCACGTTTGGGCCGCGATAAAGTATTTCTCCGTCGGCCGCGATCTTAGCTTCGCCGCCCGAGAGGACCGGACCCACTGTGCCGAGTTTGTAATGCCCTCTCAACGGGTAATTCGACGCGATCACCGGGGAAGCCTCCGTAGGTCCGTAGCCCTCATAGACCGGCATGCGAGCGGCCCAAAAAATGCGAGCCAAACGCGGCTGCAAAGCTGCCGACCCGGAAACAATTACCCGAATGCGACCGCCCAGGGCGTCCCGCCAATGAGAATAGATGAGTCGATCGGCAACCGCTAGCTGCACGTACCGAAGCCAGCCGATCGGCGACCCGGGCTGAAATTGTGACCCGAGGTCCAGGCCCCAGAAGTAGAGAGCCCTTTCGACTCCTCTCAGTTGCTTTCCTCTTGCAACGATCTTTTCGTAGATCTTCTCAAGCAGCCGGGGCACGGTTGCGAAAACGTGTGGTCGCACGTCGCGAAGATCTTCGCCGACAGTATTAAGATTTTGTGCAAAAAAGACGGATTTTCCCAGATAGACATAGATGTTGATCAATGTGCGTTCGTAGATGTGACATAATGGAAGAAAAGAGAGCGCACGCTCATCCGGTGCATTCCCAATTAACGACGCGGAAGCCAGGCAATTTGTAATCAGATTCGAGTGCGAAAGCATCACTCCCTTTGGGGTGCCGGTCGTCCCGGAAGTATAAATCAGAGTCGCGAGATCTCCCGGCTTAACGGTCGCCTTAAGCCGTTCCAGGACGGTTTTGTTGTCTCGATCCGCGAGAGATACCTCGCCTGCGGTTTTGAGTTGCGTCCATTGCTTGACGCCTTTGACCGGGTCATAGGTGTAGATGTGCTGTACGGCGGGTAGCCTTGCCTGGAGGGGCGCTATAAGCCGGTAGAGCCGATCACTCGAGACGAATACCAGCTTGGCTTCGGAATCGCTGAGAACGAATTCGAAATCTTCGCAAGAGATGTTTGGATAGATCGGCAGATGAACTGCCCCGATCGACATCACCGCGTTATCGATAAAGTACCATTCGGCCCGATTGGTCTCCGTGATATCGGCAATCCGATCCCCTTCGCGGATCCCGGCCATGTGCAGACCCCACGCCAGCGCGGCGATGATATCGAGCGACTCCGTGGTAGAGAAGGTTTGCCATTCGCCGCCGACTTTTTGGGCGAATGCATCGATCAGTGGGTAACGGGTGAGTTGGTATTCGAGCAGATCAAAGACGCGGCTAGGTGTCTGCATAACGGCGCATTTTTGTTGGGACTGCGCCCCTCCGGTGGGAATATACTCAGTCCGAAACAGTGATAAGCAAGAGGTTTCAGGATTCAACTATAATTACAGTATGCATAGCATTTGCAGTGGATCTCTCCTTCGCCAATCGCAGGCCACTCGAACGCAGCGACCTTCGTGGAATGTATGTGTTCAGCGCCGGTCATACCGCCCGCCTTACCCTCTTCCGTCAGCAAACCGTCCCGGTTTGCCCGCAGCAGTAAGTAAGGCGACTCGCTCAACGCGGAAGAGCGATCGACCCGTTGAGGCCCTTGATGCAAAAGGTTCGTTTTAGCGAATCAGCGAGCGTGC
>Ga0302325_10010054_pt1 | contig 20557 bp, 21 predicted proteins | sample Palsa_T0_2_FD_201948 | JGI IMG/M metagenome (GOLD analysis project Ga0302325, IMG submission 201948) | Peat permafrost microbial communities from Stordalen Mire near Abisko, Sweden - Palsa_T0_2 | ecosystem: Environmental > Terrestrial > Soil > Palsa > Peat permafrost | place: Sweden: Abisko...
CAGGTCGCGCAGGTGGCTGGGTCCCACACGGGCCACTTCCTGGCCGAGATCCTGCCGGTCAGGGCCGTGCCGAGGACGAAGCCGGCGCGGGCGCCAGCGACCGAGGAACGGCCGGCGACGAACGGGAGCGCCGGCGTGGCGGAAGCGGCTCGCAACGGCGCCCACGAAGCGGCCGTCCAGAACGGGTCGGCGAAGGCCGAGGTCGGGTCACGGAAGCCGGCAGCGCGGAACGGGTCGACCACGCCGGCCGCCCGGCCCAAGGCACGGGCTCGCTGAGCCGCGGACACCGGCTCGCTGAGCCGCGGACACCGGCTCGCTGAGCCGCGGACACCGGCCCGCCGGGCGCCGATCGGCGAGAATGGCGCCGGTGGACGTGACGGCCGACGAGCTGCGCCTGTGGGCGCAGAAGTGGCGCTGGTATGAACGCAACTCGCTGCCGTGGAATCGCGCGCGGATCCACTGGGAGTTGATGCGCCGTCGCGCATTCGCTCGCTGGCCGCTGCACGGCAACGTGCTCGAGGCAATGGCCGAGGATCGGCTCCGGATCGGCGAGCAGGTGCTGTTCGAGCCCGGTGTCTGGATCGCCGCCCCGGGCTCGGCCAGGATCGAGATCGGCGCGGGCACGTTCCTCAATCAGGGCGTGATGGTCGCGGCGATGGAGTTGGTGCAGATCGGTGACCACTGCATGTTCGCCAACGGCTGCTTCGTCACCGACGCTGACCATCGGTTCGACGACCCTAGCCGGCCGATCACCTGGCAGGGATTCACCACCAAGGGACCGACCCGGATCGGCGACAACGTCTGGTGCGGCGCCAACGTCGTGGTCACCGGCGGGGTGACGATCGGCGAGCGGTCCGTGATCGGCGCCAACTCGGTGGTCACCCGGGAGATCCCGCCCTTCAGCATCGCGGCAGGTGCGCCCGCGCGCGTCCTCAGGACGCACGCGGGCGGGACCCTGCCGATCGTGCCGGGCGCGGGTGCGGGCGCGGCGGACTAGCTCTTCAACCTGACGGCGGCGCTCGCCGTCGTCTGCTTGCCGTTCGCGTTGCGCATGACGACGCGCAGCTTCAGGCCCTTCAGCTTCTTGGCCTTGGCCTTGGTCTTGAGCGACGCGCTCTCCCGGAGCGCGGTGAGCTTGACGCTCAGCTTGCTCGCCGGCTTCGTCGCGGTGATCACGAGCTTGCCACCGGAGAGCGTCGCCGATTTCAGCTTGGCACCCGTGAGCTTGACGGCCACCGTCCGCTTGCCGTGTACGCGCTTGGCGACCACGGTCAGGCCCTTCGGAAGCGAGACGGTCAGCGAGCGGAGCTTCGGCGCATCCTTGCCCGCCGTGGCGGTGAAGGAGAGCCGCGGCTTGCCGGTGGCCAGATCAGCGAGCGTCACTCCGGTGAGCTTCGGCTTGCCGGCCTTGTTCGTGCCGCTGCCGCTGCTGCCGCTGCTGCCGCTGCTGCCGCCGCCGTTGCCGGACGACTTGCCCGGGCAGCCGCTGACGGTGAACGCCGCCGGGTCAGTGGCGGTCTTGTCGCCGTTCTGGTCCGTGAGTGTCGCGGTCGACGTCCCGCTGCTCGGCGCGCACAGGCTGGCGAATAACCCGTTCGGCCCACCGTTGAGCGTGACGCCGAGATTCGTCAGCGGGATGTCCGGCAGACCACTGAACGTCGCCGTGACGTTGACGAGATCGACCTTGCCGACCAGGGTCAGCGGGAACGGCGGTGGGAACACGAGCGTCAGCGTCAGCCCGGAGATGTCGGTCGACTGGCCGGTCAGATAGGCGTTGCCGGTGAGCGGCGTCGGGTACAGCGGCGACGAGGCGGTGACCGAGCCGACCGGCGTGCAGCCACTGGTTGAGGCCGTGGTGCAGAGGTTCGAGAGTCCGCTCAGTGACGGCGCGATCACGTTGCTGGGGAACGCGAGCATGATCGACGAGCTCGGCGCCTCGGTCGCGCCCTGCGTGATCGTGGTCGCGACCTTGACGACCCGATCGCCGGCGTCGCGGGCGACCGTCAGCGAGTATTTCGGCTGATAGCTGAGCGACGAGCAGCCGGTGACGCTCAGCGGGGTCTGCGAGCTCTTCACCGTTGGGTCGGCGTACGAGTTGGCCGCGATCGTCACGTTCGCCGGCGTCGAGGGACACGTCGTCGGGAACCGCAGGCCGGTGAACGTGGAGTCGATCTCGGTGATCGACAGCGTCTGACCCTCCAGCGTGTTGGGCAGCACGAGGTCAATCGTCACGCCGACCCCGTCCGGGTCGCCCGAGGGGCGGATCACGATCGGCGAGGTGGTGCCGATCTGCTCGCCGGCCGCCGCGACCGCCAGCCCAGCGAGATCGTTCGGGGAGGGGGGCGGCACGAGGAAGAAGCCGACGTTGGTCGGAACGGGGATCGTGCCGTCGAGGACCGCGTCGACGGTGCCGGATCCGATCTGGCAGGTTGACGTCTCGATGTCGGCCGTCTGCAGGCAGCCGCCGTTGTCGATCGTCGCGTTGGCCAGCAGCCCGGGGGGCAGGTTCAGGGTGACGTCCTTGGGCGTGTCGTTGCCGGTCGGCGCGAACGTCAGCGTCAATCCGAGATCGCCCGTCGCACCCGCGGTCACGGCCGCTGTCGAGGGCGAGGAGACCGACGGCGTGATCGCGGCGGACGCTGCCGATGCCGACGCCAGCGCTCCCATGACGACCAGGCCGGCAAGTGCCGGCCGACGAAATCGCTGCCAAATCATGTCTGCCTCCTGATCATCGGTGGGGCCTGGGTCATGGCGTCACCTTCGTCTTGCGCAGACCCAGCTTCCGGATCTGCATCTGTAGCCGCGAGACCTTGCCCGCGGTGTCCTTCACCGTCACGTTGATCCGGAGGTGTGACAGCCTGTGGTGCTCGGCCTTGGCGTGCAGCTGCCGACTCTCGTGCAGCGCCTTCGGGGACAACGACACCGTGACCGCGCCGGCGGGCTTGCTCAGGGCGATCACGAGATGGCCATGGGAGACCGTCAGCGACTTGGCCTTCGCGCCCTTGATCGAGACTCCTGTCACCGTCACGAGGCCGTGGGTTTTGTGCGTTGCGAACTCAAGGCCTGCGGTCACGCCGACCGTCAGCGTCTGCAGCTTGCCGGCACCGGTGCCCTGGGTGACCTTGAAGCGGACGCTCGGCTTGCGGTCGAGCAGGCCCTTGGCCGTGCCGTCAGACAGTCTCGGTCGCCCGGACGTGCTCGACGAGCCGCCGCCGCTGCCCCCGCCGGACCCGCTGCCGCTGCCGCTGCCGCCGGACCCGCCGCCGCTACCGGAGCCGCCGCTCCCGGGCGGCGCGCCGGTGCATGCCTTCCACCCGGACACGGTGAACGAAGAGGAGAGGTTGCGCGTGATGTCGCCGTTCTGGGAGACGACCTTGGCCGTCGCAGTGCCGCTCGATTTCTGGCAGGTCGTCGCGAACGCGCCGTCGGCGCCGCCGTCGAGCACGACCTGGAGTTGGGTCAGCGGGATGTCCGGGATCCCGGAGAACGTCGTCGTGTTGGTCGCCAGGTTGACCGATCCGGTCAACGTCAGCGAAAACGGCGCCGGGAATACGAGTGCCAGCTGGAGCCCGGACGAATTCCCGGTCAGATACGCCTTGCCCGACAGCGGCGTCGGATACACCGGCGAGACCGCGGTCGCCGATCCGACTGGCGTGCAGCTTCCCGAGGCGAGGTTGGTGCACAGCGCAGCCGCGACGCCGAGGTTCGGCGTCAGCACGTTGGTCGGGAATGCGAGCGTCGTCGCGCCGGTCGTCAGCTGACCGGCGCCCTGAGTGATGTTGGCGGTCAGCTTGACCTCGCTGTTATCGGCGTCCTTGACAGCCGTCAGGCTGAACTGCGGCGCGTAGGTGCCGGATCCGCAGCCGGTGACGGCCAGCGGAGCGGACGTGCTGCTGCTGGGCGCGGCGTAGGAGTCGGCGATGACCGTCAGCTTCGCCGGCGTGCTGGGACAGCTTGACGGGAACAGGAGGTTGTCGAAGGTGCTGTTGATCGTGGAGACCGAGATCGGCACGGTTCCGAGGCCGAGCCCGAAGACGTTGAGCGGGTAGGTGCTCGGCAGGCCCGTGAACGCGATGTCGAGTCCCGCGTCCGACGACCGCACGGTGACGGCGGCCGGAGTGCCGAGCGGCTGATAGCCGGGCCCCGGGTCGGTGGGGTTGCTGGCCAACACCTGCAGGCCCGCGAGGTCGCCGGCGTGCGGCGGCGCCACCAGGTCGAACTCGGCCGGCAGTGTCTCGGTCACCGGGACCACGATGCCGAGCAGGTTCAGCACCGTCGCGGTGGCGGTGATCGACCCGGTGCCGACCTGACAGGCGGCGGTCGGGGTCGCGCTGCTGATGCACTTGCCGCCGTCGATCGACGCGTTGGCGAGCAATCCGGCGGGCAGCGCCAGGGTCATGTCCTTGACGGTGTCGCCGCTGGTGCTGTAGCCGAAGGTGATGTCGGTCCCGAGATTCTGGGTCGACGCCGCGACGCCCGAGGTCGGCGATAGCGTCAGCGACGGGCTGATCGTCGCCGCGCTCGCCGCGCTCGCCACAACCGCGGTACAGGTGATTGCGGCCGCGCAGATTGCGGCGATCGCGAATACTGCTTTACAAAACCTCATCAACTCTCCTCACGCACTGCACTGGATAGCGGTGCAATAATAGCTACATGCGCGAAGGAAAGCGAGCCGGAGGGGCTCAGGAGTTCTTGATCACGACCCCCTCGATGATGTTCGCGGCGCGCTCACAGGCGTCGATCGCCTCCTCGAGCCGCTCGAACAGATCCTTCCAGCGGATCACGACCATCGGATCGATGCCGCCGTCGAACAGCGAGGCAACGGCCTCACGCGTCAACCGGTCGCCCTCGTGCTCCAGGCGGTTGACCTCGACGGTGTATCGGGAGAGGTCTCCGAAGCCCCGCAGCTGGGAGACGGCTTCGGCGACCTGGGCAGTGGCGTCGCGCAGTACCGTCGCCAGCGCGATCGACTGCTCCATCGGTGCCTCGATCTTGTAGAGCCCGAGGTAATCGGCGACCTCCTCGGCGAAATCGACGACGTCGTCCAGCGCGGAGACGAGCGCCAGGATGTCCTCACGGTCGATCGGGCTGACGTCACGGTGGTTCAGCCGGTCGATCACATCGTGGGTGATCCGGTCGCCCTCGTGCTCGAGGTCGAGGATCTCAGCGGCGAGCTCCTTGGTGTCCGGATAGCCCGACAGCAGTTCGAGCAGCAACGCGGCGGCGCGCTCCATGTTCCGCGCGGCGTCCGTGAACAGATCGAAGTAGATCGCGTGCCGGGGGGCGGACGCTCGCGTGAAGCGCGTCATGATCGCGGGATGTTAACCGGCGGCCGCGAACGCGACTGGGCCGTTGTGTGTACTTCCCGCGATCGAGCCCGACGCGTGCGCTTGGGCCCGGCCGGACGGCCGGGCCCACCCGCTCAGCGGCGCGGCTGCGACTCAGAAGCCGGCGGTGAACCGCGCCAGCTCCTGCTCGTCGATCGAGTAGAAGTGCTCAGGCGCGGGGAATCGGCGGTTGCGGACATCGTCGGCATACTCCGCAACGCCCGCGATCATGTGTGTGCGCACGTCTGCGTAGCGCTTGACGAACCGTGCCACATGGCCGTCATAGATCCCGAGCAGGTCGTGGAACACGAGCACCTGGCCGTCGGTCGCGTCACCGGCGCCGATGCCGATCACGGGGATCTCCATCTGGCTCATCAGCGCCGCGGTCACCGCGGCCGGGATCGCCTCGAGCACGACCGCGAAGCAGCCGGCCTGCTGCAGTGCGACCGCGTCGTGGGCGACCGCGAGCGCCTGATCGGCGCTGCGGCCCTGGGCGCGATGACCGCCGAGCGCGGTTGCGGTCTGCGGCGTCAGCCCGACGTGGCCCATGACCGGGATCCCGGCCTCGACGATCGCCAGTGCGCGCTGAACGCTGGTGCCGCCCCGTTCGATCTTGACGGCGTCCGCGCCCCCTTCCTTGATGAACCGCTGGGCGGTCGTGATCGCCTGAAGGTCTGAGGCCTCGTACGAGCCGAACGGCAGGTCGGCGACGAGCAGCGGGGACTTGAGCCCGCGCCTGACCGCGCCGGTCAGCATCAACATCTCGTCGGTCGAGACGGGCACTGTCGACGGGTAGCCGAGCACGGTCATCGCGCCCGAGTCGCCGACCAGCACGACGTCGACGCCGGCCTCCTCCGCGACCTGCGCGGAGGGATAGTCATAGGCGGTGATCATCACGATCGGCTCCCCGAGCCGTTTCTTGTCGGCCAGCCGTGGCAGCGTCATCGGCAGCGGCCCGTCGAGGCCCGGGGGAACGGGGGTGTGGGGGGTGGCGGACATGGTGTCGCTCGTCTCCTAGTTGGTTGGCGCCCCGATCGGGGTCGCCACCAGTTGGTTGGTTGTCGTCTCGGCCGGGCCGAGGGGGACGGGGATGTTGTCGATCAGGCGCACCGAGCCGAGTCGGGCCGCGATCACCGCGAGCGCGTCGCGGTCGAGCTCGTGGAGGCCCAGCATCGTCGCGGGATCGACCAGCTGCAGGTATTCGAGTTCGACGCTCGAGTCGCGCAGCTCCGCGCGCCCGGCCTCGAGCGCGCGCTCGGCGTCACGCTCGCCGGCGCGGACGGCCGCCGCGACCGCGATCAGCGCCCGCTGCAGGGCCGGTGCGCGCTCGCGGTCGGCGGGCTCCAGCAGCCGGTTGCGGCTCGACAGCGCCAGGCCGTCGTCGTCGCGAACGGTCGGCAACGCCTCGATCGCGGTCGGGATCTCCAGGTCCGAGACCATCCGGCGGATCACGGCGAGTTGCTGAGCGTCCTTGGCGCCGAAGAAGGCGACGTCTGGCCCGACGATGTTCAGCAGCTTGCAGACGACGGTGGCGACGCCCTGAAAATGGCCGAAACCCCGGTAGGCGCCCTCCAGCGGCTCGCTGACGCCGGCGACCGAGATCGTCGTCGCGAAGCCGTCCGGGTACATCTCGTGCACCGGCGGCGCGAACAGCCAGTTGACCCCGAGCGCGGCGGCCGCCTGCGCGTCGGCCTGTTCGTCACGTGGATAGGCGGCCAGGTCGTCGGCCTCGTTGAACTGCGCCGGATTGACGAACAGCGACACGACAACCTCGTCACAGGTATCGACCGCGTGTCGGATCAGCGACAGATGGCCGTCGTGGAACGCGCCCATCGTCGGGACCAGGCCGAGCCGGCGGCCGACCCGCCGCCCCGGGGCCAGCGCGGCGCGCAGTCCGGCGATCGATTCGACGACGATCATGCCGCCACCGCCGTTGGAGGGGTGCGCGCGGCGAGCCGGCGGGTTGCGTCGACGCAGGCGTCGAACAGCTCGAGCAGCTCGGGCGCGCGCTGGGCCAGCGCGGTCCGCTGACGTTCGATCGTGGGCTCATCGCCGCGCGCGACAGGACCGGTCAGCGCCCGCGCCGGACCCAGCGCCGCCCAGTTCTCGACGCTCGCGCGGACGAGCGGGACCAGCAGTTCCCGGGGGAGCCCCGCGGTCGCGGCCACCCGTTCGGCCGCAGCTTCGAGCGTGACCACGAAATTCGACGCGATGCAGGCGGCCGCGTGGTAGGCGGCCCGGTCGCTGTCGGCGATCTCGATCGGTCGCATCGCGAGCAGCTCCGCGAGGCCGTGGGCGAGCGCCAGCGCCCGCGGCGTCGAGCCGGCGACGGCCGCACCCGCACCGGCCAGCACGTCGGCCGGGGCGCCGGCGGGCACGGTCATCAGCGGGTGCAGCGAGAACGCCTCGTGTGGAGCGAGCACGTCCAGCGCCGTCGCACCGGAGCAGTGGCCGACCGGGGCCGCGGCCGGGATCGTCGCCGCCGCCGCGGCGATCTCGGTGTCCGGGACGCACAGCAGGATCGCGTCGGGGACGCCCGTGTCGGCACCGGCCGGGCCGCGGGTGGCCTCGCGCAGCCGCTCGGCGACCGGGTGATGCCGCCCGTAGGGCCCGTCGACCGAGATCCCGGCTCGGGTCAGCGCGGCGGCGATCGCGGTACCGAGCCGGCCATGGCCGACGATCGCGACGCGCTCGATCGCGCCGTGCGTGGGCCCTTGGGAGGGCTGATCCAGTTCCCGCATGAGAGATACCGGTCGGTGAGGTGAAGAGGTTGCTGCTATTTGCGAGATCCGCTCCGGTGGATCCGGTTACGGCCTCGGACCCGATGATACCGGTCGTAGGATGACGATCCGTGACGAGTGGCCCCTCACGACCACTAGCAGGTCCGTGACAACCGCCACGGAGCGCCGCGAGCTGCTCAAGGAGGTCTACGAGCAGGCCCGGGGCTGCATCGCATGCCCGCTGCACCAAACGCGGACGCAGGTCGTGTTCGGCGCAGGGAACGCCGATGCCGACCTGATGTTCATCGGCGAGGCGCCCGGAGCCGATGAGGACCGGCTCGGACTGCCGTTCGTCGGCCGGGCGGGCAAGCTGCTGGACCGGTTACTGGGCGAGATCGGACTCGAGCGCACGGACGTGTTCATCGCCAACACGCTCAAATGCCGTCCGCCCAGCAACCGCGATCCCTATCCGAACGAGATCGAGTCCTGCAGCGGCTACCTGCGCCGACAAGTTGAGCTGATCCAGCCGAAAGTGATCTGCACGCTGGGAAACTTCTCGACCAAGTTGCTGCGAGAGGACTCGACCGGGATCTCACGGTTGCACGGACGCGACGAGGTGCGCACGATCGGGTGCAGGGCGGTCCGGCTACTGCCGCTGTACCACCCCGCGGCCGCGCTCTATACGCCGTCGAACCTGCAGACCCTGCGCGACGATTTCACCCGGATCCCCGAGCTGCTGGCACTCGACCCGCCGCCGCAACCCGAGCCGGCGTTCACGCCGGAGACCGAAACCGAGGTCGAGGTCGCGCCCGAACCGGTCCGCGCCCCGGAGCCGGGCACCACACCCGTGCTCGACCCCGTCGACGCGCAGCTCGGCCTGTTCTAACCCGGCTGGCTCAGGAGACCGGCTCGGGGATCGGCTCGATCTCGGTGGGCTCGTCCACTCCGCCGCGTCGGTTCGTGGGCGGCGACCGGCGATCCGGCGACAGCGCGAACGCGAACGCCACGATCGCGCCCACCACCTGCACGCCGAGCACGACCGTCGCGAATCCGGTGGGCTTGCTGGGCGCGTTGAGGAGCAGGATCGGCTCGGCGACCGCCACCACGGCGAGCGGCGCCAGAAACCACATCCGGTGCTGGGCCAGCAGGTACTGGATCGCCAGATACGTACACGCGAGCGTCGAGAACGCCAGCCCGAGCACCAGCAATGAGCCGGAAGCCTGCGTCTTGTTGGCGCCGAACGCGGCCTTGATCAGCGGGTGCGACGCGAACGCGTAGATCAGCAGCACCGGAACCGCGCAGACGGCGACGATCCCGAGTGCGCGGCCGAGGATCGGGCGCGGATCATCCCCGGCGGCGCGGCGACGTGAGACCTCGGGCACGAGATAGAAACCGGCGCCCATCGCCACCCAGATCAGCACTTTGGCGGCGACCGCGACCGCGCTGTAGGAGCTCGCCACCGACGTCGAGAAGCGGTGCTTGGCGCCGATGATGTCGATGTTCTGCAGCACGGCAATGATGATCAGGCCGGAGATCGGCGCCCACGCGCGCCGGACGTGGGCCCACATGCTGAGCGCCGCCGGCCCCAGCGCCGCCCGCGCCTGCAGCGACTCCCCGGTCGCGGCCTCGACGTGGTTCTTGCACCGCCACGCGCAGTAAACGGACATCGCGATGAACGACACCGGCGTGCCGGCATAGGCGCCGGTCACGCCAAGGCCGGCCGCGACAAGGATCGCGCCCGCCACCAACCGCGCAGCCTGCTCGCCGATCAGGCTGAAGCCCACGCCCTTGTAGTCGCCGACGCCCTGCAGCATGCCGCGCAGCACCGACAGCTCCAGCCACAGGCCCGCGGCCGGCAGTCCCAGCGCCGCCGCCCAGGGCGTGTGCTTGACGCCGACCAGATCGGCGATCTGTTGGCGCAGGAGCACGGAGATCACCGCCAGCACGACGGTGAAAGCCAGCAGCGAGGTCGTCCAGCGCCGGACCGTCGCGATCAGCCCGTGGCCCGAACCCAGCCGGCCCAGCACGCCCTCGCGGGCCGTCGCCACCTGCAGCGCCTGGCCGACGACAGACAGGATCAGGAAGTAACTGACGAGCGCCGCCAACGAGCCATAGCCGCCCCCCTGATTGTTCTTCAGCAACCGCGCGAACACGATCGTCGAGACGAGCGCGATCACGTTGTTGGCGATCATCGAGCCGGCGAGACCGGCGGCCTTGGCGGTTTCGGACCCCTTCAGCTCCGAGAGCGTCACCGGAGCGCCGCCCCGCTGCGGGAGGACGCGGGCCACGCGTGCGATCAGAGACGTCAGGCGCCCCGGCGACGGGCCGGTCGGGGGAGTCGTCATGGGCATCGCTCACGGTACCGGACGCCCTTATGGACCGATCAAAGTGCCGAACTAGAGTTGCGAAGCGTGCGGGGATCCTTCCGTTCATCGGGCGCCGTCGAGACCGAGGCTTTGGGCGCGCGGTTGGCCGAGTCGCTGGCGCTCGGCGACGTCGTGTTGGTCGAAGGCGAGCTCGGCGCGGGCAAGACGACGTTCGTCCGCGGGGCGGCCCGGCGGCTGGGCGTCAGCGCCCCGGTCACGAGCCCGACGTTCACGATCGGCCAGCGCTACCGCGGCCGCGATCTGGTCGTGTCGCACATCGACCTCTACCGGGTCAGATCGCTGGCCTCCGAGGAGCCCGAGCTGCTGGCCGACTACGTCAGGTCCGACACGGTCTCGTTCGTCGAGTGGCCCGGCGAGGCGGCGGCGACGCTTGCCGGGCTGGCGCGCGTCGCGGCGCACGTCAGCCTCGAGCACGGCGGCGAGGATCTGCGTCTGGTGACGATCCGATGAGGGTGCTCGGCCTCGACACCGCGACCTCGGCAACGGCGGTCGGGTTGCTCGAGCTGGCGGCCGACGGGCGTGAGCTGATCGCGATCGAGCGCCGCGACGATCCGCCCGCTCGAACGCGCCCGCGACATACCAGCGCGCTGCTGGCACTGGCGATCGAGGCGCTCGATCAGGCCGGCGTCGGCTGGGACGAGCTCGACCTGCTCGCGGTCGGCACCGGCCCGGGTACGTTCACCGGCCTGCGGATCGGGATCACGACCGCCCGGGCGCTCGCCCACGCGCGCGACCTGCCGATCGTCGGGGTCTCGACGCTCCGGTCGCTGGCGTCATCCGCTGCCGCGCCGGCGCGGGCGCAGGACCGGCTGGCGCTGGCGGTGCTCGACGCGCGCCGCGGCGAGGTGTTCGCGGCGGGCTGGGCCGATCCCGGAGCGCCATCCACGCCGCTGATCGCTCCCGCCGCGGTCGCCCCGGAGCGGCTGGCCGCGGAGCTCGCTGAGACCGGCGAACGCTGGCTGGCGGTGGGGGACGGAGCGGTAGCATTCAGGCAGGTCCTCGAGCGATCGGGCGCCTGGGTTCCGGATGATGGCGCGGCGCTGCACCGGGCCAGCGCACTCGCGCATTGCCGTCTGGCGACGGGCCTGGAACCGCAGAACCCCAACGATGTGCGACCGGAGTATCTCCGGCTCCCGGACGCAGAGCTGACCCTCCGCGCCGCTGTCTCCAAAGCGAAGACATGACCGACGACAGCTACGCGATCCGCCCACTCGCCTACGCGGACCTTCCGCAGGTGATCGCGATCGAGCGGCGGACGTTCACCACCCCGTGGTCGCTGGCGATGTTCGTGCTGGAGCTCTCCAAGCCATCGAGCCTGTGCCTGGCCGCCACCGCCGAGCCCGGCGGCGCGCTGCTCGCGTACCTGATGTGCTCGCGGTTCGACACCGTCTGGCACCTGATGAACATCGCCGTCGACCCGTCGCACCGCCGTCGCGGGATCGCCTGGGCGCTGCTGGAGCGGATGATCGAGCGGGCCGGGCCCGAGCAGCAGTACACGCTGGAGGTCCGTCCCTCCAACGCGCCCGCGATCACGCTGTACGAGCGGCTCGGGTTCCGCGCCGCCGGCCGGCGCCCGCGCTACTACCGTGACAACGGTGAGGACGCGTTGATCATGTGGCGCACGCTGGAGACGACCTCTCGGTCGACGGCGCCCGGATGATCCTCGCGGTCGAGACCAGCTGCGACGACACGTGCGCGGCGATCATGACCCGCGACGGCGAGATCCGCTCCAACGTGATCTCCTCGCAGGGGGTACACGCCCGGTTCGGCGGCGTCGTCCCCGAGATCGCGTCACGCCATCATCTGGAGCAGATCGATGACGTCGTCGCGGACGCACTCGCGACCGCCGAGGTGGAGCTGTCGGACGTCGAGCTGGTCGCGGTCACGCGCGGCCCGGGCCTGGTCTCGGCGCTGCTGGTGGGGTTTGCATGCGCGAAGGCGACCGCCGCCGCGCGCGAGCTGCCGCTGGCGGCCGTCGATCATCTCCACGGCCACATCGCCGCTTCGTTCATCGCCGGCTCGGAGATCGAGCCGCCGTTCGTGTCACTGATCGCGTCTGGCGGGCACACGTTCGTGGCCCGGGTGCGTGACCGCGGACCGGGCTACGAGGTGTTGGGTCAGACGCTTGACGACGCCGCCGGCGAGGCGTTCGACAAGGGCGCCCGGCTGCTTGGGCTCGGGTATCCGGGCGGGCCGGCGCTCGAGCGGCTCGCCCGTGAGGGTGACCCGGATGCGTTCCGGTTTCCGACCGGCGCGGGCGTGCGAGGGCTCGACTTCTCGTTCGCCGGGCTCAAGACGGCGTTGCTCTATAAGGTGCGCGAGTTGGGCGAGGTGCAGGCGGCTCGGCAGCGCGCCGATCTCGCCGCCTCCTATCAGCACGCGATCGTCGAGGCGCTGTGCGCCCGGGCCGAGCGGGCGCTCGAGCAGACGGGGCTCGACCGGCTGGCGGTCGGCGGCGGCGTGGCGGCCAACGGGCCGCTGCGCGAGCGCCTATCGCAGATCGGGGTGCGCCTCCAGATCCCAGACCGGCTGCTGTGCACCGACAACGCGGCGATGATCGCCTCGGCGGCTCGTTACGTCGAGCCGCTGGCGTTCCCGGCGTATCTGAGCCTCGACGTGTACGCGACCGGCGAGCTGCCCGACGCGGTGGCGGCGTGAACGAGGTCGTGCTGTACGGGCGGACCGGTTGCTGCCTGTGCGATGACGCGCGCCGGCTGCTGCTGAAGGTCCGGGACGACCATCCGTTCGCGCTCCTGGAGCGGGACATCGAATCCGACGACGCACTGATGCGCACATATCTGGAGCGGATTCCGGTCGTTACGATCGATGGTGTGGAAGCCTTCGAGCTGTTCGTGGACGAGCACGAGTTGCTACGGCGGCTGAGTTAGAGTGCGACGCCGATGAGTTATACGGTCGGCCGGGGTTCCGAGCCACCCACGTCCGGTCTGGAGAAGCCCGGTGAGAAGTTGTCGCTCGGCGTCGCCGCGCGCTTGTCGCGGTACCTGCAGGTCCTCACCCAGGCCCGCAAGATCGGCAAGGAGACGATCTCCTCGCAGGAACTGGCCGACTACACGCACGTCAACTCGACCCAGATCCGCCGTGACCTGTCGGGGTTCGGCAAGTTCGGCAAGCGCGGCGTCGGCTACAACGTCGAGTCGCTGGTCTCCCAGATCCGCAAGATCCTGCGCACGGCCGGGCAGCACAACATCGCGCTGTTCGGTGCGGGACACCTCGGCACGGCGATCGCGACCTCGGACATCTTCGCCGACCATGGCTTCCGGGTGGTCGCGATCTTCGACGTCGACCGCGAGCGGGTCGGTACCGAGATCGGGACCTTGAAGGTCCGCCACAACTCCGACCTCAACGCGGTCGTCGAGGAGCAGGACATCCTCGTCGCAGTCCTGGCGGTGCCCTCGGCGGCGGCGCAGGCGCTCGCCCACGAGCTCGTCGAGGCGGGCGTCAAGATCATCTTCAACTACTCAGACGCCCTGTTGCAGGTGCCGCCCGAGGTCACCGTCCACACCTCCAGCCCGGCGGTCGATCTGCTCTACGCGCTGTACTTCTATCTGACCTGATTGACGGGCTCACCACCCACCCCGCCACCCCAACTCGATTCCCCGTCTATTCCGCAGGTACATGGAGATCGATCTCGACGCCGCGTACGAGGCCCTCGGAGCATCGACCGATCTGACGGTCGGCATCGAGGAGGAGTTCGCGATCCTTGACCCGGAGACGCTGGAGCTGACCGGGCAGTTCGAGCGGCTGCGCAACGCGGCGGCCGCCGACGATGCGGCGCTCAGTGAGGCGATCGCCGGCGAGCTGATCTCATCGGAGATCGAGATCCGCTCGGGTCGCGGCGAGGACCTGCAAGCCGCTCAGGACGCCCAGCGTGAGCTGCGTCGCAGGCTGTTCGCGCTCGCGGCCCGCAACGACGTGGAGCTCGGCGCCACCGGCACCCACCCCTACTCGGATTACCGCGATCAGCAGATCATCCAGACCGACCACTACCGCCGGGTGGAGGATGGACTCAAGTACGTGGCGTGGCGCAACAACACGTTCTCGATGCACGTCCACGTCGGCGTCTGCGGCGCTGATCGCGCCGTCGCGGTCTGCGACCGGCTCCGTCCCGTGCTGCCGATCCTGCTGGCGATCTCGGCCGACTCGCCGTTCCTCGATGGCCGCGATGCCGGCCTGCACAGCGCCCGGACGCAGACGTTCACCAAGAGCTTCCCGCGCTGCGGCGTGCCGGACGCGTTCGGCTCCTGGGCGGCGTTCGCCGACTACGTGCGCTTCCTGGTGCAGACCCGTTCGATCGTCGAATACACCCAGGTCTGGTGGTCGGTGCGGCCGCACCTGTCGTTCGGGACCGTCGAGGTGCGGATCTGCGATGCGCAGAGCACCGCCGCCGAGTCCGACGAGCTGGCGGCGCTGATCGTGGCCTGCGTCGCGCAGGCGGCGCGTGAGATCGACGAGGGCGCGCCGCGCGTCGACCTGCCCGGCCGGCTGATCGAGGAGAACGTGTGGCGGGCGCTGCGCTACGGCCTGGACGGCGAGCTGCTGGACCTCCAGCGCCGTGAGCCGTATCCGGCGGCGGCCGCCGCGGAGCGGTTGCTGGCGTGGACGGCGCCGGTGCGCGCGGAGCTCGGGATCGAGGTCGCGCTGCCGTCGCTCAACGGCGCGCAGCGCCAGCGGCGGATGCTCGACTCCGGGATGACGCTGCGCGAGGTCTACGCCGCGGTGCAGGCACAGACGCGGGAGACGTACTCTCTCGGGCAGCCGGCCACCGCCGCCCGCCGTGGGCGCTGACACTCAGAGGTACATCGATGAGCGCAACCGATCAACCGTCCGAGCAGGAGCTCCGGGCCGCGTACGAGGCCGAGCTCAAGAAGATCCGTGTCGAGCAGATCCTGCTCGAGCAGGTCGTGACGCTGGTCAACCTCGGGATGCGCAAGACCGGCATGGCCCCGGGAACCGAGGACGAGCGTGACCCCGGTCAGGTGCGGATCGCGATCGAAGGCGTCCGCGCGCTGACGCCACTGCTGGAGCAGGCTGCGCCCGAGCAGGTCCAGCCGATCCGCGACGCGCTGTCGCAACTGCAACTCGCATACGTGCGGCTGGGCGGGGGCCAGGAGACCGCCTCGCCGAGCCAGGCCGATGCCGGACCGGGCACGGCCGACCCCGGCGCTGGCTCGACGCCGCCTCCGACACCGGAATCGGGACCCGGGCAGTCACCGGCGCAAGAGCCGGCTACGGGGGAACCGGGCGAGCCGGGCCCGGCACAGCGCAGCGGCCGGTTGTGGGTACCCGGCCAGTAGGGTCGCTCTCGCCGTTGTGACGATCGGCGCAGCGTTTGGGACATCTGGCCACCGTCCGCGATAGACTGCCGCGCTGTTTGAACATGGGCCACCGCACTCCTGCGGCGGCCCTTTGCTGTCTGACCGCGCATCCGCGCGCTCGTTTCTAAGAGCCCTTTCGGAGGAGACTTGTCCAGCTTTCTGACGCATCACGGCGACGTAGTCGCGCTCGTCTGCGCCGCCTGCGCGATCGCGTACGGCTTCGTCACGGCACGACAACTGCTCGCCCTATCACCCGGCAACGAGCGGATGCGCTCGATCTCGCTTGCGGTCCAGCAGGGCGCGTCCGCCTATCTGAACCGCCAGTACACGACGATCGCGGCGGTTGGCGTGGTCGTGTTCATCGTGCTGATCCCGCTGCAGAACATCCGCGTCGCGATCGGCTTCCTGGTCGGGGCTCTGCTGTCGGCGTCCGCCGGCTACGTCGGCATGAACGTATCGGTACGCGCCAACGCGCGGGTGGCCGAGGCGGCCCGCAGCGGCATCCCCAAGGCGCTGTCGGCCGCATTTCGCGGCGGCGCCGTGACCGGCATGCTCGTCGTCGGCTTGGCGTTGGTCGGCGTCAGCGGCTACTACGGGGTGCTGACGTTCGTCGCCGGTGAGACGACCCGGCAGGCGGTCGACGCGCTGATCGGGCTGAGCTTCGGCGGCTCGCTGATCTCGGTATTCGCCCGGCTCGGCGGCGGCATCTTCACCAAGGGCGCCGACGTCGGCGCCGACATCGTCGGCAAGATCGAGGCCGGCATCCCCGAGGACGACCCGCGCAACCCGGCCGTGATCGCCGACAACGTCGGCGACAACGTCGGCGACTGTGCGGGCATGGCGGCCGACCTGTTCGAGACCTATGCGGTCACCGCCGTCGCGGTGATGCTGCTGGGGGTGCTGACGTTCACCAACGATTCGGCCGTCGCGCTCTACCCGCTGGTGCTCGGCGGCATCTCGATCATCTGCTCGATCATCGGCACCTACGCGGTGCGGACCCGCACCGGTAACGTCGAGCGCGCGCTGTACCAGGGGCTGATCGTGTCCGGTGGCCTCGCCGCGCTGGCGTTCCTCCCGCTCACCTACTGGCTGATGCACGGGCTGACGCTGAGCCATGGCGGCACCGCCCCGAAGTGGTGGCACTTCTACCTGTGCGCGCTGATCGGGCTCGTGATCACCGCCTGCCTGTTCGTGATCACCGACTACTACACCTCGATCCGCTTCTCCCCGGTCCGCTCGACCTCACGCGCGTCGGTCACCGGCCACGCGACCAACATCATCCAGGGCCTGGCGCAGGGGTACCAGGCGACCGCGCTGCCGGCGATCGTGCTGGCGCTCGGGATCTTCGGCGCCTGGAAGCTGGGCCATGGGATCTACGGGATCGGCGTCGCGGTGATGGCGCAGCTGTCGCTGACCGGCCTGATCGTTGCGCTGGACGCGTTCGGACCGATCACCGACAACGCCGGCGGCATCGCCGAGATGGCGGATCTGCCCGAGGAGGTCCGCACGATCACCGACGCGCTCGACGCCGTCGGTAACACGACCAAGGCGGTCACCAAGGGCTACGCGATCGGCTCCGCCGCACTGGCCGCGCTGGTGCTGTTCAACGCATTCGAGCAGCAGTTGGACGCGAAGGTCGGGCACGCCGTTCTGTTCGAGATCGGCAACCCGCCGGTCCTGATCGGGCTGCTGATCGGCGGCATGATGGTCTACCTGTTCGCGGCGCTGTCGATGGAGTCCGTCGGCCGTGCCGGGGCGGCGGTCGTCGAAGAGGTGCGCCGTCAGTTCCGCGAGAAGCCGGGCATCATGGAGGGCACCGAGCTCCCCGATTACGGCCAGTGCGTCGACATCGTCACCAAGTCGGCCCAGCGGGAGATGATCCTGCCGGCGCTGATCCCGATCGTGTTCACGGTGATCGTCGGGATCATCTCGAAGCAGGCGCTCGGCGGTCTGCTGATCGGCGTGATCGTCGTCGGCCTGTTCATGGCGGTCTCGATGACCGCCGGCGGCGGGGCGTGGGACAACGCCAAGAAGCTGATCGAGGACGGCGAGTACGGTGGCAAGGGCTCGGAGGCGCACGCCGCGGCGGTCACCGGCGACACCGTCGGCGACCCGTTCAAGGACACCACCGGGCCGGCGATCAACCCGATGATCAAAGTGGCGAACATCGTTGCATTGCTGATCATTCCGCTGATTACGTGACTGTTAGGAGTGCGGGGACGCCGTTCGTCCTCGAGACACCGGGGGATTAGGCTCGGCTCGTTGCATCTGTCGTAGGCACCCGAGTGTCTCGAGGACGAACAGCATCCCCACACGCCAGGTTGCCGCTCGCCGCGGCTGTCTTGGCGCTCGCTGTTCTGGGGGCGGGGTGTGGGGCGGGTCATGGGGCGTCTTCCTCGTCGTCCTCGACGTCTGCGGCGTTGGCAACCTCCGCGTCGTCGACGTCGACGATGTCCTCTTCGTCGGCGATTCCATCGGAGGCGTCGCTGGCGGCGTCGGCATGCGTGAAGGGCCGGCCGGTGCTGGAGGCTCGGTTGCGAGTCGGCGCCGGCGCGGTGACCGGGCGTCTCGTGAAGACGAGCGACGGGTCGCCGCAGTGTGACTTCACGGTGGCTGGAGGGCGGAAGCGGCTGTCGCTGTGGGTGTCGCTGGACAGTTCGCCGCAGCCGTATCAGGTGCTCGAGCGCCGGTCGGTCGAGGAGAACCAGAACTTCGGGTTCCTGGCGCACTTCAAGCATCCGCAGTCGATCACGCACCTCGGGCTCGACGCGTGGTGGTTCCCGCGTGAGCAGCAGGCGCAGACGACCGACGGGCGGGTGCTGATCACGGTCACGATCGTCCGCTGGCCCGGGCATGGCAACGGGCCGCGCAAAGCGCTGTCGGCGGCGGTCGCGCGACCGTACCTGGGGAATCTGATCGGAGCCCGGACGGACAGGGGCGAGGTCTGATCAACACGGATTGCAGGCGATCGGGACTGCCTGTCGTAGCCTGAACGGACACACATGTCCGGATCCGTCGAGCTCGGCCTGTTACTGGCACTGCTGACCGCGTTCGGCTCGGTCGCCGGTTTCCTCTACAAGTTCAAGGGCGCGCGGGAGGCGCCCGAGGTGGAGCTGCGCCGGCCGATCCACTCGACGATCGAGCTGTTTCGCTCGCCGGTCTACTCGCTCGGGATCCTGATCGCCCTGATCTCCTGGGGCTTCCACGACGGAGCGCTGGCGCTGGCGCCGATCTCGCTCGTGCAGTCTGTGATCGCGGGCGGGCTCGTGCTGCTCACCGTGGCCGCCGACAAGCTGTTCGGGCTGCCGGTCACGCACCGCGAATGGATCGGCGTCGGGCTGACCGCGACCGGGCTGGCGTTCCTGGCGGCGACGATGAGCGGCGACACGAGCAGCGCCCACTCGCGCTACCACCCCGGATCGCTGGCGATCTTCCTGATCGTCGTCGGCGTCGCGGGCCTGGTCTGCTGCGTGCGCGTCAAGCGGCCCGCGTGGTTGGCCGTCTCGGCCGGGCTGCTGTGGGCGACGTCTGACACGTCGATCAAGGCGCTCAGCTCACATCTGTCGAAGCTCGGGATCGGCGTGGTGATCCAGCCGCTTGCGGTCGTGATCCTGGTCGCGTCGCTGATCGGGCTGCTGATCTCCGCGCGGTCGCTGCAGCTCGGCGACGCGGTGCCGATGATCGCGCTGACGAGTGCCGCGGCGAACCTGACGACGATCGCCGCCGGACCGCTGGTGTTCGGCGAGCCGTGGCCGCAGTCGACCGTCGGCCAGGCGATCCGGATCGTCGCATTCGTGCTGGTGATCGCCGCCGCGTCGTTGACGCCGCCGCCGTCGACGTCCGCAGCGCAGGACACCGGGTCGACGGTCGAGCGAATCCCGTCACAGGGCATGGGCACGTAGCGCTGCGTCACTGTTTAGAGTGCCGGACATGTTCATCCTGATCGTCGGCGCAGGTCGTGTCGGGTCGGCCGTCGCCAAGCGTTCGCTGGAGGCCGGACACGAGGTGTCCGTGCTCGATCTCGATCCGCTCTCGCACGAACGGCTCGACAAGGATCAGACGACCAGCTGGGAGGACGCCGGCGGCCGGTTCACGGTCGGGGCGGCGCTCGAGATCGAAGGCCTGATCGAGGCGGGCATCGAGCAGACCGACGTGTTCCTCGCTGCCACCCGTGGCGACAACACGAACCTCGTGATCGCGCAGCTCGCGCAGCGCCGATTCGACGTCCCGCGGGTCGTCGTCCGCGTCGCCGATCCGGCGCGGGCGGCCTGGTACGGCGAACAGGGCCTGATCACGATCTGTCCCACCCAGCACGCGATCGAGCAGGCCGAGCGCGTGGTCCTGGAAGCCTGATATCAGTGGCCGCTCACGAGCCGCTCACGAGCACGAGGAGGCAACAGCTGAGATGTACGTGATCATCGCCGGGGCCGGAAAGGTCGGCTGGAACCTTGCGCGGGAGCTGATCGCGAAGGATCAGGAGGTGACGCTGATCGAGTCCGACCATCGTCGCTACCGGATCGTCGAAGAGGAGCTCGAGCACGCCGTCCAGTACGGGGACGCGACCGAGCTGTGGATCCTGGAGCGGGCGGGCATCCAGCGCGCTGACCTGGTGATCGCGGTCACCGGCGACGACGAGGACAACATCCTGATCTGCCAGGTGGCCAAGGAGAAGTACGGCGTCGAGCGAATCGTCGCGCGCGTCAACAACCCGCGCAACCTGCTGCACTTCAAGCTGCTCGGAATCCAGCCGGCGGTGTCCGCGACCGACTTGATCCTGCGCCTGATCG
>Ga0302325_10010055_pt1 | contig 20555 bp, 15 predicted proteins | sample Palsa_T0_2_FD_201948 | JGI IMG/M metagenome (GOLD analysis project Ga0302325, IMG submission 201948) | Peat permafrost microbial communities from Stordalen Mire near Abisko, Sweden - Palsa_T0_2 | ecosystem: Environmental > Terrestrial > Soil > Palsa > Peat permafrost | place: Sweden: Abisko...
CGGGCGGTGTTGTCGGTGCCGATCAACAGATATCCAATGATGGCGTCCCGCGCATCGCGAAGCGCCGTGACGGACAACATCGCCGGGTGTCGGCTTCCGTCTTTGCGAATCCTGGTCAGTTCGTAGACGTCTTCGATCCCCCGCGACGCCTTGAACACCAGGGCCTCGAAGCCCGGTGAAATCGGGGTGGCGAATTCGACGCTTAGCGCGTGGGCACGCGCGATCAATTCCTCTGGATCAGAGAAATCGGCCGGGGTGAGCTTATCGAGCACTTCACCCGACGTGTACCCCAGCATTCGCTGGGCTCCGACATTGAAAATTTGAATCACGCCTTTGTCATCCGTGGCGATGCTTGAAAAGTTGGCGCTGTTGAAGATCGCGCTCTGCAGAACCTCCACCTTGGCTAGTGCAACTTTCGCTTGCAGTTCGCGGGTTGCAATGTCGGTTCGGCGGCGCGCGCGATGGAGGGCCTCACTTAGCACGCTAATGGCCACCCCGGCCAGTACGAGAAAAAACAGATCCCAACGGTCGACTACGAATGCGACCCGAAAGCTATGGAACGGCGGCAACAAATAATAGCTTGTAGCGAAATAGGAGAGCACCGTCGCCAGCAAGCCGGCGCGCAGCCCTCCCATGTAGGCGCTGAGCATGATCGGCACCGTGAAAACGATCAGTGTTGGCCGACCTCTTAACTGGTCGACGAGCGCAAGGCGCAAACCAAGCGTGGCCGCCGTCGCCACTATGGCGAACGCATAAGCCTGCCAGGGCTTCAGCCCACCCGAGCCGAAAGGCTTCCGACCTGCGATGCCCTTTCGCGGCCGCTGTCCGTTCGCAGTGTTGCTGCGCGACTGACTGTCAGCGGGTTTTGCTCTCACGGCATCCCATTCCTCTCGTAGCATCTAATAGCTGCTTCCGTGAAATCGGACCGTGCTCAACAACTTTGGCTCCCGCCCCCCTTACCATTCGGTGAGCCACTTTGGGTCCGAAAAATACGATTGATTCTCGCGCTGACTTCATCGGGACTAATGCTCGCCCCGTTAACCGGAATTATTATTTAACTTGGGACGGCTAAGAGAGGGACGAGACCGGAATTTTCCATCAGACCTTCCACGCGCAACCATCGCGAGCCGCCATTTTTACCGCCGTGCGAATCGCAACCAAAGTACCGACTCGTCTTCCGCACCAGGAGGCCAATCCTCTATGCCGATAGCTAACGACTCTATGGGGCACAATTCGCCTTGCACTACCCCACAAAAAAGTTCGGCGACCACCTGAGCAGTGGTGATCGCCGAATCACGAAGAGACCGAGTTATCTGTCCATATTGCATCGACGCGCGCGGGGGTGTCACTGTATGGGGGTTTGCACTTACCCGCCGGCGGGGTATTCGGCTTCATGAACTCCGCGAACGCCTCGACTTCACGGAAATGGTCCCCGAGCGTCGCCGGCGAGAGTTCTTCCGATCACGCCTTGGAAAGTTTGCGAGCGAGGAAACGACCCGTGAACTCGGCCAGGGTAAGCGTCACCCCGATCGGTTCCACCCTTACATTGTCGACGCCCGCCATGATGGCACGGCGACGCGCAAGCCAGCCCAAAATCGGGTCTGACAATGCCCGCTCGCCTTTGCGCTCATCCTTCCACGAGCCGAAATAATGCTGCTCGCTCTTTTTAGATCGAGGATTCCAGACAGATTTGTACCATTGCCCATTTCGATGGGGCGAAGAGGAAATTCGGGGAGTACGGCAAAGCCGGGAGAGGAAAAGAAGAAACCGCGTTCATCGCGACTCCTGTGTCGTAAAAGTTCACGGCTGAGACAACAAGAGGCGAAAAACGCGGTTTTCCTCAGAATTCTCAAGCGAGGGCGACGGGGCTCGAACCCGCAACCACCGGATCGACAGTCCGGTACTCTAACCAATTGAGCTACGCCCCCGTTCGCTTTTGGGTCAATGGACTCCGCTGATTGTTTTCCAAATCTAGGTAGATGACTGCGGTTGTCAAGTGAGCCGTGGAAAGAGCGAATTGCTCAATACGAGCGCCGAGGACGCCGAGATCGCCGAGAAAGAAATTGCATTCTCAGCGTCCTCGGCGAACTCGGTGTGCTCGGCGCTTAATCACTCCCTTCGGAATCGGCAGGCACGCGCAGCTAAAAGGATAAAAAATCTTTGGCATTTGCAGTTTCGTCCAACAAAACCTGCGGAAACAGATCGCGCCTCTCAGTATAATCCGCCCCCATGATTGTCGCGGGGATTGATGAAGCGGGATATGGGCCGCTGCTTGGGCCGCTCGTGGTGGGCTGTTGCGCGTTTGACATCGGGCCGTGGGATGAATCGCAGCCGATTCCGTGCCTCTGGAAGCGGCTCTCGCGCCTGGTCAGCAAAAATCGCCTCGCGTCTGGACGCAAACTGCACGTCAACGACAGCAAGCTGGTTTATTCGACGTCGCTGGGTCTGAAGGAACTGGAGCGATCGATCTTGACGGTCCTGTGTGCCGCCGGCGAAATGCCGGAGAATCTTCCATCGCTGCTGGCGCGCACGGCCCCGCACGTGCTGGAAGAGCTGGCGATTTATCCGTGGTATCAGGCTGGCGACGTCGAATCGTTTCCGATCGAGCAGGACGCACTGCCGATTCGCCTTTTCGCCAACGGGCTGAAGATGGAAATGCAGCGGGCGCAGACGCATTGCGTTTATCTGTCGGCGCGGGTGGTGCTGGAGCGGCGATTGAACCATCTCATCAGCGCGACGCGAAACAAGGCATCCGTGCTCTTTTCCACATCCGCGATTCATCTGGATTATCTGCTGAGCACGCACGGACATGGGCCGATGACGATTTTCTGCGACCGCCAGGGGGGACGGGAACATTATGCTTCGTTGCTTCGGCTGATGTTCGAGCAGTGGTCTCTGGAGGTGCTTCGCGAGCAGGATGGGCACAGCGATTATCGGCTCAGCAGCGGGAATAAATGCGTGCGGATCATTTTCCGCGAAAAGGCGGAGACCTTCTGCATGTCCGTGGCGCTGGCGTCTATGCTCTCGAAATATCTGCGCGAAGCGCTGATGCGGAGGTTCAACACGTTCTGGGCGAGATATATGCCGGAGGTTCCGCCCACCGCGGGATATTACGGCGACGGCGCCCGGTTTTTGCGCGACATCGAACCGGCGCGGCGAAAGCTGGGCATCGCCGATGAGCAGCTCATCCGATGCCGGTGAGATTAAGAGTCTTTAAGTGAACTGCGACGCGACGCTGACATAGCGCATGCGGGCTTCGTACAGTGCGGTGTCGAGCATTTTCTTTTCGTCCTCGGTGAGATTGCCGCGGGTTTTTTCCTCGAGGATTCCCAGGATATCGATCTGCTGCTTGGCGACGTCGAGGTTGACGCTGGGCTCGCTGCCGCGCTGGGTGAGTTCGCCGAGGTAAAACAAGACCTGGGTGAGGATGGTCTGCACGAGCGTCGGGAAGCTGGCCGGCGGAATTTCGCCGCGAGGCCGGCCGCCGGCGCGGGGTGGAGCGGTCGCGCTCGCCGCCGGCGCGGGGGTGGCGGCCGATTCCCTGGCCTTTTTCGCCTCTTCCTCGGCCAATCGCTTTTTTTCTTCCTGGGCCTGGCGCTTCCAATCGGTGTCGATGTGCAGCGATGGTTTTTCTTCGGACATGTATGGCTCCTGTTACCTCTAAGGTAGAGCATGTTCATGGGAAATTGCAATGGGCTTTTGATACTGACTTATCCCTGGTTTCTGAAATTGCGATGGGTTTGACAGGTGAAATACGGGATCATTTTTATCGTTGCGGTTACGATGCCGAACGCGGGCATGGGCTCGAATGTTTGGACCGGTTGCCGCTTCGAACGGGCTTGGTGGGCCCGGCGACGGTCGGGGCATCCGTTTGCAGCGAGGCAGGGAGTTGACCTTGGTTCTTTGCACGGAGGCAACGGGTGGAATTATGATCTACGTTTCCATTCGAGGGTTTTAGACCAATGCCGATCATGGTCCACTGCAGTTGCGGGAAGCGCATGGGCGTCAGCGACAAGCTGGCGGGGCGGACGATCAAATGTCCGGCGTGCGGCGATCCGCTGGAAGTCGCCGCCACAGCGCCGCCGGCGGCCGGCACGGGGAGGAAAGCGGTCAAGAAACCCAGCGCCAGCCCAGCGATCTACATTTCCAAGGGGCAGATCATTTTGCTGGTCTCGGTCTCGGTCGCCGTCATCCTCGGACTGATGTTTTATTTCGGCCCGGTGCGCGTCTGGAACCAGTGGGAGGGCATTGGCGACAAGGCCGGGAGCGATGTGTCGGATGTCGTCTCCTTCGGGCTCCAGGCATATCTGTCAGAGCAGGGGATGTACAATCCGAAGCAGCGGACCACGCCGGCCGTCGATGGGCCCGTGCATTTTTTCCGGCCGACGCTCGTCATGTCCATGCCTGAGAAAGTCCGTTTCTTCGGCATGACATCACAGGGGCAATTCCAGGGCTACTACCACCCCGCCACCGGAGAGATCGACGCGGATGTCGCCTATGGCGGGATGACGTTCGCGGGCGCCGTTGCGCTGGCGAAATCAACTGGAATTTTTCACATGACGGGCCGGATGGCCAACGGATTCCCCCAGGCGGAGGTTAATGGAGTGCCGCTGAAAATTGTAGCGCCGGATGATTCTGGGCAGTGATAAATTGAACCTGCGTCCGCTGAAAAATCGATTCTGATTGATCACAACCCAGCCTCGTTCACCACCACGCCATGCGCTTTCAGTGTATTCACCTGCACCAGCTTCGCGGTTTCCGCGTCCTTCACATTGTCGCTGTGACACGCAGCTTTTTTTCCTTTGTGAGCAAGGTCCATGATCTGCTGGGGCGTGAGATTACCGCGCTGTTTGAGCATTTCGGCGCCGGCGGGGCTGACGCCGGGTGAATGCGCGGCTTTTTTGTCCGGCTGGGATGCTTCGTCCTTTCCCGAGAAAAATTCGCTGATTTCCTTGCTGATGCGCACGCTGCACCAGTCGTGGCCGCACATGGCGCAGAAATCAGTGTCGACTTCCAGATCTTCATCGTGATACGCGCGGGCCAGCTCGGGGTCGAAGCTGAGATCGAAATGCCGCTGCCAGTTGAGGGCGGCGCGGGCCTTGGTGAGTTCATCGTCGCGGTCGCGCGAGCCGGGGATTCCCAGGGCAACATCGGCCGCATGCGCGGCGATCTTGTAGGCGACGCATCCCTGTTTCACATCGTCTTTTTTGGGGAGGCCAAGATGCTCCTTGGGGGTGACGTAACAGAGCATGGATGCCCCGTGGAATCCCGCGGCTGTCGCGCCGATGCAGCTTGTGATGTGGTCGTAACCCGGAAAAATATCGGTCACCAGCGGACCAAGGACGTAAAACGGCGCGCCGTGGCACAGCTTGCGCTGGAGTTTCATGTTGTATTCGATCTGATCGAACGGCACGTGACCGGGGCCTTCAACCATCACCTGGACGCCCTTGGCCCAGGCGCGCTCGGTGAGTTCGCCGAGCGTGGCCAGCTCGCGTAGCTGCGCTTCGTCGGTGGCGTCGGCCAACCCACCGGGTCGAAGGCCGTCGCCGAGGCTGAAGCTGACATCGTACTGGCGCATGATGTCGCAGATATCCTCGAAGATTTCGTACATCGGGTTCTGCTTGTTGTGGATGAGCATCCACTTGGCGAGCAGGCTTCCGCCGCGGCTGACGATGCCGATCAGGCGCTTTTTCACATAGGGCAGATGCTCGCGCAGAACGCCGGCGTGAATCGTGAAATAATCGACGCCCTGCTTCGCCTGGTTTTCCAGTTCACTGAGAATGATGTCATAGCTGAGGTCTTCGATGCTGCGGCCGATGATCATCGAATAAATCGGCACCGTTCCGATGGGAACGGTGCTGTTTTGGATAATCGCCTGCCGGCACGCGTTGAGGTCTCCGCCGGTGGAAAGGTCCATCACGGTATCGGCGCCCCAGCGCTCGGCCCATTTCAGTTTCTCCACTTCCTCATCGGTACCGCTGGAGACGGGGGATGCGCCCATGTTGGCGTTGATCTTGGTCAGGGAAGCGCGGCCGATGCACATCGGCTCGAGCTTAAATTTCAGGTGCATCTTGTTGGCGGGGAGGATCATCCTGCCTGCCGCGATTTCCGCTCGAATCTGGTCGGGCGAAAGATGCGGCTCGCGCAGCGCGACGCGTTTCATCTCGGGCGAAATAATTCCGCGGCGCGCTTCCTCAAGCTGCGTTTTGCACTGGCGATCTTCCGCGCGGGCGAAATCCATCGCGGTGATGCCCGAAACACCCGGCATCCCCGGCGTGTCGGGCGAGCTGAAAGTGCGGGGGTCGCCCACCCGACCGGGGAGCGCGAACGAGCCGGGCGTGGTGCCCTGCCGATCGCTGGAGGGGTTATCGCCGATTGGCGGAAGCGAATACGAACGATCCATCGCAGGTCTGCTTGCGGGCATGGGGATTCTCCAAAAAAGTGCGGGAAACGTGGACGTGAACGGCTTGGCGGTCCATTCGCTTCCCTACGCCGGCATCATCCGGATCAGGTCCTAAGGGTTTGCTCTCAGATCGCGTGCGCGGCGATCACCCCTAGCGAATACAGGCGAAAGTGTAGAACTGTGCGGTGGGTTTGACAAGCTGATAAGCGGACATAATCGTCCTAAGGCTCAGTGGGAAACGAGCGATCAGGCCTTGGAATATTTTTATCGGTGATCGGCTCTGTGCCGAACGCGATCCCTGGCTCGCATGTTTGGCCCGGCGATCGATTCGAACGGGTATGGTGGGCCCGCTCAAATCGACCACTGGCGAAAGAATTCGAGTCAGAGACCGTCGTCGGCACAGTAACGACAACCGATCAAAATGAATTCAATTTCGCGTTTTGATCCATTTCCCAAGGAAACATCATAAAAGCTGAGATGATTTAGGAAATGGGGATCACGATTCCAAACTGTGGAGAAATTTCATGATCGCGCGGCTGACCAGTTGCGGCTGCTCCATCGGGGCCATGTGACCGGCATTGGGGATCACTTCCAGCATCGAATGCGGAATCGCGGCGTGCATCGCCTCGGCCGATCCCGGCGGGACGAGCACATCGGCCCCGCCGGCAATGATCAGCGTGGGCGCGGCGATTTTGGGCAGCGTGGGGCGATAGTCGATCCGGTCGCGCATCGCCGCGACGGCGTGCTCGATCGTCTTGGCCGGGCAGGCATCCATGATGGATTTCAATTCCCGCACAACGTCGGCCGGTTCATCGGTTTTTCCGTGGGCGAGCATTTTGGGGAGCATCTTGTCGGCCACGGCGACGGAGCCCTGCATCCGCGCGATTTCGATCATCGCGTCGCGGTTGGGGCGCTCTTCCGCAGAATCGGCGGCAGCGCGGGTGTCGATCAGCATCAAGCCGCGCAGCGTCGAGCCATATTGCCGCTCGTAAGCCAGCGAAACATAGCCGCCCATCGACAATCCCCCCACCACGCAGGGGAGCGCGTGAAGCTGCGTCAGGAGAAGGAACAAATCTTCCGCCAGCGAGGCGATGGTGAAGCTGCCCGAATGGGTGGATTGTCCGAATCCGCGCATATCCGGCGCGATCACCCGGCAGACCGAGGCAAGGTCATGCAACTGCTTGTGCCAGATGCGATGATCCAGCGGAAACCCGTGGAGCAAAACGACGGGCAATCCGCGGCCCGATTCGTGATAATAGAGCTTGGCGCCATTGACGGTTGCATGGGGCATGAGACCTCCGGCCGTGCAGGATTTTCGCGTCGCGCGCGGCGTTTGTCGATATGTGAAACGCTTTTTGCGGTTGGAAAACGCGGAATTTCCCGGACCTGGGCGGGCGCGTTGATTGCCGAACGGGGCCGCCTACAATCGTCCTCGCTCCCATGGATGGGAGTGTTGGAGTATAGATGCCCGCCCTTGAAGCCGACGCCCTTAAGCTTACCGATTTCCTCGATCTCCCAACGCTGCAGGAGATTCAGGACAGCTTCGCCGCCGTCGCCAACGTCAAGGCGATCATCACCGATGCCGAGGGAAAGCTGCTGACGCAGCCGGCGCCGACGACGGAATTTCTCAAACGGCAGAACGCAATTGCCGAGTCGCAGGAACACGGTCCGCAGCGCGAGGGTGGGGAATATATCGCGCCGATCATCGTCAACAATCAGCGGCTGGGGATGATCCGCATGTCGGCGCGCGGCGGGTCGCCGGCGGTGGACGACGGCCGGCAGGCGGCGCTGGCGGAGAAGCTCGGCATCGAGTTGAAACAGCTTAAGCAGGCGGTGTCGCAGCTCACCCGGCCGCGCGGCGCGAAGCCGGCGGCGATCCAGTTTCTATTTCTCCTGGCGAACGCGATCGCGCGGCTCTGTTACCAGGAATTTCAGCTTCGCCAGCGAATCAACGAGCTGACGGCCGTTTACAACGTCACGATGATGCTGGCCGATGCGCGCGACCTGGAAAAAGTCCTGCAGCGGACGGTGCGCGCGGTTTGCGAGATCATGGAAACCAAGGCGTCGTCGCTTCGCCTCATCGACAGCGAGCGCGATGAGCTGGTGATCAAGGCGGTTTACAATCTTTCCCCGGAATACATCAACAAGGGGCCGGTCAGGCTCAGTCAGGCGCTGATCGACCATGCGGCGCTGACATCCAAGGGATATGAATTCGTCCGCAACGTGGCGGAAGACCCGCGCGTGCAGTATCCCCAGGAATCGAAGCGGGAGGGAATCGTCTCGATGCTTTCGGTGGGCATGCGATACAAGGGAAAAGCGATCGGCGTTTTGCGCGTGTATACGGCTGAAGAGCGGACCTTCACGCAACTCCAGATCGACTTGATGAAAGCGGTGGCGTCGCAGGCAGCGGCGGCGATCGAAAACGCGCGGCTGCTCCAGGAAACATTGCAATCACAGGCGCTGGAGCGGCAGGTGCAGATGGCGGCGCAGGTGCAGCACCGGATGATCCCCGCCAAGCCGCCGGAGATTCCGGGAATCGACCTCGCATCGGTGTACGTTCCCTGCTTTGAGCTGGGGGGGGATTTCTATGATTTCATCGAGCTGCCGTACAACAACCTGGGGATGGTGATTGCCGATGTCAGCGGGAAAGGCGTTCCGGCAAGCCTGACGATGGCGGCCGTGCGGGCGGCGCTGCGGGCGCAGATTGATAATGTTTATTACCTGTACGAGGTCATCAAACGGGTCAACCTGATGCTCTGCCGGGACAGCAGCCCGGGTGAGTTTGTCACGCTGTTTTACGGTGTGCTCGATGGCCGCAACCGGCGGTTTACCTACTGCAACGCGGGCCATCCACCGGCGCTGGTGTTGCGCGATGGGAAAATCATCGAGCTGCCGAGCGACAGCATGGTGCTGGGGATCGACGTCAATGAAAATTACGTTCAATCGCTGGTGGATTTGCAGCCCAGCGATACGCTGCTGCTTTACACCGATGGGCTGATGGACGCCATGAATTTTCAGCAGGAGCGATTCGGCAAGCAGCGAATCGTGGAAGTTTTCTCCCAGGGCGGCCCGACGGCCGAGACGATCGTCGAAAATATCCTCTGGTCGCTGCGAAAGTTCACCGGGCTGGCAAAACCGGTGGATGATATCACCATGATTGTCGCCAAGGTGAATTGACCGTGCTCCAGGCGCAGACCAAGTCGCAGGCCCGAAGCGCGCTGGGCCCGTACTGGCGATCGGCGATTGTTTGCCTGCTCATTCTCGCCGGATATATCGCGATCATTTCACTGCTTCACACTGAAACCGCGGTTCGTGCGACGGCGCCGCCGTGGTTTTCCTGGCTGCGGCTTCCACGGCTGCGGACGCGCGGGCAGTGCGTGTTTCTGGTTATCCCGCTGCTGGTTTTTGCGGGATGGATGGGGATCGTTCGATATTGGGACGAAGGCCCGGATGTACATCCGGGGCTCCTGGCATTTCTCTTCGTCCTGCTGATGAACGCAAGCGTTGCCTGCATGGACGGTTCTCTCGCGGCGATCTGGAGACCGTTTGAATCGCAGTCGGAATATGAATCCGACGTGGCGCACGTGCATGGCGTCGCGATATTCCTGCGCGATTACGTGAAGAACCTGCCCGCATACAGCATTCACGCCCGCACCCATCCGCCGGGGGCGGTGCTGCTGCTGTATTTTGTCGCGCAATTGATCGGGCCCGGCGTTTCCACGGCGGCGTGGGCGGCGGTGGCGATCACGGCCAGCGCGGTCGTGCCGTTTTATCTTTTGGCCCGCCGGATCGCCGGGCACCGCACGGCGGTGATCGCCGTTGCGCTGTATGCGGTGACACCCAGCCTTGTCCTCTTCGGCGCAACGTCGATGGACGGCGTTTTCCTCGCGCCTCTCATGTGGTCGGTTTATTTTCTTGAGCGGACGATCTCCGGCCGGAAAATGATCCATGCCGTGGCCGCGGGAATCTGCGTGGCCATCAGCCTCATGTTCACGTATGCGACCGTGTGCGTCATTGCGATGATGCTGATCTATGTCCTGCTGGAATCCGTTAAATCCGCGATTTCGCTGATTATTTCGGGGATCGTAGTGGTTGCCCTGCTGGGCGCGTTGCGATTTTTCACCGGATTCGATTATCTCGCCTGCCTCGCCCGCGGGCGGTTTTACGATCATTACTCGATGCACACATTCGGCATGTCCGGCGGGCGATATCTGGACATCAGTTTCAGCAATCTCATCGCTTTTCTGATCGGCGTGGGATTGCCGGCGGTGGTGCTGTGGGGTCGGCAAACGGTGGGATCATTGAAAATGCGCAGCAGCGCCGATCGGCTCAACCTCGCGCTGGTCGTTTCCGTGCTGGGATTCAGCTTCGGTCATCTGTTCACCCACGAGACCGAGCGAATCTGGCTGTTCTTCATACCGCCCGTCTTACTGGCGGCGGCTTCGTGGATCGCGCAGCACGAAAATGCGCGCGTGCGATTGCTCGACTGGGCGATGTGTCTCGCCTTTGCACAAACCTGGTTGATGCAGGTGTTTCTTTCTACGATCTGGTGAGAGATTCAACCGATCCGCAGCCAACGGGTGTAGCGGCGCATGGTCGCTTCGATTTTTCGGCGGAACGTGAAGACCTTGAGACGGAATTCCAATCGCTGGAGGGCGATGTCGGCGGCGTCCAGTGCGCGGGCGCGGCGCACCCATTCCAGTGCGGCGCGATATTGGCCGCCGCGCTCCTGGGCCAGCGCCAGGTTGTACATGGCCATCACATTTTCCGGCTCATGCTCGAGGGCGGTCATGCAGCTTGAGATTCCCTCGCTGTGATGGCCGCGGCTGAACTGGGCGACGGCAAGGTTGATCCATCCGCTGACCTCGCGCGGATTCATCCCCACGAGCCACTTCAGGCACGCCAGCGCGGCCCGGCTTTCGCCCGTGTCCATCAGCAGGTTGGATAATTCCAGGAGCAATCGGGGATCGTCGGGGCGCAGTTGCAGCTCTGCCCTGAAACGGTTTCGCGCCGCTGCCAGCTCTCCGCGGCGGAAGCTGATGCGTCCCAGGCCCATATGCGCGCCGGGGAAGGTTGGATCGAGATGCAGGGACGTGGAAAACGCGCTGGCCGCTTCGTCGTCGCGATTCATACGGACGAGCAGCCGGCCGTAGTGGTAATAACCATCGGGATCGCTGGGCGCCAGCTCGATGGCGCGGCGGAATTTTTCATCCGCTTCCTGGAGGCGGCCCATGCTGACGAGCAGTTCCCCCAGATCGAGCAATGTCTGCGTGCGGCCGGGGTTCAGCCGCAGATCGGTGAGCATGTGGCGGCGAGCCTGCTCGCGATCTCCCTTTTTTGCATAGGCGTGACCGATTCGCAGGTGCACGTCGCCTTGCGCGCCCTGCAGATCCAGCGATCGCCGCCAGCAGTAGATCGCCCGGTCGTACAGGCCCCGGGCCTCGAGGCTGCAGCCGATGTTGTAGAAGCAGTGGGGGCAATTGTCCTTGTAGAGCCGAGCGGTGTAGAACATTTCCTCGGCCAGCTCGTGATCGCCCCGCTGGGAATAGGCGATGATGCGATTGCAGTAGGACGGCTCAAACGAAGGGTCGATTTTTTCGATGCGGACGAAGGTTTCGATGGACTTGTCGATGCGTCCGGTGCGGTAGAGATCGACCCCCATGTGGTTCAGGGTCTGAACGTCGTTGCCGTCGATTCCATCGGCCTGGCGGTAGGCTTCGAGCGCTTCCTCAAAGCGGCTGAGTTCATCGAGAATCAGCCCCATGTTGAAGAACCAGGTGGAGTTATAGGGATTGATACTGGTGGCCATGCGGATTTCGCGCAGCGCTTCGGACCACTTGCGCTGCTCAAAAAACTGCTGGGCTTTTTCGACCCGACGCTCGGCATCGCTCCAGTCGTTCATATTCCGCCAGACCCGTTAGAGGGAAAGCTCAACCGGACGGGGTGTAATTTAGCAATGGACTTGATTTGCTTGCAAGCCGCGACTTGGCTTTTCTGCGATTTTTTCGCAGGTAATCTTCATTGAAAGTTGCCGATGACCAGCGGGACGGTTTAACCGCCGTCTGCCGGGCGTTGGCCGCTGCCGCCCCCTCATTTTGCCGCAATGCCCCGGCCCACCGGCTTTTCCGGGGCTGGTAAATACGGTAACTTCGCCGCGTGCGAGGACAAAAGGTAGAGTGACGCAAAAAAGGTGGCTCAGCGTGCGCTGTCTGTTGGGTTCGATGGCACTGATCGGGCCCGCCCTCGCTGCTGCGCAAACTCTTCCCAGTTCGGATGTCCCCTCCACCATGCCATCGGCGCCCCAGGACCCCAAAATCACGCTCCAATCGCCCGATGTTTCCCAGCCCGACCGCGATATCTCCGCCACGCGCTATATCGCCTGGCGCGACCCGGCAGTGGTCCCTGCGGTGGTGGATTTTCTGACAAACGGGACCCCACCGGTCAAAATCGCGATGTCCCGGGCCATCGCCTCGGTGGGATGGGCCAATGACCAGTTCGTCGACCCACTGATCGCGGTCCTGAAGGGCCGCGAGCCGGTCCCTGCCGCGGCCGCGGCCGCGGCGCTGGCACTGTACAGCGACAATCAGCAGGTCATGGATGAGCTGATCGCCCAGGCGAAATCGGAGCGGGCCGACATCCGCCAGCCCGCCATCCGCGCCCTGGGATCATTCAGCCAGAAAACAGTCGCCGAGAACCTCGTCGGGTTCCTCCATGAAAAAGGGCCGGTTCGGGAGGCGGCGGCCGATGCGCTGATTCAAATGACCGGCCAGTCCGACCTGGACCACGATTCCCTCCGCTGGGACAAATGGCTGGCTCAAAATGATCCGCTATCCGATGCCGATTTCCACGATCTGATCATCCGCCTGCGCGGCAACGCCTTTGAAAGCGAGGTCGCCCAGCACCGGGCGCTGCAAAATGCCGTGGCGGGGCCGGATGGTTTTCTGCGCAGCGATTTCTGGAGCGCCCCCAGGGAGAATCGGGCGGCCATCCTGCTGGCATACATGCAATCTTCCGCCCCGGAAATCCGCGAGTTGGCCGCGGAGCTGGTTTATTCCAGCGCGACCACCACCGGCGCGCCCCCGGGCGCAATCCAGCAGACACGGCTCTTGCTGGGCGATCCCTCCCCCGCCGTGCGCGCGGCAGCCGCGGTCGCCCTGTCCACCGATGTCGATTCGATCAGCGCGCTCGTCGCCCAGCTCAAAGTCGAAACCGACGACCTGGTTCGCGTGCGTCTCATCAACTCACTGGCGCCGTTCCACGATATCAATGCGATCGGGCAGATGTTGATCCTGGTCGGCAAGAATTATCCCGATTCGGTAAGGATCGCCGCCGCCGATGGAATCCGCGAAGGCAGCGACATCGTCAACGCCAACCCAACGACCAAATCGCAGGCCATCCAGATTCTCCGCGACGCGCTTCAGGGAACGGATGCGCCCGGCGAGGAGGCGCTGCGCGAGGCGATCGTCGGCGCGCTGGCGTCGATCCACGATGATTCGCTTTCCGATTTGTTCCGATCGCTTTTATCCGGCAACGAAACGATCGATGTCCGCGCCAGTGCGCTGGTGGGCCTGGGAAACCTTCCCAACTCGGCGGCGTTCGCGCAGGAGATCGGCCATCACCTCAGCGATGATGATTATGAAATGCGCCTGGCTGCGATTCAGGCGCTACGTAATCCGCCATCACCCATTCCGTCCGGTTACATCACCGAAATGCTCCGGGTGATGAACAATGACCCCGACGATCCGGTTCGCACCGCCGCCTGGGATGATTTGCAATATTGGTCCCAGCTCCCCAACATCGACGAAAGCGGTCTGGCCGCGCTCGTCGATGGATTGAAATCCGATCCGGTCAAACAGCTTCCGATTTTGCAGAAGCTGTGCGATCGCCTGGGGCAGGCTATCCAGCAGGGGAACACGCCGGCGCCGGGGGAAGCGCCGTTTCCGGAGGAGCTCGCGGCCCAGCAGCAGAACCTGGGCGATCTGATGATGAATTCCGCAGTCAACCGCCCCATGCAGGCCGCCGACCAGTACAAGGCCGCTCTGGCCTATTGGCAAGCCAATCACGGGGATGGGCGCACCATCAACCGCCTGTGCCGCGACATCACCGATGCTCTGCTCGCGGCCAAGCACTGGGACGATGCGTGCCATTTCGCGTCGGACATCATCACTAAGTACGGGAACGATCCGAACCTGATGATCACCACGCAAACCGTTGGCAGCGAGTTCATTTCGACGCTGCAAAGCCTGCGGGATTCGAGCGATCCGGATTCTTATTCGGATGCAACGGCATTGATGGACGCGATCGGGAAGATGAATCCACAGCTGTCTTCCGATTTCACCGATCAGATTACCTACCTGCGAACGACGATTGAAGCCAAGCACCGTGCGGGGGCGCAGGGACCGTAATCACGATGCGGAATTCCGCTGCTCAGCCAAGAGCGGTTCGACCCGCGCCAGCTCGGATCGCGCCCACTGGATTTCTCGCTCGGTGTGCAGCCGCGCCAGCGCCCGCAGCAGCAGTTGGCGGGCGCGCTCGTAGCGGTTGAGGTAGCGGGCGTAGATCACGCCCAGCATCAACTCCACCTGCTCGATCTGCTCAAAATTGGGATAGTGGGTGAGAAACTGCTCGTACGCCTCGGCCGCCTGCTGGAAAAATTGCTGGCTGGCGAGCTGGTTGGCGACATCGAGCTGCGCCTGCCGCGACAGCACCTGCGAGGGGTCGAGCTTCTTCAGCTCCAGAAACAGATACGCCGCATGGGGAAGATTGTGGTGCGCGATCGCTTCGCTGATTTCGGCCCGGATTTCCAGCATGCGCACCGTGCGCGGGTCAAGCTCCGGCGGGCGCACATCCACCGGCTGCGGGGGAATATAGGCGAAGGGGTCGTACCCCTGACTGATCATGCTGCGATATTGCCGGCGGCGATTCCACCGCGTCACCATAGCCAGGAGATCGAACTGATCGCGCGGAAGGAGCCGCAATCCCAGAAGCAGCAGGCAGAGCGTCGCGCCAAAGATCGTGCCGGTGATGTGGGCCATGTGAGCGACCGATTCCGATTCGGGGCCGCCCAACAGTTCCGGGCGCAGCCGGCCGATCACGTCCTGAAGGAAGGTGAAGAGCACGAACCAGAGGCTGCTGATTTCGATCGGCCCGATGTAGATGAAGAAGAAGAGCAGCGTGATATTCGACCGTGGCAGCAGGATGAGATAGGCCCCCGTGACCGCCGCGACCGCGCCGCTGGCGCCGATGACGGGGGCGGGGTCCATTGCCGCATATCCAATCCCCGCGACGACGCCGCCGGCCAGATAAAACCCCAGGTATCCCAGGTTCCCCATGCGGTCGTTGATGTTGTTCCCGAAGATATAAAGGAACAGCATGTTGCCCAGCACGTGCAGCCAGCTTTCGTGCAGGAACTGGTACGTGAAATATTGCCACAGCGAGGGGTTCTGCGGATCGAGGGCGAATACATCGCGCACCGGCTGGCCGTGATAGATCGCCAGCGGGCCATGGGAATTGGAATCGGAATAACTCGTCAGGATGAAAATGAGGATATTGGCGGCGATGAGCCCCCAGTTCATCCAGGGAACTCGCCGAAGCGGACAATCAGTGCGGAGCGGAATCAGCATGATCGGTCATTGATTGTACATTGCTTTGCGGTGATTTTCCGTTCGTCAGCCACGATTCGGAATAGCGCCGGATCTGACAGGTGCAGAAGGATCTTGCGAACGTCGCCGGGCCCACCATGCCCGAGCGAATCGACCGCCCGCGTCATCATTCGAGCAGAGGACCTCGTTCGGCACAACCACGCCAACCGATCCAACTGATTTGAAATGACATTCAGAATCGAGACGGTTCCCGACAAGATATGCGAAAACCAGGGATAGGTCAGCGGGGCAGGACGTCGGGCTCATCGCGCTTGATCATCCTCACTCTTCTCCCGCCCTTGCTCCATTCCACCTCGTTCATGTACGCCTCGATGAGATGGATGCCTCGGCCGCTGCATTTCTCCAGATTCTCCGGAAGGGTCGGATCAGGCACCGACCGCCGATTAAACCCCGGCCCCTCGTCCTCAACCACGATCTCCGCCTGGTGCGAATTGACGTTCGCCTCAACGTGCACCATTTTTTTACCATCCCGCTTGTTGCCGTGCTTGATCGCGTTCATCATCGCCTCTTCCAGCGCCAGCTTGATGGCAAAAACGGTCTGGCTGTTGAACCCCCGGCGATTGACGTCGTGCATGATCTTGTCCTGCACCTCCTGCGACGCCTGATATTCGGATGGGATCGTGAAATCAAACCGCGCGGAGCCGTTGCCGGCTTCTCCCCGCCCTCGAGCTTTCGATCCGCTTCTTTGCATATACGTCGTTCGGACCGACCCGTTCGTGAACGTCAAAACATCCTCGGCAAACGGCTGTCAAGATTTATCGACATTTCGCGGCTGCGCGAAACTCGTTTCACCGTACGAAATTCATTGGGCAAAACTGGTCAGTGCTTCGGGCCGAGTCGGCAAAATGCGAAACAGCTTGTTCAGCTTCGTGATCACGAACACTTCAAATATCTGCGGCTTAATATTAGTCAGCCGAAGTTGACCGTTCTTTTGTTTGATCTTGTTATTCACGTTGATGAGCATTCCCAGCGCCGCCGAGGACAGATGGTCCACGTTTGCGAAGTCCAGCAGGAGCTTTGGCTTGGCGACTTCGTCGATCAGCGAGGTCAGCGTTGCGCCAATATCCGCGATATTTCCTTCGTCAAGAATCTTATTATTCGTGAATTCAACGATGCGAATGTCTTTCTGGCTGGTCACGGAAACGGGAGGAATTAATTCACCCATAAATGAAACGTACGCCTTGGTTAAAATGCTGTCAAGATTTACCGTTTTAGCGAGCCGACCGTGGCCGGGATTTCCATGAAAATGCCGCCAGAACGACCATTCCCAAGCCCACAAGCAGTGTCTGCCCCGCCATCGAAACCGGCGGATTTACAGGACCCGCCGGCGGCGAACTGATCTCCGCCTGGGCCGTGGCCACCTGCTGCCGCCAATCGCTTTCGCCGAGCCAGTTGAACACGTTGTTCCAGAAGACCACGAAATCCGCGCGGCGAGGAAAATCGTCGGATTGAAATCCGATCCATACCTTTCGGATCGGCTGCTCTTGAGCCGCGACCAGAACTTCGTCCCCCGCTGACACCAGTGACTGCCAACCCACCCCGGGGGGTGATGAAATCGTCGCGCCGGCAACCGCGTCTTCCCAATCAATGTCGCGCGTGATGGGGCTGTCTCGAATTAACATCGGCTGATCCGGGGAAATCGCTCGCTCTGCGGTTTTGGGTTCGATTATGATCGCCGTCGGCTCGTCGGATTTCACATCCTCCGCGCTTGCCAGCACCGCGATATGCTTTGATATCTGGTCTGGATTGCGATCGCCGGAATAGACATCGATCATCCGGCTCACCGCCGCGGGAAGCGGACGTCGGGCATCGATGGCCGGCCAACCGGGCGCCCGTTGCACTTCCAGCAGATGCTCAACAGGTCCGGCGGACAACATCGCCGTCACTCTCTGCGGCACATCAGTCAGATCGACGAAATAATTTCGTTCGCCTCCGCGAGCCGGCAATTCGATCGACTCAACGGTCAGAATGTTTCCGCCGGAGAAGGTTAACCGCGCCTGGCTTAAATCGCTCTGATTACCCACGCGCACCATTGCCTGCGGCGCGGGCCAATCGCGAACGGCCAGCGATTCCAGCGGCACATCCTTTTCCGATTGCGCGCTTGTCCCGGACGAGTGGACCATCGGCCCCCCCGCCGCCAGAATTCCCAGCAGCATCGCCCCGAGCAGCGCCAGCACCGCGACCGGCGGCCAAATCCAGGCACGAACAGGCCGCTCGTGGTTAAACGCCTCGCGCCTCCACAGTTCAAGAAACGGCACGCCCTGTACCGGAAATTTCCCCCGTAGCAGCCAGATTGCCAGAGCCGTCCACGGCCCCAGCAGAATCAGCCATATCGGTGATGAAAAGTACATGCGCTGTGTCTGAAAACTCCGGGCAAGCTTAAAACTGCCGGTCTGATTCCGCCATCACCACGACTTTTTGCAGGAGGATAAAATTCCGCCCCCGATACTCGGTGAGGATGCCGGTGACCCTCACCCGCGTGTTGTGGTCCCCCGCCGCTTTTTCCAGGTCAACCAGCTTCAGATTCGGCAGCACGATGATCGGCGGATCGTCCATCGTCGCGCCGTCGGCGTCAAACGACAGCTCCTCGTGCATCCCATCGGGACTGGTGATCAGGCGGCACACGCGATCGAAAATCTGCGATTGCTCCGGCAACACGGTCAGCACCGGCGCCCGGGGCGCCACCGCTGCCGAGCCGGTGCTGCGGTCCTGGCGGGCGGCTTGCGCATCCGGCGGGGCATTGGGGGCGGGTTTGTCGGCCGAAAGCATGTCCTTGAGCATCTGGTCCGCCGATGCCGGTCCACTGGCCGCCGCGTCTCCCGATCCAAACGCCGGCGGCGCCGATTGCCGGTTGAGCGCCTCGGGTCCCGGTTCCAGCAGAATAAAATTCTTTCCGCGATATTCCGTCACCATGCCGGAGACGGTGAACGTCAAATTCTCCCTTGTCGCGGCCCCGGCATCTTCCATGGACATGAGCTGGAGATTCGGCAGAACCAGCATCGGCTGGAGCGACGGGTCGTCGTTCTGATCGAACACAAACTCGCTGTAAGCGCTGTCGGGAATTTTGCGGAGATGACCGCGCCGGGCGATGACATCGGAGCCTTCCCGAATCGAATGAGCAGCGCCGGGACCGGACGCGTAGCCCACCGGCTCCAGCACCGACTGGGCCTGCGGGTGCGTCGTCGGCGATTCATCGGCGGAGTGAGATTGCGAGGGTTGCAGCATCTCGCTGAGCATGCGCTCCGCTGCCGAGGGCGCGGTCGTCTGGCCATTCGCCGCGGCGGCGAAAGCTCCGAGCAGGCAAACCATCAGCAGATAGCGCATCGGACAAACTCCCGAAAGATCGTCTTTGGCACAGCCTCTATCGACGCATGCGGCTCGCCTCGCCAAAAAGGCCCGGATATTTCGAATTTATCGGACCTGGTTCTTCGGCTTATTGTATGCCGGGCTCTCCGCCCATTTCAGCTTGGCCGCCAGAGTGTGCCATTCCTGCGCTTCGGGGTTTTCCATCAACAGCACGGGCTGGGGACTGCGGTGAATGACGATGCGCTCGCCGGCGACAAGGCGGGTGCTTTCCTGCCCATCGCAGAAAACCGTCGTGCCGTCGTTCACGATGATCGCCGTGATCACCACCGTCGAACTCGATGAAATCACCACCGGACGGAACGACAAGCTGTGCGGACAGAGCGGCGTCACGCAGAAGGCTTCGACGTTGGGACTGATGATCGGCCCCCCCGCCGACACGTTGTACGCCGTGCTTCCGCTGGGCGTGGAGACGATCACCCCGTCGCCGAAATAGCGGATGCCGGCCCATTTCGCTTCGTTTTCCGGACCCTGCCCATCGGCGGCGATCTCCAGCTCGATCATGTGAAACGGCGGCCCGGCGGTCACAACGGCGTCGTTCAGAGCGGTGGAGACAAACCGCCGGCGCGAAACCACCTCGCTCGGTTCGCCATACGCGCATTTGCTTTTCGCCGGCAGCACCGAGACTTCCAGCGCCACCCGCGCGGTGACCGGCAGACTGCCGGACATGAACGCGCTCAAATGTTTGTCGAACTGGTCCGGCGTGAAACTCGCCAGGAAACCCAATCGCCCGAAATTCACACCCAGCAGCGGAATCTGCCTGCCGCGCATCCGCCGGGCCGCAGACAGCAGCGTCCCATCGCCGCCGAGGACAAGGACCGCGTCAGCCTCGCCGGTCATCGGATCGGTCTGATCCTCGGTATCGACGCCGACGACCTTGCCGATGGCGTCGATTGCCGGCACGATCCGCCCCAGCGCCGCCGCGACGGAAGATTTGTGCTTGTTGGCAACAACCAGAACCCGCATAGCCCCAGCATACGTTCCCCCACGAAATTCGACAAAAAACCGCCGCGCAAAGCGACCGGGAACTCGACGGCACAGTGTCGGTTACACTTAGGGCTGCTTCCTCTCGGACCTGACCCGGTTCGCGGCCAACCCTTGCATCGGACCCGGCCGCACTGCACGGC
>Ga0302325_10010056_pt1 | contig 20555 bp, 20 predicted proteins | sample Palsa_T0_2_FD_201948 | JGI IMG/M metagenome (GOLD analysis project Ga0302325, IMG submission 201948) | Peat permafrost microbial communities from Stordalen Mire near Abisko, Sweden - Palsa_T0_2 | ecosystem: Environmental > Terrestrial > Soil > Palsa > Peat permafrost | place: Sweden: Abisko...
CCACGGGCGCCATCTGCCGCGAAGGGCAAGCGGGTATCGAGCGCCGGGCAATCGCCCATTCATTCAAGCGATTTTTCCCGCAAGGGGCGCATCTTGCGGGTGCCAGAGGATCTCCTGCTGCGGATCCCCGAGAGAATCGGGCGCTACGCCCGTTGGCAGCAGCACTTTGATCGTGGCGGGCCGCCGGAAATGCGGGTGCAGCGCGAGAATGCTGAGGACGCTCACCGTCGTGTCGAGAATATTGAGTTGGCTTTTACCGACTGCCATCCCATCGCGAAATCGCACCATCCTCCCCTTCCCCTGCAGGTAGTTCGTCCTGGCCGCCAGCTCGAAACGCTGCGTTTTACCCTGCAATTCCGTTGGTAGCGCGGCGGGCACGAACATGCGCCCGAACGCGCCCCCCTCGCAATGGACCGTCGCGCGCACCTCCGCGGGCCCCGGTGATCCAAACGGAAGAAACTTCGTCGGCCGAAAGTGAATCACGCTCTCGCAGGGGCGTTCGTAGCGGTTCTGAAACAAGATGTGCCACGCGAAATGTCCGTCGAGGACCCAAGGAGCAATCGCAAAGCAAAGCCCACCTTGCTCGAAATATTGCTTGGCATGTTGTCGCAGCAGGTCGGGATACAGGTCCCGACGGAATTCCGCGCGAAGCAGAGCCGCGGTCGTCACCACCACGACGATCGCGCTCGCCCACACCCACAGCGGCGCTCCGGTCAGGCCATAACCAAAGAAGCCGGCGATTGAAGCTCCCAGCCCAATCAGAATAACCAACGCGAGGAGTGATTTGACGCTTCGATTCATGTGGTCGGGCAAATCACTCACAAGCGTACTCCGCGTCAGCGTGCGTGCAATCCCCTTCCGGTCAAAGCCCACTCCATCACCCCATCCATTTGGCTTCCCGGCTTGCCGGGGGCGAGCGACTATTCAAGCCAGCGATCCTTCTCCAATAAGACCATCCTCCCTTCGCGTCTGTCTTCGCTGCTTCGCGTCGCAGCCTGCCCGCCGTGGCGGGCGGCTCTTTCTTTGACTCACGTTGACAACCCTTCCCGCGCCGTCTAGCTTGCCACCATGCTTCGGGTGACGCGCCACGGCTGGCGGGAGATGCTGATCGGATCGGTGGTGCTGGCGGCAACGGCGGTGGGACTCGGCTACGCATTCTGGCCATTGGCGATTCCCGTCGGGCTGGTTCTGATCTGGCTTTTCGCCTTCTTCCGCGATCCAGAGCGGGCCGTTCCCGTCGAGGAACATCTGATGGTCAGCCCCGCCGACGGCGTCGTGTCCGACATCACGCAAATCGACAGCGATCCCCTGCTCGGCGGGCCAGCGGTGCGCGTCGGCATCTTCCTCTCGGTGTTCAACGTACACATCAACCGCTGCCCCTGCGATGCCCGCGTCCGCGCGACGCACTACAAAAAGGGCAAGTTCATCAATGCCATGCGGCACGCCGAGGCATCGGATGAGAACGAATCCAACACCGTGATTCTCGAAGAGCCGACCACCGGCCGGCCGGTCGCGGTGGTTCGGCAGATCGTCGGACTCATCGCCCGGCGGATCGTTTGCAGCGTGAAAGAGGGCGATCTGCTCAAACGTGGGCAGCGCATCGGCATGATCAAGTTCGGGAGCCGCACGGAGCTGGTCATTCCCAATTGGCTCCAGCCCGAGATTCGCGTGAAAGTCGGCCAGCCGGTGCGCGGGGCGGCAGATGTCATCGCCACGCTGGGGACGCCGATTCATGCAATTGAAAAAAAGCTGGATGACGAGGAATTCGAGGCCATCGCCCCGAGGGAGACGCCGGCATGAGGCGACTGCGCCGCCCCCGCGAGGCGCTGGACGCGGGCTGGCGCCTGCGCCGGCGACTGCGCATTCGCCGGCGGGGCCGCCGGGCCTATATCCGCTCGGTCTATTCCCTCCCCAGTCTGGCAACGCTCGGCAACGCCATCTGCGGCTTCGCCTCGATGTACGTCTCCACGCTCGACTGGCGCACCGACAGCGTCACCCGCGATCCGTGGACGCTGTTCTTCGTTCATCACAGCTTTTTTGCCGCGGCATATCTGATCTTCGCGGCGATGATCTTCGACGCAGTCGACGGCCGGCTGGCCCGCTTTGCCCGCCACACCACCGACTTCGGCGGCCAGCTCGACAGCCTCGCCGACGCCGTCAGCTTCGGCGCCGCCCCGGCGTTTTTGTCCATCCAACTCTTCCACTGGTATCACGCCGATCTGGCATCGCCGGTCATCGCCCGCTTCATCTGGGCGACCGGTGCACTCTACATGAGCTGCGCCCTGATCCGCCTGGCCCGCTTTAACGTCAGCAACGAGCACGGCGAGCAGCACCACTTCAGCTTTCTGGGCCTCCCCAGCCCCGGCGCGGCCGCCGTGGTCGCGGCCTTCGTCCTGATGCAGCAGGATCTGGCGGAGCATGAAGCCGTGCGCTCCACCGTTGCCGCGCTGGCCGAGGGATGCGTCTGGATTCTGCCGCTGGTCGTGCTCGCCACCGGCCTGCTGATGGTCAGCGCCATCCGCTACCCGCATCTGGTCAACCGCTATTTGCGCGGCCGACGCTCCATCGCCCGCTTGTTGCTCGTACTGATCGGCCTGCTGCTGCTGGTGGTGGCCCACCGTTACACGCTGAGCATCGGCTCGCTCGCCTACGCCGCCTGGGGCCCGGTCGGATGGATCGGATACCGCCTGCGGCAACGCCGCCTCAAACTCGCCGGCGCGGGCAACGACTTTCCCCGATCAACTCCCAACCCATAGCCATGCCCGACTCGCCCATCATCACACGCTTCGCTCCCTCCCCCACGGGCTATCTCCACGTCGGCGGCGCCCGCACCGCCCTGTTCAGTTGGCTCCTCGCCCGTCACGCCGGCGGGCGATTCCTGCTCCGCATCGAAGACACCGACGCCGCCCGCAGCACTGAGGAAGCGTGCCGGCAGTTGCTCGAAGACCTCCGCTGGCTCGGACTGCACTGGGACAACGACACGCTGATGTTCCAGTCCAAGCGCGTCGATCTGTATGGCCGACTCATCGCCGATCTGATCGCCCGCGGCCTGGCGTACGAAGCGTACGAAACCCGCGCCGAGCTCGACGCCGAGCGCCACGCCGCGGAAGCCGCCAAGCGCTCGTTTGTCTATCGGCGGCGAAAACCAACCGATGAGCAGATCGCCCGCCATCGCGCCGAGGGGCGCAAGCCCGTCGTGCGATTCGCCATGCCGGTGCGGGAATATCGCTTTGAGGATCAGGTGCTCGGCAAGGAGATCGTCCTCCCCGCGGAGGAATCGCAAGATTTTGTCATTCGCCGCGAGGACGGAATGCCGACGTACCACTTCGCCGTTGTCGTCGACGATGCCGAGATGAACATCACGCATGTACTCCGCAGCCAGGAGCACCTGAAAAACACTTTTTATCACATCGCCCTGCAAGAGGCCCTGGGCTATCCCCGCCCGATCTACGGCCATGTGCCAATCATTCAGAACCTCGACGGCAGCAAGATGGGCAAGCGCGACCGCGACAAGAAAATCCGCGCCAGCGCCCAGCAATGGCTCAAAACCCCCGCCGGCAACCTGGCCAAGCTCGCCGAGCAAACCGGGCTCGCCGAGAACAAGCTCGCCGATTGGCTCGCGGACAGCAAGCGTCAGCTCGATCTGGGCGACCAGGCCGCGGTGATGAAAGCCATCGGACTCGCCGAGTCGGAACTGCCGGAGATTCTCGTCCACGACTTTCGCAAGAATGGCTACCTCCCGGAAACGCTGCTGAATTTTCTCGCCCTCCTCGGTTGGAGCCCAAAGGGGGACCGCGAGCGCCTGAGCATCGACGAAATGATCGCCCTCTTCAGCATCGACGGCATCGGCAAGAGCAACGCCAAATTCGCCCGCGACAAGCTGCTGGCCTTCAACACCGAAGCCTGCGCCGCCGCCACTCCCGATCGCCTCGTCGCCGCCATGCGCGACTACCTGGCGGTGCATCCCGAATCCCCCTTAAACCGCGCCGACGACGCCGCCCTGGTGAAATTGATTCAGATGAAGAAAGGTTTCCGCACGCTCGGCGAGGTCGATTTGCTCACGCGCTTCTTCTTCGTCCCCGACGATCAGATCGCCGTCGATCCCGACGCCGTCGAGAAAGTCCTGGTCAGGAACAACCAACAGGGCCTCATCGCCCTGCGCGATCTGCGGCCGATCCTCGCCGAAGTGAACCCATGGACACACGCGGCGATCGAAGCCGCCGTGAAAAAATACTGTGACGAAAAGAATCTCGGCCTCGGCAAAGTCGCCCAACCGATCCGAGTCGCCATCGCCGGCACCACCATCAGCCCGCCGATTTTTGAGAGCCTGGAGTTTCTCGGCAAGACATCGACACTCGCCAGAATCGATCGCTGCGTGGCGAATACGGGAACCGATCGTATAATGTCATTGGAATAAGAATCTCATGCGAAGAATCAAGCTCACGGCAATCATCGAGAAAGAGACGGACGGCTACGTGTCGCTCTGTCCGGAGTTGGACATCGCCAGCCAAGGCGGTTCGCGCGACGAGGCGCGGAGTAATCTGACCGAGGCAGTGGAAGGGTTTTTGGAATCCGCCAGCGAATCGGAGATCGCCGATCGCTTGCATAGAGAGCGGTACGTCGAATCCCTCGAGGTTGACGTTGCCTAAGCTTCGTCGGCTATCGGGCCGGGACGTCTGTTTGATCCTTGAGCGCGCCGGATTCGTGCAGGTTCGTCAGCGCGGCAGCCACCGGATCATGCAGAAGCTTCTAACGGGCACCACGATTACTGTCCCCGTACCTGATCACCGCGAACTGCGAACGGGCACACTGGCATCAATCATTCGGCAATCCCAGCTCCCGCGAGAATTATTCGAGAGCTGACTTCCTTGAGCAGAGAAGGCAGTTCTGAAAAAGATGGCCCTCTCGGTGAGGGGGTGTCTACGGGAACGGCGTGGGCCGACCTTTGCGCAGGACGGGTGTCTCCCTTCCATTTGAACGGAGGTGATTATGAGCACGCGATCCCAGATCGGCGGTTTCATCCAGCAACAACTCCTAAGCCGCAATTTGACCCACGTCACTGCAGTGGATGCGGCGATTTGGTTGGATCGCGCCGGCGTGTTAAAGGATTCTTCCACGCGGCCCGGCCTGCCGCTTCGTAATTTGCTGAGGACAGGGATTATTGTCGGTAAGCGTCAGGAGCCGAATGGGAGATGGTTCATCGATCACGTCCTGGATACTCATCGCGGCACCGAATCCGTCGCGCCGTCAACCTCGCCGTTTCCCGCGCCGAGTGTCGGCAGCCCGAGACGTACCGCTCCATCCGGAACTGGCTCTCCGTCGGTCCGCTCATCGAGTGACGAGGCGAACGTAATCGACCTATGCGACGAAATTCTCAACTTAAAGGCGATCCGACAGCATCGCTTTGCATGGCTGCTCGGAGATCCGGGACGCGATCAGCGCCAGGCAGCGCTTCCCGTCGACGCGTATTACCCCGGACTATCGCTCGTCGTCGAGTACCACGAGAGACAACATACCGAGGCTGTGCCATTTTTCGACCGCCGGCAGACCGTTAGCGGTGTGGGCCGCGGCGACCAGAGACGAATCTATGACAATCGCAAGAAAGCCGAGATTCCAAAACACGGGTTCGCCCTTGTCGTCATTGCCGCCGATGAACTTGTCGCGAACACGCGGGGCCGGCTGCTTCGAAATCGGCCCGCGGACCTGGTCCGGCTGCGAAAGAGGCTTACGACCTAGTCCGAGCGGCCGTGCAGCCTCGCTCGCCGGGCGCTGAATGCTACAATCCCCGCAATGCTGACAAGCCAAGCCATCCGGGCAAAGCGAGATGTGATTCTGGCAATCGCGAAACGATACGGCGCATCGGATGTCCGTATCTTCGGCTCGGTCGCGCGTGGAGACGCGACCGAAGATTCCGATCTCGATCTGGTCGTCCGGCTGGAGCCGGGCCGGACGCTGCTTGACCAAGGGGGGTTGCTGATGGAACTGCGGGCGGAGCTTGGCGTCAAGGTCGATCTCGTGACCGAGGGGGCGTTGACGGGCAGATTCGGGCGGATCGTTCGAAAGGAAGCGGTGCCGCTATGAGAGCCGATCAACTGCTCCTGCGCGACATCCTCGATGCCATCGAAACCGTGGGCCGCTATCTCCCTGCCGACCGTACCGTTTCGATGCCGATCCGCCGTTGCAGTCGCACATCTATCGCCACGTCATGATCGTCGGGGAGGCGGTGTGGCGCTTATCACCGGCGCTGAAGGATGCGCACCGAGAGATTCCTTGGAATGAGATAGCCGGCATGAGGCACGTCCTGGTGCATGACTATTTTCGAGTCGATTGGAACGTCGTATTCGACACGGCAAGTCATGACCTTCCCGCGCTCAAGACCGCCATCGAAAATCTCTTGAGTGCGTTCCCGTCAGACCCGGATGCGTGATCGGCGCGTGTCCCGGTTATCTTCGGTAGCTGGTCATCAACATCGAGGTGCGGGGCATGACGTAGCCGGGATTCTCTGACTCGGCGACGATGCGCGGGCTCGATTTTTCGGTTTTCGCGGCGACGGCCGACGATGTTGACGAGCCGCCCGGAGTGAACGGCTCGGGCGGCACGGTCGTGAGCGTGGGACTGTCATCGCCCAGAGGACCGGGGATCGAGGGTATGAATTCGAGTACCGACGCCACGCCGCTGCTGGGGCCGAAGAACGCGGCGGGACTGCTTGGCGCGGTCACTCCCAGTGTGAACTGCGAGCTTTTGAGCACGGCGCCGGTGGGAGTGCCTGATGAATCGAGCTGAAAGGTGGTCAAGTTATTTAGCTGCTTGCCGTCGAGGAATGTGTCGAAGCTCACCAGCGCCGGGCCGCCGGACATGTGGATGGCGGAAATACCGTAGAGGCCGGCAGGGGGAGTGTTCCAGTAGGCCAGCTCCATGCCGCCGTTGGGGCCACCGAGATTGTCATAGGGGATGGTGCCGCCGGAGCTGGAATGGTTTAAGCCGAAGCCGGGATAGAGGAATTCGCTCAGGTGGGTTTGAATGCCGTTGAGCAATTCGGTCGGGTTGGTGCCGTTGAGCTCGCCGACGTTGAGGTTGAGATCGGCGTTGCCCTCCCAGCGGATGACGATGTCCAGCTTGCCCGGCAACTTGCCGTCGGCGGCGTCGGCGATCAGCTCGCTATCGGTGGGCGGCGGAGGGCCGTCCTCGATCGTGGGGATCATCGTCTCGTGATTGAAAAAGAGCGTGGCGTCGCTGGAGGATTGATCGGTCACGTAACGCGCCTCGGAGGCGGTGCGGGCCAACGAGAAAGTGGGATCGACCGTCTGCAGGGCCAGGGCTGTCTCGGCGGCGCTGGTTTTGTCATTGGCGACATGCGTCAGGGTCTTGTCGCCGAAGCGCAGTTCGCGCTTGGAATTGCGGAATGTTGCGGTGCCGTGATAGCTGACGGCTTCGGGGGTGAACGGCGGTTGGTCGTACAGGCTGACGGAGGTGCCGCGGACGGCCAGCGTGCTGCTGGGGCTGCGAATGGTCGATTCGTGCTCCATGCCGGCCGCCTCGATCTCGTAATGGGTGCGGCCGTATTTCATGATCAGATCGGTTTTCAGCTTGCTGCCGTCGCGGATGGCCTCGGCGATTTTGACGGTGCCGAGGCGATCGAGCGTGAGCACCTGATCGGGGGGAATCTGGCAGGTGACCGAGGAGCGCGGGCCGGTGCGGAACTCGGCGCCCTGGCCGACTGTCATGCCGACTTTGGCGGCCGTCCAGGGGTGATCGGCGTCGCTGCGAACTTGCACCAGGCCCTTCACATCGACAACGTCCACCTCGAGGGATTCGGGGGCGGATGCGGCGGGCGCGGTGGAAGGACCAGCGGGGGCGTCGGCGGCTCGAAGCGCCGGGAGCGAAAAAGATATTCCCGCGGCAAAGGCGATGAGCAGTTGGGTTCGGCGAATCATGGCGACGCTGCCTTTCAGGTTAGCGGGCGAACGCAAACGCGGCCTGGAAGCCGCGGCTAAACTCAGTGGGCTTCAGCGACGGTTTTTGCGCTGGCCTGCTGGTAGTCTTCCAGTTTACCAATAATTCCCAGAAATTCGCTGCCGCTAAACGTTTGGTTCGGGCTGCTCAGCGTGTAGAGGCCCATGTCCTCCAGCTCGCGAACGGCGTAGCGCTCGCTGGGGCCGAAGACGTGCATCACCCAGCCGCCCTTGATCGACAGGGATTGCACGATGACATACGCCAGCGGCCCGCGTTCGACCGCCTGGTCGGCAGGCTCGTTGAAATCGGCGGGGAGCCAATTGCGCGATTTGAGCAGCGCGACCCGCTGCGGATAGCTGGTGGATGGATCGTTGCCGTCGATGAACAGGAGCATTCCGTGAAACGCCTCGTCATTGCTGGTGACATGGCGATCCGCCAGCGTGTGCCAGAAGTCCATCTGCGAATCCACGTCGTTGCCGGCCAGGTTTTCCGTGAGCGGATGTGCGACGCGGGCGGTCTGGCAGCCGCCGAGCAGGGCGATGCCGAGTAGAAGAGCCAGCGCAACGGTCAATCCCCGTGTAGCTGGCGAGCTTGCTCGCCGTTGGTTAGCGGGAATACGGCGAGCAAGCTCGTCGGCTACACGGGTGGTTTGCGCCGTCAGTCTGTCAATCGCGCTAGAATGCAAAGGTAAGCCCTCCGAAGAAGAACTGTCGGCTGTCGGCCTGGGGGCCGAGGGCGGCGCGGTTGGGAAAGAAGACGCCATAGCGAAGGGCCAGCGTCACGTCGCTGGCGACTTGCCAGTTGACGTACAGATCGGGCTCGACGCCGAGATAGCGTTGATCCGAGGTTTCCTCGTCGATGGGAGCATCGCGGAGGAGTTTTCCGTAGGCGAAGAAATCGCCGCCGATTTGCAGCCTTCGAAACGCGCTGGTGGTGGGAGCGGGGAACGTCGAGACGCCGACGCGGGCGGCCAGCAGATTGGAAACATCCGGCGCGAACGCCAGACCCGTGTTGAGCAATCCGAAGGCGTTGAAGCCGTGGTCTTCGGTGTGGGGCGTGTTCCCGTTGAAGGTGTTGGTCGAGGTTCCGCGGTCGGCATCGCCGCTGGCGAGAATCAGCTCGGCGCTGAGCCGGGTTTCGTGCGGCCCTTCGGTCAGGTAATCGAGGCGGCTGTCCATGGCCCAGGCATTGATGGAATCGCGGGTTTGAATGACGGGAACCAGCGTGCCTCCGGCCGACACAAAACTGTTGGAGAGCGTATTGCCGCCTTCATACGCGGCCTCGACGCCGTAGTGAAGCCGATCGCCGAAGTTGCCCTCGGAGCCGGCGCCGATGTAGACGCTGTTGTAGTCGAAATGTGTGGTGATCGGGCCGGTCTCGCTGACGTTTTTGTTGTTGTCGTCGTTCTGAATCAAGCCGTAGACGTAGGGGCGATGATTGCCGATTTGAGCGCTCAGCATCGAGCCGACGAACAGCCGGCGAGTGTTGTGGTCGAAATCGGGCCGGGAGGTGTCGATATCGACGGTGCGCGTCGGGGTGATGCCGCCGATCATTTCGAAGTTGACCACTGAGTTGCCCATGTCGAGTTTTCCGCCGTCGAGCACTTCGGTGAGGACCAATCCATTGCCCCAGTAGACCAGATCGCGGCCGGCTTCGACGACGGCTTGAAAGTCGCCTGCCCCGTTGCCGTAGGCGGCCTGAGCGCGTTGCAGATCGAAGCGGTAATAGGCGCGGTCGATGGTCGGGTCGATCAGCCGGCTGCCGCGGCCGTCGAAGCTGTCGCCGGGGTTGTAGTCGAGATAATCGACGCGCAACCGGGCAAAAACCTCCTGGGCGCCGTCGAGATTCAGCCGGGTGTAACCGACCACCTGGTAGTCGCGCAGCCCGTGATTGTTATGGCTGGCATCGTCCAGCGAGAGATAGTTGAAGCTGGCATATCCGCCATAATCGATCAGCAGGCGTTGGTCGGTCGGCACGTCGGGGTTGGCGCGATAGCGTTGATCTTCCTGAAGCTCCTGTAATTGCTGGAGGCGATTGGCCTGCTGCAGGGCCAGGCTGGTCGCTTCCGAGGGGGGAGTCTGTGCACGGGCCAACGACGACGCCGCGACGACGGCCAGGGCGAGCCAGAGCTTTTTATCCATTCGCTGTCTCCGGGGCGATTTGCAAAGCCCGCCATGTGAGGGGGGAATCAGGTCTTGGCCGGCGCCGGCGCCAAGGGAGCGGCCAGCGCCTCATCGACAGTGGTGAAAACCTCGAACAGAGGAAGGATGACCGCACGCTTGAACGCATCGGCTACGTCGGGCCGCAGCGCCGCCAGCCGGGTCTTGCAACCGGCGCGGTCCAGGCTTCGCCGCAGGGAAACGATGCATCCCATTCCCAGGCTGGAGCAGAAACTGAGGCCCGCCAGGTCCAGAACCACCACGGCGGAGCGCTGAGCCAGAAGGCGGGTCACCTGCCGGTCCAGCGCCGTGACATCGATGCGGGCTTCGCCCTTCAGCCGAAGCACCACCGCCGGGGAGCGATCGACCACTTCAACTGACAATGCCTCCATTTTCATCTCCTGGTCTGATCTGCCGGAGCCATGGGTCGATGGGCACGCCGCGATGCCCGCTGAATGGATAGGGAATATACCAAGTCCGCCGGCCGGATTCGCGAACTTCACCGGGAATTAACAGTTTCGCAAATCGCGCATGAGGGCGATCTTGCTGGAAACCTGCCGGAATCCGTGCCGGTGATACATTCGCAAGGCCGGCACGTTGGCCGCATCGACGGCCAGGGTGATGGTCCGGGCCCCCATGGCCGCGGCCCCGGCCAGCGCCTGGAGCACCAGCAACCGCCCCACGCCTCGACGCCGGGCCTCGGGGGCGACGCCGAGATAGGTCAGCTCCGCCGCGCTGCCGCCGCTGAGGCGATTGAGCAGCACCACCGCCACCGGCTGGGCGTTGAGCCGTAGCAGATACCAATACCGCGCATCGAACTCCCCCCCCGCTTTGTGGCCGGCGATGATGTCCTCAATCGATCGCAACCCGGCCAGCCCCGGGCAATCGAGGCTATCCTCATAGGTGGCGGCGATGGCCTTGGCGAAGCGATCGTGCGACGACTGCGAATACAGTTCCCACGCCATGCCGACAGGAAGCGCGGGGAACGCCTCGCGGGCCCGAACGTGCGCCTGCAAATAGCGCAGCTCCGCGATGAACTGGAATTGATGCCCGGCAAAAAGCTCCCGCGCCCCGGCCAGTTGCGGATCCAACAAAAGCTGCAACAGATGCACCCCCAGCCCGGCCGCCCAACTCGACGCGGCTTCCACCAACTCGCCCGCCGCGTGGCCGTCCCAGCGATCGGCGGGGGTGAAGAGCAGCGCCGTGCGCCCCGGGCTGACGATCGGCAGCGATGTCCACACGATCTTCCCGGCCTCACGGGCGACCCATAATTGTGCGATATCAATGTGCCGCTGGCCGGTGAAGCCCAGGAACTGCTCGACCTGCGCATCATCCGCCAATCGCCCCCCTGCCGATAGAAGCAGCCGCAACGCCTCCTGCCGCTCCGCCGCCGTCGCCAGGCCGCATTCCACCTCGCGGGGGCGAGGGGGAGGCGATTTCGCGAGAAAATTTGACAGTTTCGCCACGATCTTTGTAACATTAGCGTGTCCGGCATGAGGGGGAAAGTCGCCGTCGCGGCCAAGATTTCGCTCCGAGGGTTTCACACCACTGGCAGGTTGCTATGCGACAGTCCCCGGTTTTGTCCTCGCTTGTCTGGTCTTCGCTGTTGATCGCTTGCTGCGTCGCCCTACCGGCCAACGTGGCGCGAGCCGGCACGTTTCCCGAGCCCAGCAAGTACCCCATTTCCTGGGAACTCAAGTTCACCCATGGGCTGCCCAAACGCATCGTGGTCGATCTCCCCGACAAAGGGGCCGTGGCCTATTGGTATCTGCCCTTCCACGTCGCCAATCTCGGCGACACCGAGCAGCAGTTTCTCCCGACGTTCGATATGGTGACCAACGACGGCACCATCGTGCACAGCGATTTTGCCATCCCCGACAAAGTCTTCGATGCCATCAAAGACCGTGAAGGAAACGATCTGCTGGAACGCCTCCCGAAAATCGCCGGCCCGATTCGGATCAGCGAAGACCAGTCCAAAGACGGCGTGGCGATCTGGCCCGAGCCCAAGGATCGCATGGGCACGTTCAACATCTTCATCGCCGGCCTCAGCGGCGAAGCCGTGCAACTCAAAGACGATGACGGCAAGCCCAAAACAGACGCCAACGGAAGCCCCATCACGCTCTTCAAGACCCTCGAGCTGGACTACGTCATCTACGGCGACGAGCTCTACCCCGACAAAGACCAAGTCACCGCCAAGGGCGAACGTTGGGTGATGCGGTAGAGCATCGGCCGCGCGGCGCCGGCGCACTACCCGAACGCCCGCGGAGCTTGCTCCGTGGGGTTTGCGATCGATTGATCACCCGCACACCCACCCACCCCATGGAGCAAGCTCCATGGGCGTTCGCGGGAGATAACGCGGGCCGGCCGCCTGTCAGCCCGCGCCCATCTTGACCCGCGCGCGGTTATCCTTTCACTCTGAATGCTGAAGCACGCACGCAAGCTCGCGCGGGGGAGTCTCCTTTACGGAGTGCTCCTGACGATTGTGGTCACCGCCGTGACCGCCGCGGGATTGCTGGACAACCTGGAGCGCTGGTTCTACGACAAACGCTGCGCGACCTGCCAGTTCTTCGCGCCGCCGCCGACCGACAAGCTGGTTCATATCGACATCGACGACTCGGTGCTGGATGCCATCGGCGCCTGGCCGTGGCATCGGGCGCTGCTGGCACGGATGATGGACGAACTGCAACGGGCTGGGCCGAAGGTGGTTGCGACCGATGTGTTGTTCTCCGAGCCGCAGGACGTCCGCTATATGCCGCGCGACGACGGCGGGTTCGATGCGATCAACGACGATCAGCTCCTGGCCGATTCAATCCAGCGTTTGGGATGCGCGATCGTCGGGACGTCGGTGAGCATTCAGCCGGCGCAGGTGCTGACGCCGGTTGAAGCGGCCATGCGGGATGCGCTGCGGGCGGACCCGGAGCTGAGCCAGAGCGAGCTGGTCGCGCGACTCGGGCCGCTGAACCTGGCCACGCCGGCCGCGTTGGAAGCGCAGGTGAACCGCGGTTTCATCGAGGCGCGGCGTGACGCGGTTTACCGGCGCGTTTACGATGAACTGCTGGCGCAGCCGCGCACCGCGGCCCAACTCCGCACGGCGCTGCTGAAACGAACCGACCCCAACATCATGTCGCCGGTGGTGCGTCTGCTGGACGAGCAATATGAGCACGTCAGCGCCGAATTGGCCCTGCGGCGGTTCGAGCGGCCGGTGCCGCTGGGGCTGCCGCCGCTGTTCAACAGCGATTGGACGCTGCCGCCGATTCCGATCCTTGCCAAGGCCGCGGCCGGCACCGCGTTCTTCGACTATCCCACCGAAAAAGACGGAAAAGTGCGGCGCGTGCCGCTGTTCATGGAACACGACGGGCAGATGGTGCCGCAGATCGGCCTCAGCATGGCCGTCATGATGCTGGGGGCGAAAATCGAGGACCTGAAGATCACGCCGGATTCGGTGACCATCCCCCGCACCGATGGCCCGCCCGTCGTTTTGCCGGTCTACACGATCTATTCCGACACGCTCAAGCAGTCGATCCCGATGATGTTCGACATCCCCTGGTTCGGCACCTCCGACTGGGAAACGATGTACGACAAAGTCGGCGGCGGGCATCTGTCCATGAACGTGCTGTGGGACATCTGCCAGACGCGGGAAAAGATCATTACCAACAATCGGCAGGCCGACGATGCGCTCAAAACGCTCTACGCGGCTTTCGCTCCGGAAAAGCTCGACGCGCTGATCGCGCATGCCCCGCCGCTCGATGATCCGCAGGCTCGCGATCCGGCAATCTCGGCCGCGCTGTCGGAATACGCTCCGTTCATTGACGCCGCGCAACATCCCGATCCGACCGTTCCGTTCAAGGATGAGAAAGAGCGTCAGGACAACGCCTTCGTCGCCGCGGCCGGCCCGGCTCTGCAGCACGCGCTGGACGAAAACCCGCGGCTCGGCCAGCAACTCACCGCGCAACGGGCCATGTTGCGCCAGCGCGTCCACGACAAGGGCGTGTTGATCGGCTGGGCCGCCACCGCCAACGTCGCCGACAGGGTGCCGACCAGCCTGCACGCCGAGTGTCCGGGCGTCGTCATTCACGGAACGATCTTCAACGCCATCATGACCGGCCGATTCTGGACCCGCGTTTCGCCGTGGACGAACGGCGCGCTGACCGCTTTCTTTGGGCTCCTGACCACGCTCGTGGCCGGTCGAACGTCCCCGATGCGAGCGTGCATCTATGCCCTGCTGATCGCCGTGCTCTACACAGCGGTCAACGGCGTGCTGTTGTTCGACTACCTCCACCTGATCGTGACTCTGGCCGGGCCGCTGGTGGCCATCGGGCTGGTCTGGGCAGGATGCATTCTGTCGCGGCTGTTCAGCGAAAGCATCGAGCGCGCCCGCATCACCCGCCGATTCCGAAGCTACGTCGATCCGACGCTGGTCAATTACCTGGTCGATCACCCCGACAACGTTCGCCTGCACGGCGAGGTGCGCGAGCTGACCGTTTGCTTCACCGATCTCCAGTCTTTCACCAAAATCACCGAGCAACTCGGCGAGGCGGCGGTGCCGCTGCTCAATGAGTTCATGGGACTCGCCATCCCCATCATTCGCAACCATGGCGGCTATGTGAACAAGTTCCTCGGCGACGGGATCATGTTCTTCTTCGGCGCGCCGCAGCACGTTCCCGATCACGCCGCCCGCGCGTTCAAGACTGTGCTGGACCTCAAGTCGGCGATGGTGGAGCTGAATCGCTCGCTGCATGCCCGCGGCCTGCCGCATCTTTCGCTGCGCGCCGGCGTCAGCACCGGGCAGATGGTGGTCGGCGATGCCGGCACCATCGACGCCAGCGATTACACCGTGCTGGGTGACTGCGTGAATCTCGGGGCTCGGCTGGAGTCGGCCAACAAGGCCATCGGCAGCCACAACCTCGCCAACCAACGGGCCGTCGAGCTGGCGGGCGACGGATTCCTGGTGCGCCCCATCGGAAACTTCCGCTATGTGGGTAAGCAGACCGGCGTCGTCACCTACGAGGTGCTGGCCAACGCGGACTCCGCCGATGCCGAGCAGCGGACGCTGGCCCAAATGAGCCGGGCGATCGTCGAGGCCTACTGTGCCGGCGACCTGAGCCGTTGTCTGGCCGCCATCGAGCACATGGAACAAGCCCTCGGTCCCAGCAAGCTGACCGCTCTCTACCGCGAGCAGTATGAGAAGCAGATCACCCGACCTTCCGCCAACGGGTTCGACGGCCTGATCGTGCTGGCCGAGAAGTAACCGCCGGGAACCCCGTGGCCATCTGGGCAAACCATGGGGTGCGAACCCCATAACACACTCGGGAGATTGCCTAGCCCGGATTATTCACCACAGAGACACAGAGATCACAGAGAAAACCAGGAAGAAAATGAAGTTAACACGTTTTTTCGTCTGTCGAAAAAGATGCAGGGTGCGCAGCTGACGTTCGTCAATTCTGCTGATTTCTCTGTGTTCTCTGTGCCTCTGTGGTGAGTCATGAAGTTCCCGGGTTAGAGCGGCGCTCGTTCAGACGTAGTGTGCGTCGCCTGTCGGGAAATTCGCAACATGCTTGAAGCATTTCACCGCTGCGGTACACTCCGCGCGGCCTTTCGGAGGGTCCCGATCACAATTCCGGGCGCGTCACTTCTTTATTCAGGAGCACAGCATGTCGTCTCGAACGTCCGCGGTGTCGTCTGGAGTAATTCTTCGGTCGAATCGGAAGCTTCGGTCGCATCTGCGCAAGGCGACGCCCGGCGCGTCGCACCCGAAAATGGAATCGTTGGAAGGCCGGCTCATGCTCTTCGGCAGCAGCGTCATCGGCGACCCCTACTCGATCGCCAACAACTCCTGGCAATATGAAGAGATCGCTTCCAACGGTACAACGGTCAACGCCGCCGTGACGTTCAATTCCGAGGGGCAGCAGAGCTCCGGCTCCATCAGCGGACTCGAGCTGCAAACAACCGAATCCGCGACCGTGAATTCCAACACCACAACCATCATTACCAAGGACTTTTTCAGTAACACCGACGCGGGGCTTCAGGACAACGGCACCACGTCCGAGACGCTGGTCAACAACACGGAAGAAAGCTCCCTGGTCCGCACGTTCAATCCCGACAAGATTTTCCTCCCCGCGTCTCTGACGCCGGGCCAGACTTACTCGCCGGGGGCGTATACGCGCAGCACCACCACGACCATCGTCGGAGAAATGCCCACCGTCACCACCGAAACCATCCAGCAGCAATTTGTCCTGACGACGGATTCGCCAAAGTCGCTGACCGTGCTCGGCACGCAATATACCGTCGACGAAGTCGATGTAACCACCACCGACACTCCCGCGGGAGGAAGTCCCTCGACGAGCCAGGAAGAGGATTTCTATTCGCCGGGAATCGGCCTGGTCGAGTCCGTGTCCGGGCCACTCTCCGCTCCGACCGGCTATCTGGAGTTGGATCATTACACCGTGGCCGGCGGCGGCGGTAATGGCGGCGGCGGCGGTGGAGGTGGCGGCAACACCACGCCTTCCGAGCTGACCCCCAAGCTCACCGGAAGCGTGCCCAAATCCGTCATCGCCGGGCAGGCCGCCAAGATCAAGCAGACCCTCACGCTCACCAACACCAGCGGCGCCGCCTACGATGGCTCGGCCACCGGCCAGCTGTTTCTCTCCACCAGCGACAAGCTCACCGGCAGCTCGATCGAGTTGCCGCAATCATTCACCAAGACCGTCGATCTCAAGGCCAAGGCGCATCTCAACATCAGCGAAAGTATCGCCTCGCTGCCGGCCTCGACGCCCGCGGGAACCTATCACCTCCTGCTCGAGGTGACCGACAGCAAAGGCAACAGCAGCGTGGCCGCCTCCGCCGGCACCTTCACTCTCGCCCCGCCCAATGTCGCGCTCAAGGTGACCGTGGCGAAGTTCGACGCCAGCGCCAAGCCCGGCAAGAGCGTCACGGAAACCCTCCGAGTCGCCAACAGCGGCAATATCGCCGCCGCCGGCTCCTTGCCCATCGAGGTGTTCACCTCGCCCAATGGACAGCTCTCCGACGCCACCGAGCTCACGGAGATCACCAAGGGAATCAACATCAAGCCCGATAAGTCCGTTAACATTCCCCTGGCCCTGAATTTCCCGGCTGCGGGAAGCTTCTTCCTTGGCTTCGAGGTCGATCCCGACAACACGTTCCACAGCACCAATCTCACTAACAACCTCGTCTTCAGCACATCGGAGTTAACCGTTAGTTAGCCACCCAGGGTACCTGAAACTTCGCGGCACGGGTGTTCAATCCGTGCCGCGAATTTCACTCCCTCCCGCAGGCCCCAACCGCCGCTCATATTTTGAAGACGCCAATAGTTGCCGAACATCGGCACGCTCCCTATGATGCCCTCCCTTTGGGGGTAGACGGATACTTGGGAAGGATTGATCGCTATGCCCGTACACTCGAAAGTAGGTTTGCCGGAGAGGATTCAGAAGCTGCTTGAGGACCGCCACCTTCACGCCACCGCGGTGGAGGCCATTGACAAGCTCTTAAGTGGAGTTGGCGCCGTGTTGGGCGCCGGCGTCAAGCGCGGGCCGGGCCGGCCGAAATCCACGGCGTCGGCGCTGCCTGTCGTCGCTGTGAAAAAGAAGAAACGCCATCGGCGCACCTTCGCCGTCAGCGGCGAGCAGTCGATCCTGGAATTCATCAAGTCCAACAAGAATCCCACCAGCCAGGAGATCGAGAAGCATTGGAAGAGCGAGGGCCGCAGCTTCGTCGCCGCCAACCTGCTCTCCAAGCTGGTCAAGGAAAAGCGCCTCAAGCGCACCCCGCTGGGCAAGGGAATTCGCGGCAGCCGCTACTCGCTGTCGTGATCCACGGCGCGGGCCGCAAGAAGCTGCTATGACGCTGCCTTCCCCGGTTTGGGGAAGAACGCCGTCAGCAGCTCGCCTAGCGCCGCGTCACCCATCGGATGCAGTTGGCCCAGCGGCCGGCTGTTGATCAACGCCTCGGCGGTGGCTTCCAGCACTTCCAATCGATCAAACGCATCGAGGATGCTGGTGCCCAGCACCAGCGCGCCGAAGTTTTGAATCAACAGCACCGGAGATTCCGGCGAGACCACCTCCGCCAACTGCTGGACGTCGCCCAGGTGCGATTCGTAGGGCGCGGTTGCCACGTCGCGCAAAAACAGATAGCTCTCGGGGATGGTGCGCGCATCCAGCGCCGCCCCGGTCACCGCAAACGCCGTCGCGTTGACCGGCATCGCGTTGACGATCGCGCCCACCGAAGAGTGGCGCTGATAAATCGCGCGGTGAATCGCCGCCGCCCCGCTGGGGTTCTGCCCCGCTTCGCATCGGCCATGGCGCACCAGCGCCAGGTCTTCGGGCGTCACCTTGCAGCGGTCGATGCCGCGGTTGGTGATGATGAATTCATCATTCCCCAGCCGCGCGGAGAAGCTCCCCTCGGTGCAGATGAACAACCGCTGGCGATAGCCGCGGCGAACGAACTCGGCCAGCGATTGGCGAACCTCCTTCTCGGCAATCCCCGCCGGCCCCGGCTCGAAGGAATCCATCACTGCCGCCGCCGCTCGCGATCCGGCCAATTGCTCGTCGCTCAAGTAGCGCACGGTTCCCAACTGCCCCGCCTTGATCACCGTCTTGGCGCAAAACTCCAATGTCTCAAACCGCGCGAACGCCTGCGCGAGGTCCGCGCCGCCGACCACCACGCCGTGATTTTCGAGAATCACACAGTCAGCGCCCCCGGCAAACACCGCGGCAATATTGGCCCCCAGTCGCTCGCTGCCCGGCAGCGCATAGTCGGCCATTCCCACTTTCCCGCACACCACGTGTGCCTGCGGGAACAGTGCCGGGTTGGGCGTTTTGCGCACGATGCTGAATGCCACCAATCCCACCGGATGCGCATGCACGATCGCGCGGATATCCGCCCGCGCATGGTAGATGGCCCGATGAAACGGATATTCACTGGACGGCTTGTGCGGCCCCGCCGTCTCGCCGCCGGGCGTGCAGCGAATGATGTCGGCGGCGCGCAGCGAGCCCTTGTCCACGCGGGCCGGCGTAATCCACACGTCATCATTCTCATCGCGGATCGAGAGATTGCCGCCCGACGTGGTCGTCATTCGATAGCGGTAGATCCGCTCGATGGCTTCGACGATTTCTTCGCGAGGATGAACGAATCGCCGCATAGGGGTGCTCATTGCTTGGGATGAATGCCTATTGTACCCTCCCCCGCGTCAGCGGCCACCCCGACCGCGGGGACGCAGCGCAAATCACCACGGCGAGCCGAACATGCGAGCGCTTCTCATTCATCAGTTTGGCGAACCCAGTCTTCTCAAAATCGAGGAAGTCCCGACCCCCACCCCCCGCGGCGACGAGGTGCTGGTCGCCGTCAAGGCAGCCGCGATCAACCCCAGCGATGTCAAAAATGTCGCCGGCACGATGCACGGCACCACGCTCCCGCGCATTCCCGGCCGTGACTTTGCCGGGACCGTCGTCGCCGGCCCGCCCGAACTGATGGGAAAAGATGTCTTCGGCACCGGCGGCGACATCGGATTCACCCGCGACGGCTCCCACGCGCAGTTCATTCTCCTCCCCGCCGCCGGCGTTGCCATCAAGCCCGCCGCCCTGCCGATGCTGGCCGCCGGGGCCGCGGGCGTGGCGTTCGTGACCGCCTGGTCCGCCCTGGTCAGCGCCGCCGCTCTCAGCGCGGGCGAGACCATTTTGATTATCGGCGCCGCCGGCGGCGTCGGCTCGGCGGCCGTTCAAATCGCCGTCGCCCGCCGGGCCCGCGTAATCGGCGTGGTGGCTTCCGATGACGACCGCGAGCCCGCTCGCCGCAATGGCGCGCTGGACATCATCAACTCCAGCTCCGTGGGCGTGGTCGATGCCGTGCGCTCCATGACGGGCAATCGCGGAGCGGACGTGGTCTTCGACACCAGTGGCTGGATGTTCGCCCAGAGCATCGAGTCCGCAGCCCCCGAAGGGAGAATCCCCGTCATCACCTCCCCGCCAGACGGAAACGCCACCTTCAACCTGCGCAGCGTCTACCGCAAAATGCTTCGCATCGTCGGCGTCGACACGCGGGCGCTCGATGCCGTCGCCTGCGCCAGGCTGCTCACCGAGATGCTGCCGAGCTTCGAGTCCGGAGCATTCAAGCCCGCCCCCGGCGAATCCCGCCCCCTCGCCGAAGGCGTCGCCGCCTACCAGCAAGCCGCCCGCGGCGGCGCGAGAATCGTCCTGCGCCCCGATCTCTGATCCGCCGGCTTCCGTGCCGGCGTGGCGCACGTCACAACGCAATTTCCCCGAACGCCCACGGAGCTTGCTCCGTGGGAATCCCCCCGTAAACCCGCGCACCACGCGGCGTGGACGCCGCGGCTAAACTCGTTCGCCCGCCTTGGCTCCGTGTTTTTCTCGGCGGGCGCCCTATCATCGCTCGTTCTTGAGTCTTCCATGACCGCTTCGAGTCAGTTGGAGT
>Ga0302325_10010057_pt1 | contig 20554 bp, 14 predicted proteins | sample Palsa_T0_2_FD_201948 | JGI IMG/M metagenome (GOLD analysis project Ga0302325, IMG submission 201948) | Peat permafrost microbial communities from Stordalen Mire near Abisko, Sweden - Palsa_T0_2 | ecosystem: Environmental > Terrestrial > Soil > Palsa > Peat permafrost | place: Sweden: Abisko...
CGGAAGTGGGATATCCATCGCGCTCAGGTTGTCCAGCAGTCGTTCCTGAGCCTTGTGCACCTCGGGATCGGGCCAGTAGTAGCGCAGCCGGTCGCTGTAGCTGTAGCGGCGGGCCAGATGCTGCTGGTGGGCGTCGCCTGTGTAGTAGCCCTCCCAGTAAGCCGGTTGCTCCAGCATCCGCGCCTCGATGACGTCCGGCAGACCCGAGCGCCGCGCCTCGTCCACTACCTCGGCTTCGATGGCGGCCAGCGAGAACATAGCCTCGCGCAGCGCGAACGTCAGGCCGGGGCCCACCTTGAGCACCGCCCAGTGGTCCTCCACCAGGGCCGTCAGGCTCGCGACCGTCTGATAGTCGGTCGAGTGCGCCTCAAAGACCATGCCCGGCTCGGCGTCAAGGACGTGCTGGAGGTCCGTTGTGCGTTCACGCGCGTAATCGATAACGCGGAACTGGTCAAACTCGACGCCGGGTTGGACGACCAAGCCTATGACACGAGGCCACACGTCGTCGAGACCCTGCTCGGCGAACTCCTGGCGGTGCCGTTTCAACGTCGTCCGCGCCGCCTCGGGCGAGGTCGGCACGAGGTCGCCGATCGCGCTGCGGGCGCCGCCCGGGACCGGCACCTCGGTGCCGATGACGTAGCGCAACGCGCCGGCGACGCCTCCACTCGCCGCAGTGTCTTCCGCGACCCGCATCAGCCGGGCGGCACGCCGCGCGACCAAGTCGTCGGTCAAAGGCGTCGGGTCGCCGGCGCACGGAAAGCTGCAATCGAGATGGATCTTGGTGAAGCCAGCCGCGACGTAGGCAGCCACGAGAACGTCGGCGTGCTGCATGGCTTTGTCGGGCGGCAGGTGCCGCCACCGGTTTGGGCCGAGATGATCGCCCCCAAGAAGGACCCGCGCCGAAGGCACGCCGCAGCGGGCAGCCGTCTCGAACACAAGGTCGCGAAAATCCTCGGGCCGCATACCCGTATAGCCACCAGTTTGATCGACCTGATTCGAGGTCGCTTCGACCAGCACGTGACTGTCGTCATCCGATGCCTGCAGCATCGCGGCCTCGAGCACAAGCGGATGGGCCGAACAGATCGAGGTGACGCCGACCGCCTCGCCCGCCTTCTGATGCCGGACGACGTCGTCCAACGGATTCAGCATGATTGACCTCCCGTCGCCGGGGCTCATTGGAGAATTCTGATCTGTCGCCAACCGATCTGAGTTCTCGTTGGTAGTTGGTAGTAGGGGTTGGATGCCGGTGCTCGAGTGGGCACCGAGACGTGCTGCGGTGCGGTGAATCGGTTCCGCTACACGTTTGAATAGCTTTGGGCGTCAGTTGCCAGTCACGTTCTTCCGAGCGGCCGCGGGCGGTCAGTCCCAGATGGCATGCTCGGTCTTGGCGTCGAAGAAGAACATCTGGTCGACATCGACCGCGAAGCGGGCCCGATGGCCTGTCTCCATCGGCGTTCGGGGGTCGACGCGGGCCACGCCGGCCCCGCTCGCCGTGAGCTGCTCTTCCTCCTCCGAGATGCCCTCGGTGGTGACCCGCTGGGCGTCGATGGAGAAGTGCACCATCAGCTCGCTGCCGAGCGCCTCGACCAGGTCGACATCGGCCTGGAGGACTGAGGCCTCTTCCGGACCGGCCGCAGGCAGGTGCTCGGGGCGTAGCCCGATGACCACCTTCCTGCCGCTATAGGATGCCAGGCCCGGGTGGGCGACCGCGACACGATCGGGGAGCTGGATCTTCTGGCTGCCGAGCAGCACCGACCGGGCTCCGTCGCCGATCACGGCTTCGTAGAGGTTCATCGATGGCGACCCGATAAAGGCGCCGACGAATAGGTTCGTCGGGTGGTCGTAGAGCGCCTGCGGGGAATCTGTCTGCTCCACCGAACCGTCGCGCATGACCGCGACTCGGTCCCCCATCGTCATGGCCTCGATCTGGTCGTGGGTAACGTAAAGAGTGGCCACGGCGACGCGGTGCTGGATCCGGCTGACCTCAAGACGCATCTGTACTCGCAGCTTCGCGTCGAGGTTGGAAAGCGGCTCGTCCATCAGAAACACTGACGGTTCGCGCACGATCGCCCGACCCATCGCAACGCGCTGCCGCTGGCCACCGGAAAGCTGGGCCGGTTTGCGATCAAGCCATTCGGTCAGACCGAGAATGTGGGCGGCCGCTTCCACCCTGGTGTTGATCTCGTCCTTGGGCAGCTTGCGGAGCTTGAGCGCGAACCCGACGTTCTGACGGACGGTCATGTGCGGATAGAGCGCGTAGTTCTGGAACACCATCGCGATGTCACGCTCCTTCGGACCCAGGTCGTTAACGACCCGGTCCCCGATCTGCAGCGTCCCAGCGGTAATGCTCTCGAGGCCGGCCACCATCCGCAGCACCGTGGTCTTGCCGCACCCCGACGGGCCCACCAGGACGACGAATTCGCCCTCGGCGACGTCCAAGTTGATGCCGTGGACCGCCTCGAAGCCGTTAGGGTACACCTTCGTGATCTCCTCGAGGCCGATCGTTGCCACAGTTGCTCTCCTATCGGACCGGGGTCGCCGGTACGGATTCGCAGTTCAGGCCGAGCGCGTGCCAGCGGCGCAACCCCGACCGGCAGGCGCGTTCGATCATCTCGACCTGTAACTGATGTCGTTCGAGTTCACGACCGGGACGCTCAGCCACACCGCGTGATCGATGAGCGAAGCTACTTGACACTGCCGGCAACAATACCATCAACGATCCATCGGTTGAGAACGAACACGATAAGCGCAGGTATAGCGATTGCCACAATAGCGGCAGCGTTGATTATCGTAAACGGTACAACGTGACGGCCCTCCAGTGAAGACAACCCCACCGTCAACGGCGCTGTCGCGCTCGTACTCGCAAGCACGAGCGGGAAGATGAACTGGCCCCAGCCGAATAAGAACGTAATGATCGCCGCCGCCGCGATTCCGGGCCTCACGATGGGCAACACGATCTTGCGGAAGACCTGCAACGTAGTCGCACCGTCCACGGTCGCGGCTTCCTCAATACTTGGAGGTAAGGCCAGGTAGATGTTGTACATGATCCACATCGCCAGAGGCAAAAAGCCGGAGGTATAAACGAGAATGATGCCCGTGTAGGTATTGACGAGGTGCCAGTCGGACAAGATTCGGTATAGCGGGATCAACGTCGCATAAACGGGTAGCGTCAATGTCGCGAGAACAGCGTAGAACAGGACACCGCGAAAGCGGAACCGCATACGAGCAAAAGCGTAGGCACCGATAACCGCGATAACCAGGGTCAACACAGTCGCGCCCAGAGCTTCGATCGCAACGTTGACAACGGCTCGTCCGATTCCGCCCGCGGCGTCTGCGCTGTTGGGCCCGAACCCAAATATCGCTTCGTAATTGCTGAACTGTGGATGGTGCGGAAAGAAGTGAACGGGCGTGCTCTGCGCCTCAGAATTCGTCTGCAGGCTCGTATTGAGTGCCCAATAGACGGGAAACAGCGACCAGACGACGAGAAACACAAGTCCGCCTATGCGGACGTATTTCCCCAGCCGCGTTGGCCGCATCAGTATTCAATCTTTCGATAGATTATCTTTACCGCCAGCAGCGACAGCACGATTGTGGTCACCGTGGCTAGAAGTGACAGTGCGTAGCCTTGGCCAAAGTTCAGGTTCTGGAAGGTCACCTCGTACGTTTCGGTCATTATTGACGAGGCTGTGGTTGCGCCGGCGTTCAAGATATAGACTTGGTCGAAGATGTTGATGGACATGACGAGTCCTTCAACCACGGCGATCGCCAAGCCGGCACGCACCAGCGGCAGTGTTATCCGTCTGATCATTTGCAGCCCCGTGGCGCCATCGACGGTCGCAGCCTCGTAGAGCTCGCCGGGAATGCTTTGCAGGGAAGCCATGATCAGAATCGTCGCCAGTGGCGTAATTTGCCACACCTGAACCAGGGAAATGAAAAAGATGCTTTTCGGGCCGTTGGTCCCTATCCAGAGGTGATAATGCGATATGAGGCCAAGCGATTTCAGGACCGAGTTCAAGACACCGAACGTCGGGTCGTAGATCCACGACCAGATGACGCCCTCGACGACCCCGGGAAGCGCCCACGGCAGCACAGCGATCGCGAGGATTATGCCGCGGCCCCGAAACTTCCTCTGCAGCAGAACCGCAAACACAGTGCCGAGGAAGACTGACAACAGCACGCCGACCACGACGTAGAGCGCCGTGTTCTCGAAACTTTGACGCAGCTGGGCGTTGTCGAATATTGAGCTGAAGTTACCGAGCCCGGTGAACCGGGTTGGCGGCGTGAGCGCGTCGTTGTGAACGAACGCGCCGTAGATCGTCAGGACCGTCGGATAGAGCGCCAGGACGGTGATGAACACCATCAGCGGTGCCACCATCGCGTACGGCAGGGCACCGTCGAGGCGGCGCCTGATCGTTCGTCTGTGACCACTCGGCCTGGTAGTGGTGCTGGTTGTTACCGTCACGGTCTTGGGCGATCCGTTCTGCCGAGATGTGGCGCGATTGTGCAGGTGGAGCGGTCGGTGGCTGGAGTCGCTAGCCGCGCAGACTGTTCACGGTCGACGCGATTGCGGTGATGGCGCTGGATACCGGCTCCTGCCCCGCAACCACACTGTGGATGTTGGTGAAGACGGAGTTGCTGAACTGCCCATACCACGGCGGAGCACCGGCGGGGAAGATCGCCCGGGAATGCTTTTCCAGCAGGGTTTCGAGGACCGCCGCCCCCGGGACCTTTCCTGACTTCACGAGATCCGCCAAGCCCGCATCGTTGGAGGGCAGCGGGAAGGTGCTGATGACGTTGGCGGGGCCGTCCGCACCGGCGAAAGCAGCCTGATTGGCCGGTTCCTCCATCCACTTGATAAACGCGACTGCGGCGGCTACGTGCTCGGCGGTCGCAGGGATGCCGATTCCGTCCGGATTCCCGAGGTTCGGCGCAACGCCGGCAATGCCAGGAGTTGGGATGTACTCCATCTGACCAACGACCGTGGACTCTTTGGGAACGTTGTAGATGGTGCCGAGGTCACCCGAGTAATCCGAGAAGACGCTGGCCACGACGTTGTGAGCCGCTTCGGCCTCAAAGGCCTGGTAATCCTCGTCGCTAAGGTTGGCGGCCGGCACGAGATGCGACTTGTACGCGTTGAGCATCCACGCCATGGCTTTGTAACCGGGCGACGATGGGTTAGTGAACTCGGGCGCGTAGGACGGGCTGAGAACCTGGCCGCCGAACGCGGCCGTGAGCTCGTACCAGTAGGTCGACAGACCCTCGGCGGCAGCGAAGGGAATATCCAGCGGACTCTTCACGACGCCGTGGGTTTGGATGGAATTGAGATCGGTGGTGTACTGCGTGAGCGTCGTCGGTGGGGTGGTGATTCCAGCGGCTTGCAGATCCTTCTTGTTGATGGTCGTCACGAGAAGCGAGGCGTCCATGGGCATTCCAACCAGCGAGCCGTTCCGAACGAAAGAACTGAGCTGCGGGAACTGCGCCTGCGACGCCGTCACGTTGAAATAAGAGTTGAGTGGGAGGAACCATTTCGTCTGGTAGTACTCGCCGACCTTAGACCAGTCCACGTCGGCCACATCGGCAAAGTACGTGTGCGCTTCCGCTGCGGATGCGATCTTGGTCTGCAGGTCGTCGAACTGTAGGTACGACCAGTTGACCTTGATGCCCGTCTGCTGGGTGAACTTCGCCAAGAGTGCCTTGGGTGGCGGATAGGCGATTGCAACATTGATTGTTTGGCCGCGGGTCGGTCCGGACGCCGAGACTGCTTTGGTCGCGGTCGAGCCGGACGAGCCGCAGGCGGCCAAGAGCACCAGGCCTGCGATAGTCAGGGGCGTGAAAATCCCGAATCGTCTTTTGGTGTTCACGGGGTTCTGCTTTCCTTGGTTTTTGATGTTGGTCGTCGTGCGGGATCACGCCTTGGTTGCGGCCCGGTGAGCCGCGGCGACGTCGAGGACGCGGACGCGATCCGCTTGATCGCTGCGTCGGTCTCCAGCTTGCCGTCAACTACGACTGGGCCGCTCTACCGCCCGCGTGGGCATGAACAACCCGAATCTCGTCGACGACACGTAACCCGATGGGCTCGCCGTTCGGAAGGGCGGGTCACTTCTTGGATCTCAGTGGAGTGACTCGGTACAAAGCCACGCCTTCGGCTGGGACACTCGCACGGACCACCCCGGCGGACGATATTGTGCGCTGGTGCCCCGTCCAGAGGTTCAAAACGTTGTAGCCAACACGGTCGCGGTGCAGGCCCATCGCGGGCGCCTTGATCGAGATGGTGTCGTGGGCCGCCGTCAAAGTAGTGCTCGTGTCGAACAGCCCAACGATCCCGTCTCCTCGGGGCTCCGTCTTGGCAAACACTTGGGCGGTGCCCACGTCTGAGATCCGTGAGGCGTCGATCGAGTCCTGGTCCACTTCGATGACTTGCCTGTTCCTAAGCATGCTGAGGTCGGTCCGAGCGAGGCCGCTGTCCGACCCGAAGGCGTTGGTCACGGCGCTCGTGAGGTCACTGCCGAGGATTAGTGGCGCCGAGGCCAGCGCCCACAGGCTCAGCTGGCTCTGCTCGGCAGCAACGGACATTCCGGTGTTGGTGGGGCCGTCACCGACATCGATCGAGTCATAATCGTTGAATCCACCCGGGCCGCCGTAGGGCTGCCACCTAGCGGCATCGTTGAAGCGGTCGCGCCAATGCGAATAGCTAGTCAGCGGGAAGACGCTCAAGCAGCCCGTGAACGGCGCCGTGTTGCAGCTTTGTGCGCTGCCTTCATCTGGTCCATTGATCTCGATGTCAGGGGCGAATTCCCACTGGTTAGAGTACTGCCTCAACTTCGGGGCGATTTTGACGGTGAAGCTGCCCTGGGTCGTGTCAAGAACCATCGGGCGGCCGGACCGCTTGATCGCAGCGGACCAGGCCCTGATATCGGGTACGTTCCTGTTCGCGATGCCGTCCAGCTTGATGTAGTCCACGCCCCAGGAGGCGAGCTCGTCGACAACGGAGTCGACGTACGCCTGGGCGCCGCGCGCCTTGTAGTTGAGGTCCACCATGCCGCCGCAGTTGTAGTTGTTTTGTTGGGCCTTGGTGGCGATCTCATCGGCGGTATAGGAGGTGCCCAAGATCCGTGTATTTCTCGCCACAGCTTGATCCGAGATTCCAGCCGTCTCGTAGATGCCGAACTTCAGCCTGAGGCTGTGCACGTAGGCGGCGAGAGCTCGGATGCCATTTTCCGAACCGACGCTTGGGAATTCGGTGCTGTCGATGACCCACCGGCCGTAGCGGTCGACGTCGGGACCCTGAGACCCCGGGCACCGGTACCAGTTGTCGTCGATGTTGACGTACTTGTAGCCAACCGAGGCCAGGCCGCTGGTCACCATCGCCTTGGCCTCCGCCGCGATGTTGGCGGAGTTCACACCAAACCTGAGGAAGCTCCAGCTGCTCCAACCCATCACGGGTGTCTGGTCGACACCACCGGTCGCTGCCTGGGCAGGCGGCGCGCTTGCCACCACGATGATCGCGACAGGCACGAAGGCCATCAGCGTCGTCAACGCCGCAGCCGCTAAGCCATGCACACACGCACGCGCACGCGCACGCGAGCGCATTTTACCTGCCTTCACTAGCAGCACCGTTTCTCCCTAGATCCCACTCGGCGACAGAGCACCAAATGGGTAATTCACTATCGATCGTAACACGAAGTCCAAATGCGGCGCAGCTCGGGCTTTTGCCCAACGACAACCGCAGCCCGAGATCCGGCTCCTCGGGCTCGAGCGTGGGTGGGTTGCCGAAGGGTCATGCCGACCCGCCGTTGGCGTTCACGCGGGGTCTGCGGGTTCGGGCGCTGCCTGCCTCCCTTCCTGTCTTTGCTTTCCTTCCTGTCACTCGCTCACCGCAGGTGGCGTAATTGCGAGGCCGGCGTCTGCTCCTCGCGGAGTTGCTGAGGTGGCCGCGAGTGACGGGGTAAGCGCGCTGTGGACGTCCGACGAGCTGCCCGGGATCCGCCCGGACAACAACGCCGATGAGCGCGCGCGACGCAATCGCGTGATCCCCCGCGAGACCCGGTTCGCAACCCAATCCGAGCGCGGGCACCGATGGATCGAGCAGATCTGCTCGATCCGAGACCTGCATGCTGCAACACCGCTCGGTGGTCGTCTACCTCACGGCCGCAGCGACCGCGGCGGACCGCCGTCAGCAGAACACAGGCCGATCCGGTTTGGCTGGCGGCGTTCTTTGAGCACAGTGGCGGCCGGGGGGAGGATCCGGCGGGCCGCTGCGCTAGCACTTTAGCCCTCTCGTCTGGTCGGCTTTCCTCGCCGCATTCGTCCCACGCCTTTTGGACCCGGCGGTCAACGAGGCTGGTGTTGGGTGCTCGCTCTCAAGGGTTGGATCACCCAAGGGTCGATTCGATCAATACGGGAAGCTGTCTCATGTCGCGAAATGTCGCGTCGGCCTGCCTCAGGCGTTCGATAGGTGTTTCTGCTGCGAAGCCGAGCGCGCGCATGCCGGCCGCCTTCGCCGCGGCTATTCCGGCGGGACTGTCCTCGATCACGACGCAATGCTCGGACCGTGTGTTCATGCCAGCCGCTGCATGTAGGAACAGGTCCGGGGCTGGCTTGGCGCGGTTAACGTCCTCCACGGAGTAGATTCGTCCCGCGAACCGGTCGTACAGGCCGGTGAGCCCCAGCGTCAAACGCAACCTGGCATGAGTACTGCCCGACGCTATGCACGTCGGATAGCTGATGCTGTCCAGTGCCGCCCTCACGCCGGCCACCGGCTCGAGCTCCTTTCCAAACGCTGCGCGGACGGCAGCATCGAGCTCCTGGACCCAACCGTCAGGTATCGGCCGCCCGAGTCGCTGCTCGACGATCTCGAGCGTCGCGTCCATGCCGATCCCGAGATAGTCACGCACGCAGTCCTCGTAACGGGTCGACAGACCGATAGCCGTGAGCGCCTCGGCCTGAATCCGCAGGGAGATCCGGTCACTGTCGACCAACACCCCGTCGCAGTCGAAGATGACGAGACCGGCACTAGCGCCAGAATCGATACGACGCCCACCCATGTAGCAATCCTAATTGCCTGCCCATCCACTCCCGGGGCACCCTGGTCGGGCGGCTCGCGTCACTCGCTAAGCTCGGCCAGCGCAATCGCTCCGAGCACGCCGGCTTCGTCGCCAAGCGCCGGCCTGACCACGTAGCTGTCGATGTCGGCGCCGAGCAGCGGGGTGTCGAGATAGCCGGCCACGAGCTCGCGCAGCCGCGCGCGCACCATCGCCAGCAGCGCGGGGCTCTCCATCACCCCGCCACCCGCGATCACTTTGTGCGGCGAGGCGACGAGGACGATGCTGAGGAGCCCGAGCGCGACGTATTCGGCCTCGAGCGGCCACGCCGGGTGCTCCTCGGGAAGGTCCGGCGGCGAGGCGTTCCAGCGCTTCGCGATCGCTGGGCCTGAAGCGAGCCCCTCCCAACAGTCACCGTGCACGGGGCAACTCCCGTCGAACGGATCCCGCCGGCGATCGTGCGGGATCCGCAGGTGACCAACCTCCGGGTGGACCAGGCCATGCAGCGGCCGCCCGTCGATCAGCAGGCCGGCGCCGATGCCGGTGCCGACCGTCAGGTAGCAGAGGCTCGGACTGGCGCGTCCGGCCCCCCAGCGGTGCTCACCCAGCGCCGCAGCCGTGACGTCCAGGTCGAATGCGACCGGCACCTGAAGGCGGTCCCGGATGACCGTCGCCACCGGCGTCCTCTGCCACCCGTGCTTCGGCGTGGTCGTCACGTGCCCCCACGTGGAGGAGCCTCGATCGACATCGACCGGCCCGAACGAGCCGATCCCGATTGCGGCCGGCGCCTGATGGCCAGCGAAGAACGACACGATCCGCTCGAGCGTCTCCTCGGGCGAACCAGTCGGGAACTTCTCGAGTGCGCGTATGTCGTCCGGGCCCGTGCCGAGCGCGCATACGCACCAGGTCCCGCCCGTCTCGACGCCGCCGTAGACCTTCGCCACGGCAGCAATCATGAACGGTAGGCCGCGGCGGCACTAGAAGCGGGCGCCACGATGCCCAACCGGGCTTCGCGCTACACACGTCCGGGATCGAGCCTTGGCACAGCTCCGACGCAGGCTTGGCGACGCTCGAACTCGCGTACGGCCATGACCGCCTGCGACGCGTCCGCTGGTTGATCCTGGGAACGGACGAGCCCAGAGCTCCTGTCGCTTCGGTTCCGCAAGCCGGCGCATCGTCGCGACGCCTCTGCGGATGGTCTACGTCTACGCGAGCACTATGGCGCGATAAAGCGTTGGTGCGCCCCGACCACCCGGCGCGGAGACCGGCTGCCTCTCCACCCTGATGCCCTCCGTGACCAGCTGACTCGCGGTCGGGCGCGGACTCCGCCTCGGCGCGTGCACAAGCGGCCAGTGCCGTGCCGGCAGCCCGGTCGCCGCCGCTGCTCGCACGCGAGGTCGTCGCAAAGGGGTTCTGTCCGGCTCGTTTAATTGAATTCTGGTATGCCTCAGAATTTCATTGGTTTTGATCGTGAACAGGCGTTTTTGATGCCGCCGTCGTTGCGGGATTGGTTGCCGGAGGATCATTTGGCGTGGTTCGTGATCGGGAGCGTCGAGCGGCTGGATCTGGCGGCGTTCTACGCGGCTTATCGGCCGGACGGGCATGGCCGCGCGGCGTATGACCCGTCGCTGATGGCGCTGGTTTTGTACGCCTATTGCACGAAGGAGCGTTCCTCGCGGGGGATCGAGCGTCACTGCCGTCAAGACATTGCCTACCGGGTGATTACCGCTAACCAGGTGCCTGATCACGCGACGATCGCGCGGTTTGTGTGTCGTCACGAGGCGGCGTTGGCGGAGTTGTTCAGTGCGGTGTTGGGGTTGTGTGAGAAGGCAGGGCTGGTGCGTTCGGGGGTGGTGGCTGTTGATGGCACGACGATGCACGCGAACGCGAGCCGGGACTCGAACGTTGACTACGGCCGGGTCGCGCGGGAGATCATCGCCGAGGCGATCGCGACCGATCAGGCCGAGGACGAGTTGCATGGTGACGCGCGGGGAGATGAGCTCCCGCCGGAGCTCTCGACCGAGGGGGCCGGCGGAGAGTGGCTCGCGCGCGAGCTCGACCAGCAGCGCGACGTGGACAGCGAGACGGGCGCGGATGAGCAAGCGTCGGGTGGGGATGACGGCGAGCGCGGTGCCGGTCACAAGTCTGATGCCGGGCTGATCGTCGCTCGGACCCAGGGACGGGTGGGCTGGTTGCGCGAAGCGAAGCGCCAGCTTGATCAGGATCGCTGGCGTGATGCGGCGCCGATCCCGAGGTCGCGGTCTGAGCGGCTGCGCGAAGCGGGCGGCGTCTGGAGGACGAGCTTGCCGCTGAGCGCCGCGGGAACGACGCGTATGAGCATTATCGGGCGACGGCGCGGGACAAGCTCGGCCGTCGGTTCAGCACTCCGCCGAAGCCGTATGCGCCGCCGGCGTCACCACAGGGGGAGGTCAACCTGACCGACCCCGACGCGCGGGTGATGCGCGCGTTCCGCGGGTGCGTGCAGGGCTACAACGCGCAAGTGGCGGTCAACGAGTCCCAGATCGTGCTCGCGGCTGAGATCACCGTTGACCCGGGCGACTTCTCGCACCTGGAACCCATGGTGAGCGCCGTGGTGGCAGAACTTGACCGGGCCGGGATCGCCGAGACGCCACCGGCGGTGGTCGCCGATGCTGGCTATTGGAACGAGCAGCACATGGACGCGGTCACCGCCGAGCGCGGGATCCAGGTGCTGATCCGACCCGATGCCACCAAACGCGAGAAGCCCCGGCCCGGCTGGACCGGCGGTCGGTATGACTGGATGCGACGAGTGCTCGGGACCGAACGAGGCGAGGAGCTCTACCGAAAACGCAAACAGACCGTCGAGCCCGTCTTCGGTCACACCAAGCACAACCGGCAGTTCGGTCGCTTTCAACGACGAGGCCGCGTCGCGGTGCGTACGGAGTGGCGGTTAATCATGATGACCCACAACCTCACCAAGCTGCACAGTCACCAAATAGCCGCCGCTGGGCCGTGAGCGGACCCCTACAAGGCCGGAGCGGCCCGATCCCAGACCGCGAGAGAACCGGCCCGCCCGCAACGGTCGCGATCACTCGGCGAATCGCGACGCACGCCAACGGCTCACGCCCGCCGCTCACCGGGCCGCCAGACCCTTTATGAGGCCACGACGATCGCGGTAACCACGAGGTTCAGCGTCGCGAGCGGGAGCAGGATCTTCCACCCTAACGACATCAGCTGGTCGTAGCGGAGTCGGGGAAGCGTCGCGCGGATCCAGATGAAGAAGGTGATGAAGATCATCATCTTCGCCAGCACAATGATCGGATCGACCCAGCCGGGCGGGTGGATGCCGAACGGCATCAGCCAGCCGCCGAGGAACATCGTCACTGCGATCCCCGACACGACCATCATGTTCATGTATTCGGCGAACAGGTAGGCCACGAACGCGGTGCCTCCGTACTCGGTGAAGTAGCCGCCGACCAGCTCGGTCTCGGCCTCTACGAGGTCAAACGGCGGGCGGTTGGTCTCGGCGAAGGAAGCGACCAGGAAGATGATGAACCCGACGAACTGGGGGATCAGGTACCACATCCCGGCTTGGGCGTGGACGATCCCGGTCAGCGAGAGGGTGCCGGCGGTGATGACCACGCCGACGAGCGCCAGCGCCTGGGCGACTTCGTAGGAGATCAGCTGCGCGGCGGCGCGCATCGCGCCGAGAAGCGAGTATTTCGAACCACTCGACCAGCCGCCGAGCATGATCCCGTAGAACGAGATCCCGGCGAACGCGAACACGTACAGCGGTCCGATCGAAACGTCGATCCCGTACAGCCCGACTCGCTGTCCGAAGATGTGCTGAACGTCCCCGAATGGAACGAGCGCCAGCCCGGCGATCGCCGTCAGGATCGCGATCATCGGGGCGATCCGGAACAGGATGCCGATCGAACCCGTCGGTCGCGATGGCTCCTTGGTCGCGAACTTGACTATTTCGGCGAGCGGCTGCATCAGTCCGAACGGTCCCACGCGGTTGGGCCCGTAGCGGCCCTGGAAGCGGCCGAGCAGCTTGCGCTCGTAAACGGTCAGCAGTGGCAGGATCGCGAACGCGACAGCGAAGATCACCAGTGCCTTGATGATCTGGATCCACCAGGGCTCGAAAAAGCCGACGTCGGCGGGCTGGATCACCGGTTACCCTCAGCCCCCCCGTAGTCATCATCAACGAACCCGGCAACTGTTTCGCTGTCTCGGCCAGCCACAGAGTTGGGCACGGTGATCGCGGCGTCCGTCAAGGTGATCGCGGCGTCTGTGGAGATGCCCTCGGCACCGAACGCCGTGTCCACCGGAACTCCCGTCCGGACGGACGCGATCGCCCGGAGTTGGGTGCCGTTGGACGTAAGGTCGCCTGTCTCGCCGTTGCCGATCCCGAGCGCTGAGCGTCGCGGGGCGAGAGCTCGCTCAAGAGCGGTTCCGGCGCCGCTGCCCGAGGAAAAGGTTCAGCATGCCGAACCGGACTCCGAGCAAACCAGCGCGCATCCCGTAACACGATCGCGGGCATTGCGCTTCGTTATATCACCGGACCTGGGATAGTTTGTGACAGATTGTTACTTAGCCTGGATGCGGTCCTCTCAGGGCGATGCGTTCAGCGGGCGTGACCCTGGGGCCGTGAACCATCGTCGCTGACCAACGGAGGGAGGCGGCTCGTGACCGGTCCTGTCGCTGCCCAAGCCGAGAGCGGATTCGGGGAGCTGTGGTGTTGCCGGAGCGCGCACCGACGCATACGATCCAGTTCATGCGGATCGGTCTGCTCACCGGAGGCGGGGACTGTCCCGGACTGAACGCCGTGATCCGTGCTGTCGTGCGCAAGGGGATCGACGCCTATGGGGATCAGGTGGTTGGCTTTTGCGACGGCTGGCGCGGCGTGCTGGAGGACTCCTTCGAGGAGCTGACGATTGAGTCGACGCGTGGGATCCTGCCGCGCGGGGGGACGATCCTCAGGAGTTCGCGCACGAACCCGTACAAGCGGGAGGACGGCCCGCAGATGGTGCGCGAGACGCTTGCGCGCCACGGGCTCGATGGTCTGATCGCAATCGGGGGCGAGGACACGTTGGGGGTTGCCAACCGGCTGTATGGCGAGGGAGTGCACGTGGTCGGCGTGCCGAAGACGATCGACAACGACCTCGGCGCGACCGACGTGACGTTCGGCTTTGATACCGCGCTGGGCGTCGCGTGCGACGCGATCGACCGTCTCCACACCACCGCCGAGAGCCACAACCGGATCCTCATTGTCGAGGTGATGGGCCGCCACGCAGGCTGGATTGCGTTGCATTCGGGGCTCGCCGGCGGCGCGGACGTGATCCTGATCCCGGAGATCCCGTTCGATATCGACGAGGCCTGCCGGCGTATCCTCCGGCGCCACGATCGTGGTCGCTACTTCTCGATCGTCGTCGCCGCCGAGGGAGCCGTCCCGAAGCAGGGGACGATGGCGCTGAGCGCGGGCGAGCTTGATGAGTTCGGTCATCCCCGGCTCGGCGGGATCGGTGTCCGGCTCGAGCAGGAGATCGAACAGCGGACCGGCTTTGAGACACGCGCCACGGTGCTCGGGCATGTCCAGCGCGGGGGCACGCCGACGGCGTTTGACCGCGTGCTCGCGACGCGCTTCGGGCTGGCCGCGATCGACGCCGTGCACGACGGCGCCTGGGGGATGATGGTCGCGCTGCGTTCCACCCACATCGAACTGGTGGCGCTGTCGGACGCCGTGTCGCAGTTGCGCACCGTGCCGGTCGAGGAGTACGAGCGCTACGGGGTGCTGTTCGGCTAGTCCGGCCGCCGCCCTATTCAAGGTGCGCCGGGACGTAAGACTGCCAGAGGAGGATCGAACCCGTGTTTTCAAGGGGGATCGTTCGGTGCCCGAAAGTCGGTCGCGCCGACCTGGTGGCGCCCGTTCGGCTCAACGCGCGGCGGCTGCGCGTCGGACGAGGTCAAGTGGTGACGCCCTCGGATCCGGCGGTCTGGAGGATCGGAGCGGCCGCTACGCCGCGGACCGTCGATGAACCCGAAGGGGCGCCCCGCCAGCGGCGAAGCGCCTGGACCAATTGTTTTGGGTGGGCTCTAAACGTGGGCGAGGTGCCGAGCGCCCGCTACGCCCACCGGCAGGAGGCTGAGAAAGAGAAGCAGGCACGAGAAGCTCCTCGTGCGGTCGCGGACTGCGCTTTCGCGCGCTCCAGTGCGAACCCACCTTGAGGCTTCGAGCCAGCGTGGTGAAACGGGGAGAACCCAGACTCCCAAGCACGAACGACCACCGTTCACAAGCATCTCCCGCGCCCGCCCACAACCGGCGCTAACTGGCAGTCCGTTCACCCGCGCTCGAATCCGTCCCCGACAGTCGGTGCAGCTCGCCGAAACGCTCCGCCGGGAAGGGCTCCGAGCGTTCATCGCTGAAATGCCTGTTAGTCGGCGCATCTGACTAGGACAGCGAGAAGGCCTCGGCCGCCGCGTCTAGGGCAGGAAGCTCCGCAGGAAAGCATCGTCACTGCGGAAGCAGATCGGAAACCGGCTTTCGCGCCGACGCTGCGCCACGGATCACCGATCACCTGCGCTACTCCCTCTGCAACCGCAGGCGCCTGCGTTAGCGGCAGCGCGAGCGTCCGCCCCGAGCGATGCTCGTCGCCGCCGCGACGCTCCAACACGATCTCGTCGTCCACCCAACCGGCGAGTTGCATAGCGCCCCCCCGCTATAGCGGAAGCAGCGCCTTGAGTGACAGATCTACCCCCGGGCCGCCTATGCTAGCCCGGAACCACGCCGCCTGCAAACATTGGAGCTACGCGAGCGGTCGGTCCGCTTGCGCTTTTGTCCGGGATCGCAGTGGGTTTGCACGCTTGTGCAATCGCGTGATAGGAGCCACCATCATCCCGGACCGTCAAGCGCTCGCTGCCGGGTGCAAAGCGGCCACGGCCGCCGCACGACCGGTGTAGGCGTGAAGCACCAACGCCGCTGGGGAACCAAAGCCTGTTCCTGTTGGACGAGCAGGGGCAGCGGCGTCCGCGGCTTGTGCTCGAGATGCTGGACGTAGTGGTCACCGGAACGTTTGGGTGACGGGGTTCTCACAGATTTCTGGCGTGCCCGCGGTCCCAGTGCGTCGCTCGGACCGGCGGGGCCGCGAGGTCTCGCCGGCCCGCCCGGGTCACCGGGGTGTCGGAACCAATGTGGGCAGCAGTTCGCCCAGTGCGGCGTCGATTTTGAGCTCGGCGAGCGGGTCGCCACGGGTCGCGCCCCGGTTGACGATCGCTACCGGTACCCGCTGCTCCCGGGCCCGGTGCACGAACCGCAGCCCTGACATCACGCTCAGCGAGGATCCGAGCACGAGGAGACAGGCCGAGCCGTCGACGAGCTCAAAGCAACGCTGCACCCGGGGCCGCGGCACGTTCTCGCCGAAGAACACGACGTCGGGTTTGAGCAGATCGGCTCCGCAGCACTCGCAGCCGACCAGCCGGAAGCGCGCGACCTGCTCATCGGCCAGCTCGACGTCCCCGTCGGGGTGGCTGGCCGCGACCGCCGCCCAATCCAGATCCGGGTTGGCGGCGCGCAGCCGCTGATCCAGCGCGTCCCGGGTGCTGCGCCCGCCGCACTCCAAGCACACAACCCGAGCGAGCGTGCCGTGTAACTCGATGATGTCTCGGGCGCCGGCGGCCTGATGTAACCCGTCGACGTTCTGGGTGATGATCCCGTCCACCACCCCGGCGTGCTGCAGCGCAGCCACCGCACGGTGCCCCGCGTTGGGCGCCGCCGCACCGATCCGCCGCCACCCGATATGAGCGCGAGCCCAATAGCGCCGACGAGCGGCCGGCGCGCCGCGGAAATCGGCGATCGTCATCGGCAGCCGGGCGCGGAGCGCGCCGCTCGGACCGCGATAGTCCGGGATACCGGACTCGGTCGACAGCCCGGCGCCCGACAGCACACACACGCCGCCGCGACCCACGAGCTCAGCGAGCCGGTCTCTCACAAAACCATCCATCGGCTCAGTATGGCCGTGGCACGCCGGCACACTCACCGCTGGCTGGAGCCGAGCAGCCGTGTCGGCTGGATCCGCACTGAGCGCACGTGGCAGGCCAGTGCGGCCAACGTCATCGCCGCGTCGCGCGTCTTGACCGGCGCGGTCCCCCGAGATCAAAGCAGCCCTCCAGCCGCCGAACCGCAGGTCCGTGGCGAGATCGACATCGTCTCGCCCGATCGCAACGGAGCCGCCACCTCCCGATGCGAAGCCGCGGCCGGCTCAGGACAGGCCAAAGCGCGGGCCCGGCGACTGATCGAACAGCTCGCGCGGGTCCAGGCGGTCCATCCACCCCTGCACCGCCCGGCTGCGCATCAACTCACCGACGTCCTCGGGCGAGAGGGCGGCGGTCAGATAGCGCTCGTCGCGGGGGCCGGTCAGCAGCACAAACGAGAACAGCATCTGGTCGATGAGCGCCATCGGGACCGCCGGCACGTCGGGATCTGCAATCAGCAGGTTGAGCAGATCCTGGCGGCGGCGCAGCGACTGCAGCACCGTCGCGAGGTTGCCGGCCGCCTGCACGGCGATCGCCTCCAGACGTGGCGAAGGACCGTGTCGGACGTAATGCTCGTGCACGACCTCGAGCAGCTCGGCGTGGTCGAGCAGGAGCCCGGCCGCTGCCTCCTGGCGGGCGATCAAAAAGAGCGCGTCGGGCTCGTGACCATAATCATCGCCGAGATCCGCGTCGGCGAGGAGCGCTTCGCGGAGCGCCAACGTGGGCGCGGGCACCGGATCAGACTCCGGATGAGCACCGTCCTGGCCGATGGACGGGGCCATCCCGACCGGGCCGGGCGCGCGGTCCTTGACCCTGGATTCCCAATGGTGGATCCACCCCTCGATGTCGTACTGGATCGCTAGCGCGCGCAGCTCGTCGGCGCCGAGCAGCGCCTCGGGCTCAGGCGGCGTCTCGGCGATCGCCACGAGGCCGTAGATCACCCGAGCGAAGGCGCCGAGTGCTCCGAGCGGAAGCCATCCCGCAGGCAGCGCGTCGCGCAGGCCCATGTACATCACGGCCTCAAACGCGCGGCGGTTGAGCTGGGCGGCCTGACGGGCCCGCGCCAGCGCGGGACCGCGCAGCTCGCCGCCGTTGGCGCCGTCTTCGGAGCGCTCGGTGAGCGATTGCAGCGCGGCGCTGGAGACGCTGTACGAGGCGTACAGGGTGACGGCGAGCTGGCCGAAGCTGAGCGGCTTGTTCTTCTCACGGCGAAACGGCACACGCACCGGGCCCATCATCGCGGTTCGCTCCTCCCGCAACCCCGGCCCATGCTGATTAGTCCGTGGCGGGAATCGCGTCGATCTGGTGAGCCAGGCGAATTCCGGCCATTAGCCCGGTCGTCTCAGCCGGTAGGCCGGACGCTGAGGGCGGACGGCGTACAAAGGCAGATCAAGGATTCTGCATGACGCTCCGCGCGCCCCAGATTCGGCGACCATTGCCAAATCACGTGCAGACGGCGTTGGCTGGCTGCCGCTGGTCGTTCATTGCGGCGCTCGGGCAGCCCCGTGGGCGTCCGCGGCCAGGGGTCCGCGGGGACGGGTGATCAGCGCCGCGGAGCCTGATGTCTCAGTACGGGAGTTCGACGCCGCGGGCGGGCTTGAACGTTCGCTTCTCGGGATATACGCAGACGTCGCCGGGAATCAGGTCGCCGATGGTCACGAGCTGCATCCCGTTCGCTCCGACCTCGATGCGGTGCCCGACTCCCGTGTTCTGCGGGCACAGCCAGAAGGATCCGGATTGCAGCGGGTGTGCCTCCTCGCCGAGGCGCGCGACCCCCTGGCCACTGCGGACAAACCACGCCTCCTCACGCGCTGAGTGGAAGTGCAGCTCGGTGTTGTGCGTCTCGGGTGGCATCTCATCCTGTGCGAACACGAGCCTGTCCGATCCCATATCGCGCGCATCCCGGGTGGCGTGGGCCAGGCGGCCGTCACGACCCACCGCGAGCGGGAGCTCGGCGAGGCTACGAATCGTCGGTGGTCTTTGGCGGGTTGGCTCAGGCAGCTCCAGCGGGCCGAGCTCAGCATCCGCGGCGAAGGGGTGTGCGCTACCGGCCGGCGACCACACCGGGCCGAGCCAGAACTGTTGCGTCCGTGGCAGGTAGGTGATGTTCGTCCGGGAACCCTCGGCAGCCACGAGCACTGTGAGCCCCTCATCGCCGGCGATGAGCGTGTGGGCACGTTCGTTCGCCGGGTGCCAGAGCAGGTCGTCTACGCCGATCCTGTACGTGTGCACGTCACCCGGGCCTGAGGTCTGATAGCTGAGGCCTCCACCCGCCAGGACCAGAAACACCTCGTCTTCATCGGCGTGAGAGTGCGGCGGCGTGGAGCGCCTTCCCGGATCGATCTCGATCAGCGCGATGCCGAGCCGCTTGGCGCCGCACGCCCTGCCCAGACGTCGACGCGTCGCACCAATCTCACCGCACTCCCAGCGATGGGAAGGAACGTCCTCAACGCGGATCGGGAGGCCGTGCGACATATCGACAGCATGCCAGCCCGAGGCAGGGCCCGACCGCCGACGGACAACGCGCGTCACATCCGTCAGCGCCGCCCAGACTGACTGGTTCGCGCTATCGCCTCAGCGAGAAAGTCCTGCTCTGCCGTGGGTGTCCAGCTCGGTGTAGCTACTTGAGGCCATCACGATCACTGGCAACTCAGCCCGGGTGCCAATGGTCAGGAGGTCGGTAATCCGGGCCCGGCCCAAATCACGGTCGTCGCCAAGACGAGACGTCAGACGCGGGTAGCGATCGAAATCCGTCTCATGTGGCAGTAGCCGAATCACAACGTTGTTTCGCAGAGGGCGAGCTCGCCGATCCCGTTACGCCTCAGGGCTCCCAGACGCTCGCTGCTCTGCGCCTGATTGGCGTGAGCCTAGACTCCGGACGGTGGACACCGCCGCGCGCAGCCTGGCCCACTGGAGCGAGGAGAGTCGGGCCGAAATGGACGCGTTCTACGCACTCGCGCGCCGGGATTATGAGCGTCTAGCTCGAGGCTTCGTCAACCATTCGGCCTGGCTGCGTCGCGTTGCCGACGGGCGCCGACGTATCACGTTGCTCGATGTGGCCTGCGGCTCAGGAAAGTTCCCGGAGGCGTTACAGGATTTCGGCGGTGTCGGCGCCTTATCCGGTGAGCTACAGATCGACTACGACCTGCTCGACCCGTCTCCCTTCTCGCTGTTGGAGGCCGCGCAAGCGCTTCGCCCGCCGTTCGTCGGGGCCGCTCGCCACGAAACCCTCGTGCAGGAGCTCGACGACGCCGTCGGACCGTTCGACGTCGTCTGGGCCACCCACGCGCTTTACTCCCTCACGCCTACCGCGGTCCGCGCGGCGGCCGCACGCATGCTCGCCGCACTCGCGCCCGGTGGCGCGTTGCTCATCGCCCAGGGCAGCCGCGAGGGCCACTACCTGCGCTTCTACCGCCACTTCCTCGACGACCTCCGCGACGGCCAGGGCACGTTGTACGCCGCGTCAGAGGATCTTGCCGAGGCGCTGCGTGCCTGCGGCGCCG
>Ga0302325_10010059_pt1 | contig 20551 bp, 12 predicted proteins | sample Palsa_T0_2_FD_201948 | JGI IMG/M metagenome (GOLD analysis project Ga0302325, IMG submission 201948) | Peat permafrost microbial communities from Stordalen Mire near Abisko, Sweden - Palsa_T0_2 | ecosystem: Environmental > Terrestrial > Soil > Palsa > Peat permafrost | place: Sweden: Abisko...
GGCGCGACGATCTCGGCACACCCGATCGCTTCGATGTCTATTACGGGATGGCCGACAACAGAATAGGCGTGGCGCGCCTGGACTTGCCGGATCAGTTACCGACGGAAGCAGTTGCCGACTCGGCGGAGGCAAGAGTCTAGCGCGCTCTAAGATCATTTGCGTGGTCTGTTGAGGAGCAGCCCCTGGGGGACACAGCATAGGCGTCTTCAACCCGGGATTCATCGTTCCGAATCCATGGCATTCAAAGTCGGGGCGGCTCTGTGTGAGCATTTCTGTTCGACAACGGGCGCGGTGCGTCGCCAAAATCTCTAGCGGTTTAGCATCCTAAAGATTCACTCAAGCGGTAAGCCCACATAGTTCTCGGCGAGGGAGGTGGCGGCAGCGCGCGAACTCATCACATACTCCAACTCAGCTACCTGCCGTTTGCGATCGAACGGAGAAGCGTCGTCAAAAACGTGCAATAGCGAAGTCATCCACCAGGAGAAGCGCTGAGCCTTCCAAATCCGGCGCAAACACGTACCTGAGTATGCATCGAGCTTCCCGCCATCATTTTCTTGATATCGTGCCCTAAGCGCTTCCGCGAGATAATGCACATCGGCAAGTGCCAGGTTCATTCCTTTTGCGCCAGTTGGTGGGACAATATGCGCCGCGTCGCCGGCAAGAAATAGGCGGCCGAACTGCAGGGGCTCGACAACGAAGCTGCGCATACCGGTGACCCCCTTTTGCAGAATTCTGCCCTCTTTCGGACGCCAGCCGTTCATGCATCCGAGACGTGTGTGAAGTTCGCTCCAGACGCGATCATCGCTCCACTCCGCAATATCCTCATCAGGCTCGCATTGAAGGTATAACCTTGTTACGCGCGGCGATCGCATACTGTAAAGAGCGAACCCCCGCTCGTGGTGCATGTAGACCAACTCTTCCCTTGACGGCGGGGCTTCCGCGAGAATTCCAAGCCAAGCAAATGGATAAGTACGGTCGTAGGTGGTCAGCGCTCCCTGTGGGAAAGACGATCTTGAAACGCCATGAAAGCCATCGCATCCGGCAATGTAATCGCAGAAGATGGTGTCGACATTGCCTTGGTTCTCCACGCAAATTGAGGCGCGGCTCCCTTCGATGCCGTGCAACGAAACCTCACCACATTCAAATCGGAGATCGCCACTGTCGCTCAGTCGGCGGCTAATGAGATCCTTTACGACCTCCTGCTGACCATAGACAGTGACGGCCTTTCCGGTGAGTTCGACGAATGGGATGCGATGAAGCCGGCCGTGGTGGCCCAACTCAATGCCCTCATGACGGAGGCCTTCCCGCTCCAGACGTTCGGCGACACCTGCGTCGCGGAGCATTTCGACGCTTGTGTGCTCCAAAACTCCGGCGCGTACGCGATCCTCGCAATATGTGCGTGACTTTGCCTCCAGCACAATGGACGCAATGCCATGCTGGTAGAGCAAATGAGAGAGCATAAGGCCAGCCGGCCCTGCGCCTATGACTCCAACTTGAGTTTCGAACTTTGCCATTGATCTCTCTACTATTTATGACTCTAGCGCTCGCTCAGCACGGATCTTCGGCAGTTGCCTCGGCAGGGGCATTCACTTTGCCATTTTGACTTCCTTCGATGTAAAGCAGCATTATTACGCGCGCGCATAAAGCCATACAACATGTGCGATAATCGGCTACCTAAATAGTGAAGACATGCGCGGAGAGACCGTAGTGTATTTAGGGGATGAATGCTCACAATTCCATGAGTCTTTCAGGCTTGAGCGGACGTCCTTTGCGATAGGAATATTGCGACACAATCGAAGGGGATTCCCGGAATTCGCGCACCGATGCGCGTGAGCGCAACTCGGTGCTGTTCCGATCCACCTAACCGTGAGGTTTGTTCCTTTTCGCAGCTGCGGCTCTTGTGGTGCGTTCGCTGCAAAACGGATGAAAGACAAGTCCGCAATAGGACGGCAAGAAAGGCAGACAACCGTGATTAAGTTTCTTGTAAGCCTGAACCGCATAAACCTGTTGGTTCTCGCCGCTGCTTTTGTAACAGCCCCACTTGCAATTGCGCAGTTTCCGGGAATGCAGCAGCCGAAGCACTATCTTTGGTCTGACACCGCATTGTCCCCGGATGAGCGTGCCGACATGGTGATCAAGGAACTCACGCTGGAGGAGAAGATCTCTCTTCTGCATGGACAGGGCTTCTCGTTCAATGCCACAGGTCCGACCGAGTCCAACGGCGGCGCCGGATATTCGGTTGGGATTCCACGCGTAGGTATTCCCGCAATTCAGATGGCGGACTCAGCGTATGGCGTAACCCGAGGAGCCGCTTCCGGACGCTATTCCACCGCTCTCCCCAATAACCTCGCTGCCGCTTCTTCCTGGGATCCACAAGCTGCCTTCGAATATGGCGCCCTGATTGGCCGTGAATTGCGCCAGGAGGGCTACAGCATGTCACTCGGCGGAGGCGTCAATCTGCCGCGCGAGCCGCGCAACGGCCGCACCTTTGAATACCAGGGCGAAGATCCATTGCTTGCGGGCACATTGGCTGGCAATTTCGTTAAGGGAGTGCAGTCGCAGCATGTAATCGGCGACCTGAAGCATTACGCCATCAACGACCAGGAGAGCGGCCGCAATGCCGTGAATGCAAACATCGACAAGCGGTCGATGCGCGAGACGGATCTGCGCGCCTTCGAGATTGCACTCAAAATCTCAGATGCTGGCGCATTCATGTGCTCCTACAACAGAGTGAACGGGGACTATGCCTGCGAAAACAGCTACCTACTCACAGATGTCTTGAAGAAGGATTTTCACTTTCAGGGATTTGTGCTTTCCGATTGGGGTGGGACACACTCCGCCGCTAAAGCCTCACACGCGGGTCTCGATCAGGAACAACCGGGTAAGAACTTCTTCGGCGACGCTTTGCAAAAAGCTGTCGAAAGCGGCGAGGTATCTCAGGACGAAATCAACGATCACGTTCATCGCATCCTGCGCACAATCTTTGCTTCCGGCTTGTTTGATAACCCTGTGATCAAACAGGTTCCGGATGTAGAGGGCGGGTACGTTGTGGCGCAGAGGCTCGCCGAAAAAAGCATCGTTCTGCTCAAGAACGAGCGAAATGTTCTCCCACTGGATGGCGGAAGACTGCATTCCGTCGTGTTGATTGGCGGGCATGCCGATGTAGGTGTGCTCACCGGCGGCGGATCGGCCCAAGTCGATGCACCAGGAGGCTCCGTGGTTCCTCCACCCCCCCCGCAGCCGGGTGCGAATCCCATGGCGAACTTCGCGAGGCGCCAGGTGTGGTTGCCGAGTTCGCCTCTGCGCGCGTTGGTCGCGAAATTGCCTTCGGGCAAGGTCACCTACGTCTCCGGCGACGATCTTGCCGTTGCAGCCGCCGCTGCCAAAGCGGCCGACTTCGCAATCGTCTTCGGATACCAGCATGAGTCGGAAGGCATGGACCTGAAGTCGCTGGACCTTAGCGAGGATCAGAACAAGCTGATTGAAACGGTGGCCGCCGCGAATCTCAAAACGATTGTTGTTTTGGAAACGGGCAGCCCGGCCACCATGCCCTGGATCGACAAGGTTGCGGGAGTAGTTGAAGCCTGGTATCCGGGAATCCGCGGCGCAGAGGCACTGGCGAATCTGCTCACAGGCGAAGTGAATCCCACCGGCAAACTGGCCATCACTTTTCCCAAAAGCGACGCTGATCTGCCGCATCCCACACTTGTATTGCCGCTGCCAGCCTCGCAACCACAGCGTCCGGCGCCAGGCGCCGATATTTCGAGCTTCATGGCGATGATGGCGAAAGGCCTGCCACCGTTTGAGACTTATTACGATGAGAAGCTGAAGGTTGGATACAAGTGGTACGACGCGGAGAAAAAGCCGGTACTTTTCCCGTTCGGCTTTGGCCTCTCCTACACGAGCTATGCCTATTCCGGGCTGTCGGTGAAGAACGGCGATCAGCTTACCGTTTCCTTCACCGTGAAGAATACTGGTAAACGTGCTGGAACGGAGATTGCACAGGTATACGCGTCTTTGCCAGATTCAGCGGGCGAGCCGCCCAAGCGTTTGATCGGGTGGGCTCGAGTTGAGTTAGCGGCCGGCGAGTCAAAAGTGGTGACGATTCCTGTTGAGCGCGATCATCTCACTGTCTACGATGAGGCAGCCGATGCCTGGAAACTCGTTCCCGGCAGCTACGCCATCATGGCCGGAGGCTCTTCGCAGGATCTGCCGCTTCACCAGCAACTGGACCTGCAATAGCGGAATCCACACGCATCGAAACTATGAAGGCGGCGACCCAACTATGCTGGATTTCCAGACAGTTGGGTCCGCTCTCTGTGTCGACCGTCAGCGCACCAGATTGGTTTTGGCGAGATCGATAATCTCATTGCCGCGACCATCGAGAACAGCTTTGATCATAAACAAGCTGAAACCCTTGATTTGATCGACGGTAATGGTCGGAGGCATGGAGAGCTCCTGTCGGCTCACGATCGCTTCAACCAGAGCCGGCCCGTCATGACGGAGTGCCTGCTCGATCATCGGCTTGACTTGATCCGCTGTCTCGGCTCTGAGACCAAGGATGCCGGCTGCCTCGGACATCTTTGCGAAATCAGGGTTGTGCAGATTAGTTCCAAAATCGAGGATACCCGCGGCCTTCATTTCCAACTCAACAAAGGCCAACGAACTGTTGTTGAAGACGATCAACTTCACAGGCAAATTCAACTGGCGAAGCGAGAGCAGATCGCCCATCAGCATCGCGAGTCCACCGTCTCCGGAAAGGGAGATAACCTGACGGGTAGGATGGCTGACCTGTGCCCCAATCGCCTGCGGGAGCGCATTTGCCATGGAGCCATGGGTGAAGGAGCCAAGCAACCGGCGCTTGCCATTCATATGGAGATAACGCGCGGCCCAAATCGTCGGCGTACCAACGTCGCAGGTAAACACTGCGTCCTCGGCCGCAAGCTCGTTCAAAATTCTCGCGACATTCTGCGGATGGATCGGCTTTCCTCCCGATTCGCCCGTGGCCAGATCGTCAAGGCCCTTGCGCGCCTCGGCATAATGTTTGAGCGAGGTAGTCAAATGAGCCTCATCCGAATTCGCGCGCAGATGGGAGACGAGCGCGGTGATGGTGGCCTTTACGTCGCCGACCAGGCCCAAATCAACCTTTGTGCGACGACCAATCTGCTCGCCCCGAATGTCGATCTGGACGACGGTTGCGTTTTGAGGATAAAACTGCTGATAGGGAAAGTCCGTTCCGAGCATTAGCAGCGTGTCGCAATTCATCATTGCGTGATAGCCCGAAGAAAAGCCAAGAAGGCCCGTCATTCCAACACTGAAGGGGTTGTCGTATTCGACAAACTCCTTGCCGCGCAAGGCATGTACGATGGGGGCTTTCAGCTTACCGGCGAGTTCGATCAACTCCCCGTGCGCTTCGGCGCAGCCGGCGCCGGCAAGAATCGTCGTCTTTTTGGACTGATTTAAGAGTGCTACCAAGGCCACGATCTCGTCCCCGGCCGGGCACACCGTGGGTCTCGCTTCATGAAAATGGAGGCGCGGCCCGGACTCGACGGCATCCCGCAAAGCTACATCTCCTGGCAGGGTAATCACGGCAACGCCACGCCGCGAGATCGCGGTTTGCATGGCAATCTCAAGTACGCGTGGCATCTGTTCGGGCTGCGAAACCAGTTCGCAATAGTGGCTGCATTGCGCGAAGAGATGTTCAGGATGGGTTTCCTGGAAGTATCCGCTTCCTATTTCGTTGCTCGGGATCTGCGCCGCGATGGCAAGGACGGGAACCCGGTTGCGGTGACAGTCGTACAGTCCGTTGATCAAATGCAGATTTCCGGGGCCGCAGCTCCCGGCACAAACCGCTAACTTTCCGGTGAGGTGGGCTTCCGCCCCAGCGGCGAAGGCCGCCGCCTCTTCATGGCGCAGATGGATCCAATCCAGTTTTCCGGTCGCGCGGATCGAGTCGGTGATGCCATTGAGCGAGTCACCGGAAACTCCATAGATTCGCTGGACTCCTGCTCCCGCGAGAACATCCACTAATAGATCCGCTACTTTTTTCTTCGCCATGAAGCCCTCTTTTCTTGGGGAATTTTGAGGAAACTCACGTGAACTGCTCGCACTTAGTAGAGAGCGGATTACCTCTCCGGTCAAGCACCGCGCAAAGATAGGCGCAACCACAATGCTGACAGCCACTTCGGTCAACCAATTAAGAGCGAATCGCCACCTTTCGTTGGCACCTTCTCATTATCCGAGATCAGGTTGAATGTGACTGAGGTACTGCAAACGATGGAATGCGAGCGATTCTGCTCATAAGTCATCGGCGGGGTTAGGAATCATGGCAACAAGGGTCTCCGTCGAGCCTGCAGTTGTTAGAAGGACGAAGTAGAGCGCATTTCAAGATACAGCAGTTGATGCGAAAGTGCAGCACGGTCCGCACAATCCTTCATATACACCCGAGTCTCATGCGGGAAAGGTCCGCGGTAACCGAGCCAATTCCTCGGATTGGAAGGATAACTATGGCTCCAGAGCAGCGGATCAAGCTCGGCGGTCTTTCGGAAGCAACTCCAGAATTGCGACAAGTCGAGAGAGTTGATTGGGCCTGGGCCAGCCGTGTCCAGCACGTTCGAGATGGGAACATCTATCTTCCATCGCCGCGCAAGGATCGGGTGAAGAATTGAAGTTACTTCGGGACTGGAAGATGCAGTTCGCGTTCGGGATTGCCGTGATCGCTCTGCTGTTCATGGGGACTGTCTCCTATCGTTGGATCGTCGTTTCGGAAAACAGCAATGGGTGGGTGCTCCATACTCACGAGGTCTTAGGCAACCTCAATGGACTGCTCCTCTCGATGGAGAGCGTCCAATCTAGCTCTCGCGGATTTGTATTGACGGGCGGTGAGTCTTACCTGACGTCCTATGCCGCCAGCGTTTCAAATGCGCGAAAGCAGGAAGCAGCTGTCCGCAGTCTGACAGTCGATAACTCTCGCCAACAAGTGCGACTTCCAGAACTAGAGAGTTTGATCGCAGAAAAGATCGAGTTCGCGAAGAAAATAATTGCCCTACGCCGAACCATGGGGTTCGAGCCAGCGGCGGAAGTCGTTCGAAGCGGACAAGGTCAGCAGATCATGACCCGGTTTCAAGCGGAAGTTGGCGCGATGAAGGACGAAGAACTGCGGCTGCTGGCGCTGCGCCAAGTCGACGCGGAGAGGCGCGCGAGGCAGACCAAGGATATTTTGCTCTTCGGGATGATGCTAGCGGTCTTGGTGACCGCCGGAGCGGGATGGAGTGTCCGGCGCGATTTCCTGGCTCGCAAGCTTGCTGAGGAAATGCAACACGACGGTGAGGATCGTTTCCGGGACCTGGCAAACAACATCTCTCAACTTGCCTGGATGGCCGATGAGAAAGGCTCGATCTTCTGGTACAACCAGCGTTGGTTCGACTACTTTGGCGCCACAGCGAATGAGGTTGGCCGTCGGGGCTGGGCAGAAACGGTTCATCATCCTGAGCATATGCAGCGGGTCCTGGAAAAGTTCAACCGGTGTATTGCGACCGGCGAGATTTGGGAAGATACATTTCCTCTTCGCGGCGCGGACGGCGTGTACCACAATTTCCTGTCGCGGGCAGTTCCCATCCGCGATGGGGAGGAAAAAGTGCTTCGCTGGTTTGGGACAAACACCGACATCAGCGAGATCCAACAATCGGAGAAAGATCTGGCGGGGTCGGAGGATCGGTACCGTGGATTGCTGGAGGCAGCGCCGGACGCGATGGTCGTAGTGAGCCAGAGCGGCGAGATTGTTCTTCTGAATCTTCAGGCTGAAAAGCATTTCGGCTATCGCCGCGATGAGTTGATTGGCCAGGAAGTGACGAACATCATTCCTGAGGGATTCGCGGCACGGCTTATCGCGGATGGAACGCGCACGGCGTCTGAGGCACTCGCGCAGCAGATCGGCACCGGGATTGAACTCAACGGCCTGCGGAAAGATGGAAGTGAGTTTCCCATCGAGATCATGCTCAGCCCGCTGGAAAGCACTGAGGGCATTTTGGTGACGGCGGCGATCCGCGATATTACCGTGCGCAGGAACGCAGATAAGCACCTGATGCAAATGGAGAGCAGATATCGGGGGCTTCTGGAAGCTGCGCCGGACGGAATGGTGGTCGTGAACCAGCGCGGAGAGATCGTCCTGTTGAACGCTCAGGCCGAAAAGCACTTCGGATACCGCCGCGATGAGCTGATTGGCCAGGAGGTAACGAACATTATTCCGGAGGGGTTCGCCGAGCGGTTGATCGCGGACGGAACGCGCACAGCGGCTGAAGCGCTTGCGCAGCAGATCGGCACAGGGATCGAACTCAACGGGCGGCGGAAAGATGGAAGCGAGTTTCCCATCGAGATCATGCTGAGCCCGCTCGATAGCGCTGAGGGCATTCTGGTGACTGCGGCTATCCGCGATATCACAGTGCGCAATGATGCGGACAAGCACCTGATTCAAATGGAAAGCAGATATCGGGGACTTCTGGAAGCGGCGCCCGATGGAATGGTAGTCGTCAACGAGCGCGGAGAAATTGTCCTGTTGAACGCCCAGGCGGAAAAGCATTTTGGATACCGCCGCGATGAACTGATTGGCCAGGAAGTCACAAATATCATTCCCGAGGGCTTTGCCGAGCGGCTTATCGCGGACGGAACGCGCACGGCGGCCGAAGCGCTTGCGCAGCAGATCGGCACCGGGATCGAACTCAACGGCCGGCGGAAAGATGGAAGCGAGTTTCCCATCGAAATCATGCTCAGTCCACTCGAGAGCGCCGAGGGAGTTCTAGTGACTGCGGCCATCCGCGATATCACCGTGCGCAAGGACGCGGAAAAACATCTGGCGCAGATGGAGGCCCGCTATCGGGGGCTACTCGAGGCGGCGCCGGATGGAATGGTGGTCGTCAACCAGCGCGGAGAGATCGTGCTGCTGAATGCTCGTGCCGAGAAGCAGTTCAGGTATTGGCGAGACGAGCTTTTGGGGCAAAAGGTGAAGAGCATCATTCCCGAAGGATTTGCCGAACGGCTAATTGCGGACGGAACACGTACTGCGGCCGAAGCGTTGGCGCAGCAGATCGGCACCGGTATCGAACTCATTGGGCAGCGCAAGGATGGGAGCGAGTTTCCCATCGAGATCATGCTGAGCCCCCTCGAGAGCACTGAGGGCATTCTGGTGACCGCAGCCATCAGAGATATCACCGTTCGCAAAGACGCGGAGACGCACCTGGCCCAGATGGAAGGCAGGTATCGGGGACTTCTGGAAGCGGCACCGGATGGAATGGTGGTCGTGAACCAGCGCGGAGAGATCGTCCTGTTGAACGCTCAGGCCGAAAAGCATTTCGGATACCGCCGCGATGAGCTGATTGGCCAGAAAGTAACGAACATCATTCCGGAGGGCTTCGCCGAGCGGCTGATCGCCGACGGGACACGGACCGCGGCCGAAGCGCTCGCGCAGCAGATCGGTACCGGAATCGAACTCAACGGGCGGCGGAAAGATGGAAGCGAGTTTCCCATCGAGATCATGCTGAGCCCGCTCGATAGCGCCGAGGGCATCCTGGTGACCGCAGCCATTCGCGATATCACCGTACGCAAGGACGCGGAGAAACATCTGGCGCAGATGGAAGGCAGATATCGGGGACTTCTGGAAGCGGCACCGGACGGAATGGTGGTCGTCAACCAGCGCGGAGAAATCGTGCTGTTGAATGCTCAGTCGGAGAAACAGTTTGGGTACCTCCGCAATGAACTGATAGGCCGGAAGGTTAAGAGCATCATCCCCGAGGGCTTTGCGGAACGCCTGATCGCCGATGGTACGCGTACCGCGGCAGAAGCGCTGGCGCAGCATATCGGAACCGGAATTGAACTCAATGGCCTCCGCAAGGATGGAAGTGAGTTTCCCATCGAAATCATGCTCAGCCCACTTGAGAGCGCCGAAGGAATTCTGGTGACGGCGGCGATTCGAGATGTTACGACCCGCAAGGAAGCCGAAGCTAATCTTGTGCAGAACGTAAAAGAGCTGAATCGTTCCAATGAAGAGCTGGAACAGTTCGCCTATGTTGCGTCTCACGATTTGCAGGAACCCCTCCGGATGGTGGCCAGCTATACGCAGATTCTATCCCGGCGGTACAAGGGAAAACTGGACTCGGACGCTGACGAGTTCATTGCCTTTGCGGTAGATGGGGCCAACCGCATGCAACGCCTGATTCAGGATCTTCTGACCTTTTCGCGGGTTGGGAAAAAAGGACAGGATCTGCTCGATATTTCAAGTGATGACGCGTTGCAGCAGGCGATCCTCAACCTGCGCGGCGCCATCGAGGACAGCGGTGCGCTCGTGACGCACGGCCCTATGCCTGAGGTCAGGGCGAATGAGATTCAACTAACCCAGCTGTTCCAGAACCTTGTCGGCAACGCCATCAAGTACCAAGGACCCGGAATTCCGCACATTCACATCTCCGCGGCAAAGAATGGGGCCCCGAGGTGGGCCTTCTCGGTCAAGGACGACGGATTGGGAATCGATCCGCAGTTCTTCGAGAGGATCTTCGGCATGTTCCAGCGGCTTCACAAACGCGACGAGTTCGCCGGTACTGGAATGGGACTGGCGATCTGCAGGAAGATCGTCGAGCGGCACGGCGGCTTCATCTCAGTCGAGTCGACACCAGGGGAAGGATCGACGTTCCACTTTACTTTGGCAGAAAGTGAGAAGAAGTCATGAAGTCCATCGGAGAGAAACAATGTCGATAGAAGTCCTCTTGATAGAAGACAGTCCCGGCGATGTGCGGCTGACACAGGAAGCGTTTCGCGAGGCAAACAGTCGCATCCGTTTGCATGTGGCTTCCGACGGCGTCGAAGCAATGGCTTTTCTGAGGCATGAAGGGATCCACATCGATGCACTGCGTCCGGACTTCATCCTGCTTGATCTTAATTTGCCGAAGATGGATGGGCGCGAGGTTCTTGCTCATATCAAGAACGATGAGAGTCTGAAAACCATTCCCACGATCATCCTGACCACTTCCAGTGCGGAAGAAGATATCGTCAGGAGTTACCAATTGCACGCGAATTGCTATCTGAGCAAGCCGGTACAGTTGAACGAATTCGAGAGCGTAGTGAAGAGCATCAACGACTTTTGGCTGACAAGGGCCAAGTTGACTCAGAGGAGACTGGACGAATGAGCCGGCAACCTAACAATACTGGGCCTGGGATGAACTTTGGATTTCACTCTGGCTGGAAGCGAGAGGGAGTCATGATGCTCCGAGGAGAAGAGAAATGTCGATAGAGGTCCTTTTAGTCGAAGACAGCCCCGGGGACGTCCGACTGACGACGGAGGCGTTTCGCGACGCAAACAGGCTCATTCATTTGCATCTAGCTTCGGACGGTGTGGAGGCCATGGCCTTCTTAAGGAATGAGGGGATCCACATAGATGCCCCGCGTCCTCACTTCATCCTGCTCGATCTGAACTTGCCGAAGATGGATGGCCGCGAAGTCCTTGCTCAAATCAAGAACGATGTGAACCTGAAGACCATTCCCACGATCATCCTGACCACATCCACCGCGCAAGAGGACATCGTTCAGAGCTATCAACTGCAGGCGAATTGCTATCTCAGCAAGCCGGTACAGCTGGACGAATTCGAAGCGGTAGTAAAGAGCATCAACGATTTCTGGCTGACCAGGGCCAAATTGCCGGAGCAGAGGTAAGGCGCATGATCAAGCGACAAATCAACGTAATGCTCCTGATTGAAGATAATCCAGGCGATGCTCGCCTCATCAAGGAGATGCTTCAGGAACAAAGCTCTCAGAAGATCGAGTTGAAGCACGTGGAGTGCATGGGAGATGCCGAGAAACACCTTGCGGCTAATGCGATTGACGTCATTCTGCTTGATCTGGGGTTGCCCGATGCCCAAGGGCTGGATGCCGTGCGGCGAGCGCATGCCGCTGCTCGTGGGATCCCGCTGGTCGTGCTATCCGGCCTGGACGACGAGTCAATGGCCATACAAGCCATGCAGGAAGGTGCGCAGGACTACCTCATCAAAGGCCAGATCGAGCCGCGCGAGCTTGTGCGGGCGTTGCGATATGCAGTCGAGCGCAAGAGCATACAGGAAGCCCTGTTCGAGGAACAGGAACGCGCCCAGGTCACGCTCGACTGCATCGGCGATGGGGTGATTAGTACTGACGTTTCGGGAAACATCACGTTCCTCAATATCGTTGCCGAGAAACTGACGGGCTGGTCGTTGCATGAAGTGGTTGGCCGTCCAATGGCCGACGCATTCCGCGTTTTGAATGGCAACACGCGAAAAGTCATTCCGAATCCGATGGTCAAAGCTTCTCAGCAAAATCGAAGAGGGAACCTGCCGACAAACAGTGTCCTCGTACGGCGCGACGGAACGGATATCTTCATCGAAGATTCCGTCTCCCCGATCCACGATCGTAACGGGCAGGTTATCGGGGCGGTTCTTGTCTTTCGGGACGTGAGCGAGTCGCGGGCAATGGCCGACCAAATTGCCCACTTGGCCGAGCATGACTTTCTAACCGGATTGCCGAATCGTTTGCTCCTGAACGATCGCATTGGCCAGGCAATCGCTTTGGCGGAACGTAATCGGGGCAAGATCGCCGTGCTTTTCATGGATATGGATGGCTTTAAAAACATCAACGATTCCCTTGGACACCCTGCCGGTGACGATCTCTTAAAATGCATTGCAAATCGTCTGCGCGATTGTGTCCGTGGACCGGACACAGTAAGCCGGCAAGGAGGCGACGAATTCATCGTTCTTCTTCAAGGAGTGAAGAAGCCGGAGGATGCTGCCATTGCGGCGAAAAGGCTACTGAAATCTCTCTCGGAGACCTATTTCATGGGTCCGCATAATCTCCACATCACCTCGAGCATTGGCGTGAGTATGTATCCCGACGACGGCCCGGATGCGGAGACGCTCATCAAGAACGCAGATACCGCGATGTACCAGGCTAAGGAAAACGGGCGCCAGAGCTTTCAATTCTTCAAGCCCGAGATGAATGTCCGCGCGGTGGAGCGCCAATCCATCGAGGAAGATCTTCGGTGCGCCCTGGAGCGGAATGAATTCACACTGCATTATCAGCCAAAGATCAATCTGACGACACGTGCAATTACCGGAGCGGAAGCACTGCTTCGCTGGACGCATCCCACTCGAGGGTCGGTTTCTCCGGCGCAGTTTATCCCTGTCGCGGAAGACTCCGGCCTGATTGTCCCGATCGGTGCGTGGGTGGTGCGTGAAGCATGCAGGCAAGCTCAGGCGTGGGTGGCCGCCGGCTTGCCTATAGGGTCCATAGCCGTCAACGTATCCGCATTGGAGTTTCGCAACGAAGACTTTCTTGAGAGCTTGTTCGCGACCCTCAAAGAGACCGGTCTGGATCCGAGATCGCTCGAGTTGGAGGTGACGGAGAGCGCTCTAATGAAGAACGCCGAACTTTCATCGACAATCCTCCAAATCCTCCGGAAAATAGGAGTGCGTGTCGCGGTGGACGACTTCGGCACGGGTTACTCCAGCCTGAGCTATCTTAGAAAGTTTCCGCTCGATGCCCTCAAAATTGATCAATCCTTCGTTCGCCAGATTGCCGACTCTCCCGACGGAAACACGATCGTAAGCACGATCATCACCATGGCCCGAAGCCTTCACCTGCGGGTCATTGCTGAGGGAGTTGAGACGCCCGAGGAGTTGGAGTTTCTCCTGGCTCAACAATGCGATGAGGCGCAAGGGTACAAATTCAGCCGCCCAATCCCTGCCGAACAGTTTGAGATGTTGCTCAGGGATGAACAAGCTCATCCATCCTCCGAGTCCAATGGCTCGATGAAAGAAAGAAACAGCGGGAAGAGAACACCGGAGCCGGCGGTTGTTGCGTTCACGCTCGAGAATATGAGGCTTCCAGATCACGAAACACTGAGGCTCATCGCGCGAGAGGGAAGCCTCGAATGTTGAAATTCTTCGGATTGCTTGATTGGCCTTCGTCGGTATAGGAACGGAATGTTCTCGCAGGTCCTTCTAGAGGGGCCGATTATCCCGTGAATGGAAGATTTCGCGGAATGGAAACACACGGATTGCGAGCCGGACAATCGAGGGAATAACCCCGTTTGCCGGAATACAGAACGTGGATACGGCTAAGTAGATATAGGGCGGAAAGTGATAAGCCAACGCCAGGTTGCAAGCTAATCATCGAAGGGGTGGCTGCATGGAATCACAAAAGCGTAGCGCATACAATCAGACCCGAGGATGCTTTCTCGGCTTAGATGTTACTGCTGGTGACTTCTCAAACTCGAGTCTCAACGATTTGATGCCGATTCTCGCAAGCAACTCGGATGCGGGTCTCTGGATGGTGCCCTTTCGAGGATTACCTGTCACGGGTGTGGATATCCTGCTGGATCTCGTCTATCTCGACAGCGATTGCCGTGTCATTGACGTAGTTGAATTCTATCCCGCCTACCGCATCGCGCCTGGCCGTCCGGTCGCTGCAAGTGTGTTGGCATTGCCGTCCCGCATTATCAATTCGTTGCAGACTCAACAAGGCGATCAACTGGTCATATGTGCTCACGCAGAGATGCTCTGGCGCCTTGAGCGGTTCAACCCAATTGGAGCCGGAGGCGCCATACCCAAAGCTATCCGGAACCCCGTCATCCTAGGGCGAGATCGCGAAATGCTGCCAACAAAGGGCTCGGATCTAGCGCAAGCACAAGTTCTCCCCTCGCAGAAGAGCATTCCTTTGGATGAGGCAAACGGAAAAGGCGCGGTCACACCTGAGCCCAGAAGCATTAAGTCTCAGAGGAATTGGTTGGATCGATGGTTTTCCCTTAATCCTGCGGACAAGAGGAAATCCCCTCGAAATCCGGCGCCCGGTCTGTTTGCTTTTTTCTGGACCGGTGGGCCTCCGCTGGCGCACAGCATTCGGAATATTAGTGCGACCGGGTTGTACGTAGTTAGTGAGGAGCGCTGGTACCCCGGCACTCTCGTCCGGATGACGCTCGCAACGGCAGAAAGTGGAGAACAGTCCGAGACCAACTCAGTCACCGTGCTGGCGCGAGCTGTCCGCGATGGCAACGATGGCGTCGGCCTCGAGTTTGTCCGGCCTAGAGGGTTAGATGAGAAGACCACTCGACTCCTAAGGGGGGTGACTGCAGGCAGACCTATGGATTCCTGAAACGGATTGCTAGGTGCGCGCCTCAATACCAACCCGCTTTCAGAACGGGCGGAGGAGTCGTGATGATACGAGTGAGACTAGTTGGGACAGTGCCTGCCAACATGTTCGCGGCCGAGCAGCGTAGTCACTACAGACAACGCATTCAACAGCCCGCAGAAGATATCCCTTTCGGGGCGGGAGACTAAACCGGCTTTGCGTGGCGCCCATGCGTGTGGGAAGAACAACCCGGCTCGGGGCGCCCATTCTTCAGCCGTGACCGCTGCGGCGGACGGAGACGTAGCGGGTGCAATAAGGTCCGTCCATCGAAAATCGAGCTATGCCTCTAGCGAAATCAGTCAAGTAGTCGCCGGTGGTGTGGTCCCATTCAGCACTTCGTGAGAGCGCCTATTTGAAGTACCGCGTCAGACGGCGACCTCGCGGTTTTGCGCCATCGATGCAGATTCGGTTATCGCTTCCTCCACACGAGCTCCACGAAGCTGCCCCCGGCGCAATTCTCGACGCTTCATAAGAAAGAAGAAGACCGGAACAAGAATCAGCACATGAATGGTTGAAGTAATCATGCCACCTACGATGGGGGCGGCGATCGGCTTCATCACGTCCGATCCGATCCCGGATTCCCAAAGGATGGGAGCGAGACTCAAAATCACTGCGGTTACGGTCATGAGTTTGGGGCGAAGGCGCTGTACGGCACCGTCGATTGCGGCCTGTTCGAGAGCAGCCTCTGTCATCGGGGTGCCTTGCGCGAGGCGATGCTCGAGCGCCTCATGCAGATAAACGACCATTACGACGCCGGTCTCGACTGCGATGCCGAAGAGTGCGATGTAGCCCACCCATACGGCGACACTGAAGTTATACCCGAGTAGCCATTGCAGCAAAAGGCCGCCGGACAGGGCGTAGACGGTGGGGAAGATGAGAACAGCTGCCTCCGCAGCGGACTTGAAGACGAGATAGAGCAGCAGAAAAATCACGAAGAAAACGATGGGAAGAATGACGCGCAGGCGTTGTTTGGCGCGAAGTTCGAATTCATATTCTCCTGCCCACCGCCACGTGTAGCCCGCGGGCAAAGTGAGCTTTTGCTGCATGAGCCGATTCGCGCGATCGACAAATCCTCCGTAGTCGTTGGCTTTCAAGTCGAGATAGACGTAGCCGGTGAGTGCGCCGTCCTCATCGCGAATCATCGCGGGACCGCGTGAATAGTAGACGCGCGCAACTTCGCTCACCGGAATCTGCTCTCCGGATGGGGTTGGGATCAGCGCTCTCGAGAGAGCATCGGAGGTGCTGCGGAAATCATGTTGATAGCGAACGGAAATTGGAAAGCGCTCGCGGCCTTCGATGTTCTGTGCTATATCCGCGCCGCCGATTTCGGACCTGACCACACGCTGGACATCGGCAACGCTCAATCCGTATCGAGCGGCTTGAGGCCGGTTCACGTCCACGTTCAAATAGAAACCCTGCGAGACACGCTCGGCGAAGACGGAACTCGTCTCCGGCATGGCGGAGAGAACTTGCTGCATTTGTTCTCCCAGATCCTGAATACGATTGAGATCGGGGCCCTCGATCTTGATGCCGATGGCCGTCTTGATTCCGGTCAGCTCCATGTCGAGACGGTTTTCAACGGGCATGGTCCAGGTGTTGGTCAGGCCGGGGAATTGCAGTTTGGCGTCCATCTCCTCGATCAACTTGTCGTAGGTCATGCCGGGCCGCCATTGGTCGCGCGGCTTCAACATGATCGTTGTGTCGTACATATCGAGGGGCGCGTTATCGGTGGCGCTATCGGATCGGCCGACCGTTCCGAAAACGGTGGCGACCTCTGGAAATGAGTGGATGATGCGGTCCTGCTGCTGCATCAGCGAGACCGCCTGCGTGATCGAGATGCCGGGCAGCGCGGTCGGCATATACAGAGCGGAGCCTTCGTAGAGCGCGGGCATGAACTGATTGCCGATGCGGAAGGCAAGCGGAATGGTGGCGGCGAGGAAGGCGAGATTGAGAGCGACGACGAGCTTCCAATGGCGCAGAGACCAGCGCAGGATGGGTAGATAGAGAGCCTGAGTGATGCGCGCGGCAGGGTTCTTCGATTCGGGGCGCAGCTTTCCACGCAGGAACAAAGGCATGAGAGCCGGCACCAAAGTGATGGAGAGCAGCGACGAGAAAATCAGCGCCAGTGTTTTTGTCCACGCGAGGGGACGGAACATGCGGCCCTCCTGCGCCTCAAGCAGAAAAACGGGAAGAAAAGAAACGACGATGATAATGAGCGAGTAGAACAGGGCCGGACCCACCTGCTGGGCCGCGCCCACAAGGATGCCGCGCCTCTCGCGACCCGTTAGGCTCGCGGTGTCGTCGCGGTCGGCGAGATGACGGTATCCGTTTTCGACCATCACAATGGCTGCATCGATCAGCACGCCAATCGCGAGCGCAAGGCCTCCGAGCGACATAATGTTCGAGCTGACATGCAGGTAGTGCATGGGAATAAACGCTCCGAGAACCGCGATGGGCAGCGTAAGGATAGGAACGAGCGCGGAGCGGAAATGAAAGAGAAAGACGATGCACACGATGCTGACGATGATGGCTTCGAGAATGAGATCGCGCTTGAGCGTGTGGATCGACTGGTCGATGAGCCATGAGCGGTCGTAACCGGTCACGATCTCGACGCCAGGCGGCAGTGAAGGAGCAATCTCTTTCAGCTTTGCTTTCACATTGTTGATGACGTCGAGGGCGTTCATGCCGTAGCGCATCACGACAATGCCGCCCACGGTCTCGCCGTTGCCTTGCCATTCCGCCGCGCCGCGTCGAATTTCGGGCCCCAAGGTGACGGTGCCGAGGTTGCGCACCAGCACCGAGGTTCCGTTCTTGGTGGCTACGGGAACATTCTCGAGATCGGAGATGGACCGCAGATAACCGAGGCCGCGAATCATGTATTCTGCGCCGCCCGCCTCAAGTACGTCGCCTCCGACTTCGTTGGTGCTTTGGCGCACGCGATCGATCACAGTGGAAGCGGAGATGCCATAAGAGAAGAGCTTGTTCGGGTCGAGATTGACCTGGTACTGACGCACGAAGCCGCCGATGCTGGCGACCTCCGCCACGCCGCCGACGGTTTCAAGCTGATAGCGCAAATACCAATCCTGCAGCGCGCGCAAGTCGGCCAGACTGCGTGTATGGCTGCGGTCGACGATGGCGTACTCGTAGACCCAGCCTGCACCAGTTGCATCGGGACCAATGGCGGGATGCACATCGGCCGGAAGGCGACCCGAGATTTGCTGCAGATACTCATTGACTCGCGAGCGAGCCCAGTAGATATCGGTGCCATCCTCGAAGATGACGAAAACGCACGAGTCGCCGAACATGGTTTGCGCGCGCACGCTCTTGACGCGCGGTGCCGACAACAGAGAAGTAACGATGGGATAGGTGACTTGGTCTTCGACCACATCCGGTGGCTCGCCAGCCCATTCGGTGTGAATGATGACCTGTACGTCGCTGATGTCGGGGAGCGCGTCGAGAGGCACGTTGCGAAGCGACCAAACGCCTGCAACAGTCAGCAGAATGGCTCCCGCGAAAACGATGAATGGGTTGTGAGCGCACCACGCAATGATTTTCGAGATCATCACATGCCTCCTGTGGCAGGGAGGCTGAGTTGTTTGGTCGCGACGATCTGGCCTCCGCGCTGCGCGGAGATGGTCACTTGCCAGGTGCCTCCTGAATCCAATGCGAGCGGGCCTTCGTAGAGGCCTCGTCCTTTGTCCTGCAGTGTTGCCGCTGCATGCTGAGCCGCCATGCCCATGGCCGGCATGGCCGCCATAAAGAAGGTCACGGAGACCTGGGCGCCTGCGACAGGCTTCCCATCTACGCCAGTCAGTTTCACCTGGATCGTGTTCGCGCCTTTGCGCGGAGGCGACGGCTGTGTGCTTAGCTCGATCCGCGGTTGCGCGGCGGGGTCGGTACTTGCATTCTGCGGATGCGGAGTAAACGATCCAACGGCCGCTTGAAGCTGAGCCTCGGAATCGACAAGAAAGTTCGCCGAACTCACGATGCGTTCGCCTGCGCGTAGTCCTTTGAGCACCACGACGGAATCGTCCAGTTGCGGTCCGATTTCGATTTCGCGCGGCTCGAGATTGCCTTGTCCGTGATCGACGAAGGCTACGTTGCGCGAGCCTGCCTGCAGCACGCCTGACGCGGGAATCATCAACTGACGGCCGAGGGGCACGGAGATGTCGACATTCACATACATACCGGGCTTGAGGGCAATGCCCGGATTACGGAAAACCAGACGAACCTTCGCAGTGCGCGTTGTGGGATCGACCTGGGGGAGGATCTGATCGATTCTGCCTGTGAACTTGCGTCCCGGATACGCGTCGACAGTAACCTGAGCGGTGTTGCCCGGTTTGAGTCGACCGACATCGTTCTGGAAGACGTTGGCGTAGACCCACACCGTGGAGAGATCGGCAATGGTGTAGAGCTTCATCTCCGGCTGAACATAGGCATTGGGCAGTGCATTGCGTTCGGTGATGTATCCCGACGCGGGGGAATCGACAGCGATCTCCCGCTGGACTTGGCCGGTTTGTTTCAACGTCGCTATGGCGGCGGGAGGCACGTCGAATTGCCGTAAGCGTTCTTCCGCAGCCTGCAGGAGCCAGCCGCCTTCCTCTGCAGCCGTTCCGTGCATATTGGTTGAGAGTGCGGTTTGGTTTTTCTTTGCGAGAAGATACTCCTGCTCCGTGCTGACAAGTTCGGGGCTGTAGATGGTGAAGAGCCGCTGACCCTTGCTGACGTATTGCCAGGTCGCGTTGGCGGAGACATTCTGAATCCAACCGGCGAAGCGAGTTTGTACGTACGAGAGCCTCTGTTCGTCGATGTCCACGTTCCCGGGCACGTGCAGTTCGTCGGTAACATTCTTCAGTTCTGCTTGCACCATGGTGACGCCGATTTCCTGGAGCCGCGTAGGCGAAATCTGCACCGGGGTGAGCGCTGGTTCAGAACTCGCTGTTACAACAGCGGGTGAGGGAACTGCGCCGGCAACGGCTTCGGGCCCGCGCGCGACAACCGGATCGCTCGCGTCGGAGGAGGCTGCGCGCGCAGGAGCGTTCCGATGCAGGAGTAAATACACGAGAGCAACAGCCAGCAACGCACAGAGAGCGCCAGCCAAGAAAAATGCACGTTGATAGGGACGCTGAGTCATTTCTTTTCCTCCGGGGCTGCGAATTGCTGTTCGATTGGAACGCCGACGGCAAGTTCAAGGTCGGCCATGCGGGTGCTGAATTCGCCCATTGCCTGGCGCCAGGAGAGATCGACATCGATCACGGTCATCTGGCTATCGAGGAGGTCGAGAAAGTCGGTCTGATTGTTTTCGTAAGCGATGACGGCCGCGTGAAGGGTTGCGTCAGCCTGCGGTCTGAGT